>Ga0123357_10001450_pt1 | contig 25180 bp, 24 predicted proteins | sample TergutEmb28metaG_FD_89873 | JGI IMG/M metagenome (GOLD analysis project Ga0123357, IMG submission 89873) | Embiratermes neotenicus P4 segment gut microbial communities from Petit-Saut dam, French Guiana - Emb289 P4 | ecosystem: Host-associated > Arthropoda: Insects > Digestive system > Gut ...
ACCCTTGGCCGGAGACTCGCTTTGCAACCCGTTGACCCAAGGTGGGAGCCCGGTGCGGGAAATCCGCTCGCCGGGTTCTGTCCGGGGGGCGGCCCGAAAGGGCCGTCCCTACCGGGACCGGCGCGCCCCCTCAAGACAAGGGAACACTACTGGTTTCCGCGAAGCGGAAACGCGTAGCCCGGAACGAAGTTCCGGCAGTAGTGTTAGATTGCCTGCCTGCGCGCTGGTTCAATGGGCACTCGAGACGAGGTGGCGAGCGAAGGCAGCGAGGTCTGGCAGGTGGTGAACGAGGATTGCCTCCACGATCGCTAGGTCTAGGTGCGTGTAGTCGTGTACCGCGACGTTGCGGAAGCCGACCATCCTCTTCATCCGCTCTGCGAGGTCCGAATCCAACCGATTGGCTCTCACCAAGAGGTCGAATGCATGACGGCTCTCTTGCGGGATCCCGAGCGCGTGAATCCTGACGAGCCGCATGGCACCGTCGATCGCGCTCTCGCAGGCGCGTTGCAGATTCAGAATGATCGCGTCCTGCTTGGTTATGTTCGACAGGTTCTTCGTATCGCCGTCGAACTCCTCCGCGATGCGGGCGAGGCAGCGCTCGATGCTCGCAGCCTTGTTGAGCAGGACGTCATCCATGAACGGTGCCTCGCTCGGCGATGTCGAGGAGAATGTCTCGCCGTTCTTCATTGAGATGCGCGTACTCTGACAGCGCGCGCGTCTCGAAAGCGGCGCGTTCTCGTGGTGCCGCGTCATAGAGGACGAGTCCGTGCTCGAGCACCTGTACGCGCAGCACCGATGTCGTCGTTCTCATGTCCACGATGTCGACATCTCGGCCAAGCCTAGCCGCAACATGATGGGCAAGCTCCCAGCAAGTGACGCGCGCGAGCGGATATGGGCCGAGGATCGCAATATCGACATCGCTCGCTACTGTCGCATCGCCACGCTGAAACGATCCGAACCGGTAGATGGTGAACACGTCGGGAAAGTTCGAACGAACCGCATCGACGATATGCGATCCTTGCTCATCCATGACAGCACTGTAGCGCATCGTCGAGGAATCGGTACTCGTCGGGTCGGTCGTAGCCTCCCTACGCGCTGATTGCAGCGAGGTAGTGGAAGCCACGCGTAGCGCAGTGTAAGAACACGCGCAATGGCTGACAAATTGTGTACTCCTTCTAAGAGTACAATTACCTACCGCGAGGCGGGCGTAGATATCGAAGCGGGCGACGAGCTCGTCGAACGCATCAAGCCTTTTGCGAAGATGACGCGCACGGCGGAAGTTTTGGCAGACGTTGGCGGTTTTGCAGGCCTTTGCGCGCTGCCCAGCGGCGTTGCCGATCCGGTGCTCGTCAGCGGCACCGATGGCGTTGGCACAAAGCTCAAAGTTGCTTTCCTCACCGGCGTTCACAACACGATCGGCTTCGATCTCGTCGGTATGTGCGTCAACGACATCCTTACGACCGGCGCACGCCCGCTCTTTTTCCTCGATTACTTTGCGACCAGCAAGCTCGATGTCGCGGTCGGAGAGAGGGTCATCCAAGGCATTGCCGAGGCATGCCGCGAATCCGGCTGTGCGCTGCTTGGCGGCGAAACCGCGGAAGTGCCCGGCATGTACGCCGAGGGCGAGTACGATCTCGCGGGCTTCGCGGTGGGTGTCGTTGCACGCTCCAAAATCGTTGATGGCTCTCGCGTCGCCCCGGGCGACCAGGTCCTTGGTCTTCGGTCGAGCGGCCTTCATTCGAATGGCTATTCGCTGGCTCGTCGCGTCGTGCTCGAAGCCATGAAGCTCGATCTTTTCGCAAGGCCTTCGAAGCTCGAAGGCAAGACCGTCGCCGAAGCGCTGATGGCGCCAACGCGCTTGTACGCAAGGCAAGTGCAGGCCGTGATCGAGGCGGGCATCGACGTGCGTGCGATGAGCCACATCACCGGCGGCGGCCTTCCGGGCAATCTCCCGCGAACTTTGCCCGATGGCCTTGGTGTGCGTTTGAGCGCGCCTTGGAATCTCCCGGGGATTGTCCGCCTCATCGCCGAGTGCGTAGAAGTTACCGAACTTCGCCGTGTGTTCAACCTTGGCGTTGGCTTCGTTTTCGTTGTACCGAAGAGCGATGTGGCACGCACGACCGCGGCGCTTAGGGCAGTTGGTGAAGAACCCATGATTCTTGGCGAAGTGGTTCGCGTGCCGGCTGACACGGACTTCGAAGCACGAGTAATTTTCCCATGAACACGTTGTGGCGTACGCACTTCCGTGGCCGCGAGCCTCTTGTTCTCGGCGTTCTCGTCTCTGGTTCGGGAACGAACTTGCAGGCGATCATCGACGAAATCGATCGCGGATCCCTCAACGCAAAAATCGCCGTTGTCGTGTCGAATATCGCTTCGGCCAAAGCGCTCGACCGCGCGCGCACCGCAGGCATTCCAACGGTCGTTCTCGACCACAAGGCCTTTGCGGACCGCGCCGCCTTCGACACGAAGCTCGTCGAAACTCTCCTCGCTCACCACGTTACGTGCGTTGTGTTCGCCGGCTTCATGCGCATCGTCACAAGCGTGGTTCTTCGCGCATTCCCCAATCGCGTCGTCAACATCCACCCATCGCTTCTGCCCGCGTTCCCTGGTGTGAACGCCCAGGCGCAGGCCGTTGCTTACGGCGCTCGCTTGTCGGGTTGTACTGTGCACTTTGTTGATGAGGGCACCGACACCGGGCCTATCATCGCGCAGCGCGGCGTGCCCGTGTACGACGACGACGACGAAGCCTCGCTGCGTGAACGCATTCTGCGCAAAGAGCACGCGCTTTTGCCCACCGTACTGCAGTGGATCGCCGATGGGCGCATCGAGATTGACACGAGTGGCGATGGCACGCGCGCACGCGTGCGCCTGAAGCCTTACTCATGAACACGGGCTCGTCGAAGCACTACGACGTGGTTGTTCTCGGTGCCGGAATCGGTGCGCTTGCTGCGGCGGCGCTTCTCGCGCGGCGGTCGTGGCGCGTGCTCGTCGTTGGTCACGGCTACCGAAAATCCACCTACATGTACGATGGTGTTACGCTCTCGCGGCGGCCGTTTTCGTTTCTCACCGCGTCGTCGCCAGCATGGGGGCGTGTGCTCGTGGAACTGGCGCAGTCGCAAGTGTTTCGTCGCCGACTCGTTTCACTCGACCCCATGCTGCAAGTTCTCGGCGCGAATCTGCGACTCGACTTGCCGCCTGACACCGAGCTGTTCGCGCGCGAGATCGATCGCGAGTTCCCAGCGGTTCGTCGCATTGTCGACGATCTCTATGCTGAACTCGCGCGGACCAACGCGCTCGCCGACGCCGCTTTCGAGCGCGACGCGGTGTGGCCGCCTGGTAGCTTTTGGGAGCGCAGGGAAACCGAGCGCATCGTCGCGACGCTGCCGTACTTGCAAGGCTCCGCGCAGGATTTGCTCGCCGACTTCCCAATCGAACATGCCTATCGCGACGTCGTCACCATGCCTGCACGCTTCGCATGCGATCTTGCAGAAGGCGTTCCGCCGTTCGCCATGGCACGCCTGCACGGCGCGTGGACGCGAGGAGTGAGCAGCCTTGCGGGTGGTGAAGACGAGCTCGTCGAATTTTTGATCGAGCGCATTCGTGCGCATGGTGGCGATACGCGGCTTACCGATCGAGCCTCCAGTCTCGTGCACAACGGCAAAAAAGTCCTTGGCGTTTATGTCGATGGCGACGAAGCTCCCGTGGGCGTCACATTCGTCGTGTCCGACATGCCAACCGCGCAGCTGCTCGATCTCGCTCCTAATTTCACGCTACCACGCGCAAGTTTCCCTTCGGTTGAAACTCGGGAGAATCGCTTCGTTGTATCGATCGTTGTCCGTCCCGAAGGGATCCCCGAGCCGCTCGCGATAGAATCATTTCTTTTGCCAAAGCGTGGGCCCATGGTGCATCTGCAGAAGGCACGAGGCGGGGCACTCGACACCGTGCTACTCATCGCCGAAACGCTCGTAAAAAAGGGTGCGCCGCTCGATCAAGCCCGCGAGGCCGTGCTTGGAACGGTCTTTGAGTTTTTGCCGTTCGTCGAGCGTCACATGGTGATGTGCGACTCGCCGCACGACGGCCGGCCGCTCTGGGATTTCCGGGCAAAGGAAAAAGCGGAACGTGCGGAGACGGCGGAACGTGCGGAGACGGCGGAACGTGCGGGACAGGCGGAAGGAGCGGCACGGTGGGCAGGTAAGCGGGTAGGCAAGCCCTCTTGGGGGCTCTGGCCCACCCACGTCGATCGCGCCAACCTCCGTGCGTTTGGTGGGTCGCTCGAAGCCGAACCAATGATTGGGTGCTATCGCATGGCCGATGGCGATTTGCATGGTCTTGGCGCTGAGCCAATTCGCACGCCGCTTGGCAACGCCTTTGTGACGGGCCGAACCACGCTGCCGGCGCTCGGCCAAGAAGGCGAGCTTTTGTCCGCGTGGGGCGTGGCCCGCATCATCACGCGCACCGATCGTCGAAAAGAGAAAATGCTCCGCGAAATGTGGAGCAAAGTGGAGCTGTCGTGAGACGCGCGACACTCGCGATACGCTACTGCGCGGCCGCTACTGCAGTCATCGTTTCATCAACGCTTGCTGGCTGCTCGAGCGATCGCACGCAGGCAGCCCAAGTCGTGGAGGCCGTGAGGCGCTTTCGCCGCGCCGACAATCGGGATAAGCCCGCCATGGCCGAGGCCCTTGGCGCCGTCCGGTGCACACTCGCCGATGTGTGCCGTGTGCGCGACGATTGTCTTGCATCGGCAGAGGCCACGGCAAAGGCACTACGCCTGAAGAACGAAGTCGAAATTGGCATTTCAGCGCTGAAAAGTGGAGCGCTCGCGCGCGATTCCGCCGAGGCGGAGGCGCTGCCCCGAAAGCTTGACGAAGCCGAGACCCTTCTCAAGGCAGGCTTCGAGCGCATGCCGGCGTGCGACGATTCCATCAGGGTTCTGAAGCGCAAATATGGAATTTGACCAAGCCAAAATGAATGAAGCGCAACGGCAAGCCGTTGAGCACCAGAACGGCCCCATGCTGGTGCTTGCAGGCGCTGGGTCGGGAAAAACCCGCGTGATCACGCATCGCATTGCCAGGCTTCTGTCGCGTGGCGTTCCCGCGCACAAGATCTGCGCCCTGACGTTTACCAACAAAGCAGCGGGTGAAATGGCCGAGCGTGTTACGCTCATTGTCAAAGAGCAAGGCCTTGGCGCTGTTCGGGCCACACGCCGCCTCGATCGCAATCGCGGTGCCGGCGCACGCACTTCGCAAGGCGGCGTTGTTTTGTCGACCTTCCACTCTTTCGGTGTGATGGTGCTCAGCCGCGAGCGCAAGGCGTTTGGCGGAACTTTTACTATCTTCGATCAGGGGGATTCTATTTCGGCGGTGAAAGAACTCATGAGCCGTATGGGCGCAGGAACAAAGCTTGATGCCGCGGCGATTCTCGCGCGCATCTCGAATGCGAAAAATGCATTTCTTTCGCCAGAAGAATTCGTGGTGCGTGAAGGCGACGATTACGACGAAGCCACCAAAATGATCTATCCGCGCTACCAGGCTGCGCTCAAGAATTACAAGGCCTTCGACTTTGACGATCTCGTATGCGAAGTCGCGCGTATGTGGAAGTCGCGTCCCGACATTCTCGAGCGCTGGCAGAACGAATTCATGTACGTTCTGGTCGACGAATATCAAGACACGAATCGCGCGCAATTTGAACTTTTGCGCTTGCTTGCTGGGGGTCACAAGAACCTCTGCGTCGTCGGCGACGACGACCAAGCGATTTACTCGTGGCGCGGCGCGAGCGCCCGCAACATCCTCGCTTTCGAAGAGCAATTCGTGGGCGCCAAGGTCATTAAACTCGAACAAAACTACCGCTCGACCGCGCCGATTCTTGCCGTTGCGAACGCGGTCATTGCGAAACGTGTCGATGCGAAATACACGAAAGTTCTTTTTACGAGTCGGCTGGGCGGTGAGAAAGTTCGGCTTGGCGTTGCACCCTCGCCTGAAGCCGAGGCCGCATTCGTTGCGCGCGAATTGCGTCGGCTCCTTCGCGACGAACAAAAGAAACCGAAAGAGATAGCCATTCTTTATCGCTCGAATGGCCAAGCGAAACTTTTCGAAGAGGCGCTCCGCGAGCAAGGCGTGCCTTATCGAATGATCGGTGGTCAGCAGTTTTTCGAGCGCAAAGAAATAAAAGACATCCTCGCGTATTTGAAGGTTTTGCTGAATCCTTTGGACGAAATCAGCTTGCGGCGCATCATGAATACGCCGCCGCGCGGCATTGGCGACACGAGCATGGACCGGCTTTCCCAAACGGCGCTGGCGCGTGGTTGGTCGCTTTGGCAAGCCGTGGAGCGGGCCCTTGCCATCGATGGTATATCGAGCTCGGCGCGCGAAGGTTGCCGCGATCTCGAGCGGGTCGTCACGGACATGCGAAAAGAGCTCGTTACCCATCGCGCCAAGGCAAGCGTTGTCGCACGCGCTCTTTGCGAAGCCATTGAATTGAAAAAAGACATCGATCAAACCTCGACGTCTCCGAGCATTGCGGCCAGGCGATGGGCCAACGTCGAGGGCTTCTTTGGTGTTCTTGCGCGCCGCGAAATGCGCTTTGAAGAAGCTGGCGAGGACGAAAATGCCGAGCGAAAGCTTATGAATTTTTTGCACGCGCTCACGCTGCAAAGCAATGATGAAAAGGACGATCCAGACAACGTGGTGACGCTCTCTACGCTTCACGGAAGCAAAGGGCTCGAGTTCGATTGCGTGTTCCTCGTGGGTTGCGAAGAAGGGCTCATCCCCCATACGCGCACGCTCGAAAGCAGGATAACCGACGCGACGGCGCAAGACATCGAGGAGGAACGCCGCCTTTTTTACGTTGGTATCACGCGTGCGCGTCACGCCCTCACGTTGCTACGATGCAGCCGTCGCGTTGCACGCGGAAAGCCGGTAGTGCGCTCGCCGTGCCGCTTTCTTGCCGACATTCCCGAGGACATGATCGATTCCTTCGAGATTAAGGACGCGGCCCTCATGGGGGCGCACGAGGCAGCACAAAAAGCTACGGATCTGCTCGCGATGCTCGATGCCATCGCTCAAAAATAGAAATCGAAAGCAGTCTTGCACGCGTTGATTGGATATGAAATGAATGCGTGGCGGTGCGAATCGCGATCCTGATGCCAGCTTACAACGAAGCGGAGCTTTTCAGCACGCTAGCCGAGCTCGCCGAACTCCATCGAGACCGAGGCGAGGCTGAAATTTGCGTGTTCCTTGTTGACGATGGAAGTCAGGTGCCGCTCGCACACGAATCGCTGCAAGCTGCTGCGGGAACCATGCCGGTTGTTCTCGCGCGACACGTGGTGAACCTTGGGCAGGGCGCGGCGATTGAAACGGCACGGCGGCTCGCGCTTGATTCACGCTCAACGATGAAATCGCGTCAAATCGAAAGCGGTCAAGCGCCGTTCGATGTCTTTGTGACCATGGATGCCGACGGGCAGCATCGCCCGAGCGATGTCCTTGAGCTCGCGCGCCAAGTTACGAGCGGCGCCGACGTTGCTCTTGGCAACCGATTCGCGGGCGCGTCGAACGTGCCGCGCTCGCGGCGGCTTTTGCTCAATGTCGCGCGGATTTTCGAGCGCATCACCACGGGCCTTGCTTTGTCCGACGCGCACAACGGGCTTCGTGCCTTCAGCCCTCGGGCGATCGCACGCATGCGCCTGGTGCACAATCGCATGGCGCACGCAACGGAACTCACGCACCAGATCTCCCGCGCGTCGCGGGCGATCGGCGCGAATTGCGTCGCCAATCGCGATAGCGATAGCGACAGACTCGTTGTCGTCGAAGTGCCGGTGTCCGTGCGTTACACGAGCGAGTCGCGCGCAAAAGGGCAGAAGGCATCGGGAGCCGTGACGATTGTTGTCGATCTTCTCCAAGGATTTTTGTTCGGAAAGGGATCAGGATGAACGTCGAAATCACGCCTGCCGCCATTGCGCTCGTTGGGCTGCTCGCGGCGCTGCTCGCTTACGACATCACGACACTCAAGAATCATCGCTTGCTCACCTTGCAAATCGTGGTGTTTGGCGTGGGTGCAGCGCTCATTCTTTGCCCCGAGGTTGCACGACGGCTGGCGCGCGCGTTCGGCATAGGCCGCGGCGTGGATTTCGTGCTCTACCCGCTTGTCATCTGGCTCGTGAGAGAGTCGCTGCTCACGCGCCGGCGCCGCCATGAAGACGAGGCGAAAATGACCGAGATCGTTCGCGCCATGGCCCTTGCGAACGCTCATTTGGTGGGCGGCAGCTCGCCCAACCGCACGGCGCCTTCGCAGTCCGACGCCTCTGCCTCTTGCTGAACCACGTAGTCGGAGCGGCCGTGAAAGGGCCCGGCCCAAAGAAATGTCCACGGCTCGCGCGTCATGCAGATGCGCGCGCCGGGCGGAAACCTGCGTACGCGAGCTTGGTCGACGTGTTCGGCGAGGAACGTTGCAAAGGTGTCGCCGTTTGGATATATGTAAACTGCATTCGTTGACCACACCACGACGCCGAGCGCGCACGTGGCGAACATGCCCGTGGTCAAAGGCCGAACGCGTGACCAGAATACGAGGTTCAAGCTGACGAGCAAAAGCATCCACACGAGGTAATAACGCAGCTCGTGTGATTGCGGCATGAGGCTGACAGCTGCCGTAACACCAGCAAAAAGCCATGCGGCAGCGCGGCTTGCTCGGATGCGTATGCGAACGCAGGCGAGCGCGAGGGCAAGAGCGTTGCCGACAACGTAGGCCCCGAAGAAGCCGCCCATGCGGTAAGCGGGATCGCCAATCGGAGCAAATTGGTCGATCGACCACCGCTGCTTGCTTGCGATTGGGCGAACACCGATTTCAAGCACTGAGCATACGAAGCGAACCGGGCGCGATGCGTGTTCGAGCCAGCGCGGGCTCGATGCATACGCGGCTTCGGCGAAAGGAACGCGCAGACCAGGAACGCGAAGTTCGATGGGCCAAACGGGGTTGCCGTACGCGAGCGCATTCTTCAAGGGTGTTGCGAAGACGATGGGCAGTGCCAGCGCGATGACGAGCAAGCGCGCTCGCCGGTTCTCGTCGGCGCGGAGCGACAGGACGACGAGCACGCACGCAGTCGCGGCAGTGAGCGGCAGAAGCTGAAATTTCATGTTCACCGCCATCGCGGCAAGAGCCGCAGCAACGGCGAGAGTGCGCACGCTCGGTGCGCGCCCGTGGCAACGAACGAGCGAGCGGTAGGTCACGAGGACGAGCAGCGTGACACACACATTGGCCGGCAGATCGACGTACGCGGCCGTGGTGTGCGTCTGCACGAGCGGAATCGCGAGCAGCGCAAGCAGGGAAAGGTGAAGCGGGACCTTGAACCAAAAGCGTAGCGCGATGATGAGAGATGCGAGCGACAGCAAAGCGACGAAGTTGGCGCACTCCGGTCGGCCGGTGACGCGCCAGAATGTGCCTTGAATAGCCTCTACGAGCAGCGGGAAGCCTTCGAACCGGTGCTGGTTTTCGGCGCTGAACGAGTACGTTGAGCTGTCGACGATGCCAGCAATTCGCGCGGCAAAGGGCAGATGATACGCCCACACGTCCCATGCTTTGGATACGTCGTGCCAAGCCGTGCACAGAAGTGAAATTGCGAGCGCGATGGCAACGAAACGAAGCAGGCTGCGCAGCAGCCTGCTAGCTCTCGAGGAAGTTGCGTAGCTCCACGCGCTCGGAGCGTGTGCGAAGCTTGTCGAGTGCGCCGCGTTCGATCTGGCGGATGCGTTCGCGTGTGAGGGATAGCGCACGACCAACCTCTTCGAGGGTGTGCTCGCGCGTGTCGTCAATGCCGAACCGCATGCGAAGAACCTGCTGCTCGCGCGGCGTAAGCGTGCCTAGCATGTTCCCGAGCTGCGAGGCGAGCGCGTGCTCGGTTGCGGTGGAATCGGGCGGTGCAACCGGCGAGGCCACCGTGTCGCCGACGCTTGCGTCGCCCTCGTCGCCAAGCGGCGCATCGAGGCTCGTGGGCTGCGCGGGCAGCGAAAGGATGTTTTCGATGCGTTCTTTCGAGAGCCCGGAGACCTTGGCGATTTCGTCGGCTGTCGGCTCGCGCATGTGTTGCGTTTGGAACGCCGCGCGCACTTTGCCCACGCGACGGCGATCGTCGGCAACGTGGACGGGCAGGCGGAGCGCGCGATCGAGCAGTGCGCGCTGAAGAGCCTGTTTGATCCACCACGCAGCGTACGTGCTGAAGCGAAAGCCGCGCCGGTGATCGAACTTGTCGGCAGCGCGCATAAGCCCGAGATTTCCCTCTTGAATGAGGTCGAGCAGAGGGACCCCGCGATTGAGGTACTTGCGGGCGAAAAGCACCACGAGGCGAAGATTGCCTACGACGAAGCGTTCTTTGTCTCGCTTCATCTGGCGCTGGGCGCGATCGATCACAACCATTTCGTTGGCGTCGGGACCCGTGCTGTCGCCTTCAGACGAGGTGTGGATCGCGGCGATGACGCCGTCGATGATGGCGCCGTCGAAGCGTACGTCCGCCAAGGTTTCCGTCAGAGCCTGGAGCGCGAGCTCGTCGTTCGAACCCGCTGTTGCCAGAGCCCCTGTTACCCTTAGCTTGACGGCGTCGAGATCGATGCCTTCTTGGTCGGGGTTGAGCAAAACATCGCGGATGTCTACTGCGCCGCGTTCGAGCTCGCTGCCAAGGCGTGTGAGGGCTTGGGCTCCGGCAGGAGCCCGAACCATAGCCTCGAGAATCGTGCGGCTGGACGCGCTGATGCTCTGAGCAAGTTCGACCTCTTGTGCGGCGCCGAGCACATGGCTCGCGGCCATGTCAGCCAAGTACATCCCGTCGAGATCGGTGCGCTCGCGGCCAAGGCGTGGGCTATGGCGGCGCGCTTCGATATCGAAACGGCCGCGGCCGCGTCTCACGCGGGCAGGGCGCCTCTGGCGACCAATTGCCGCCGTTGGCTCGAATGTGACCGATTGAACTGCGTGCTCGTTCATGGCGCCAACGACACGAGTAAGCATCGAGCGCGCCGTACCTACGCGAGCGCGAGACTCACTTTTTTGCGACGATGGCGAGCTTCACGAGTGCCTCGTCGCGAATGAGGTCGTCTGGCTTGCCGGGGTAGGTGATGCCGAAGTCTTTGCGGTTGAGTGCGAACTCTGCGTTGACCGAGATTTGATCGCCAGAGACGGCGATGGTTGCTGGAAATGTCAAGGCTTTGGTGACGCCATGCAGGGAGAGGTTTCCGGTGACCGTGTGCGACGCTCCCTTGTCGCCGCCGGCCTTCACGTTGGTTGAGGTGAACGTGATCTTGGTGAACTTTGCGACATCGAAGAATTCATTCGACTTGAGGTGCTCGGTGAGCTTCGTGGCGTCAGCGGTGAGGGATGCAGCGTCGATTTCGACGTTGACGGAACTTTTTTCCGGCACGTTGTCGACCAAATGAATGGTGCCGTTGAAGGTGTCAAAGCTGCCTTTGTGCTGGTCGGTGACTTTGGAGCCGACCCAGGTGATCTGCGAGGATGCTCCGTCGAATTTGTAGGCAACGCCGGCTTGGGGGGGCGTAGCAGTGCCCGTGGCGGCTTGCGTTACATTTTCGGTGGTTGCTTTGGCCTTGCCTTTCGTGGGGTCGTCGCACGCCGTCGTAAACAACGCGAACAGCGCGGCCAACGCGAACGTGGACAGAGTGGTGGGAGCAAAGAAAAGAGATCGAGTCGTGTGCATGATTCGTTCTTCGTTACCACGACTTTCTCAAACATCATCGATTCATGCGATCGTGCACGGCGCCGAGCGCGTTTCGAATTGCACACTCGGGCTCGCGCCGCGCTGCTGCTACTGCGGCGGCTTCTTGTGACACATCCGATGCGTCATTGAGCGCGTTTTCTCGTGGCATGCGCGACAAACGCAAGGAGTGAGGCCTGTGGGATTGATCGCATGCGCATGCGCCTCACGCAGCTTGCAGCACATTCTCGTCCCGCTGGCGGGACGATTGGAGCCGCATACATTTTCGCATTGATGAAGCACTTGATCCTTCCTTCAACGCTTGCAACGCTTGGCGGGCTTATTGGCGCTCTTACGGCGACACTCACAGTCTTTGCTTGTTCTGAAAATTTCAAAGATTCAGTACAAACGCCCGAAGGCACGGCGCCCGGTCCCGTGTCGACGGCGGATAGCGGCTCGAACGCCCATGAGACAGACAGCGGTCCTCGGGCGGATCCATCACCCAGCGACAACGGCGATAGCGGTGACAACGGTGATGCTCCTCATCTTGTGAGTGGAGACACGGCGGCCGTTCAATTCGTTGGCCGTTTTGATACGCGCGAAGACGCGGGCCCGAAGTGTGGGTGGCCAGGTTGCCGCGTCGTCGCGCGATTCGATGGGACAACCCAGGTGAGCGTGAGGCTCGAGGAAATCGAAGCTAGTTGGATGGCCGGCGGTCCGAGCGAATGGGACGTTCTCGTCGACGGACAGTTGCAACCAAAGTTGGTTCTCACGCCGGGTGTGGCCGACTATCTGCTCGCAGACTGTCTAACGCCAGACGAGCACACCATCGAAATTTACAAACGAAGCGAGGCGCAAAACGGCGTGACGCGCTTCATGGGCTACGACTTTCATGGTGGCGAGCTGTTGCCACTGCCGGCGTCGGCTCACGTTGTGCGCCGGCTCGAGATGATCGGTGACTCCCAAGTTGCAGCGCTTGGTGTCGATGGAGCGTCGATAGGCCCGAATTGCCCGCCCCCGCAGTGGGCCGCGCACTACCAGAACTTCCACGAGTCGTTTGGTGCGCTCATGGGAGAGCGCTTCGGTGCTGAGGTTTTTGGCACGGCCTACTCTGGCAAAGGCATGGTGCGCAACATCACGACAGGTGACACAGACACAATGCCTACTCTTTTTCTGCGCGCAAACCCGGTGGATCCGTCGAGCACGTGGGACTGGTCGTGGACGCCCGACGTCGTGGTCGTGCAGATTGGTGGAAACGATTTCTCCGTTCAAATTCCTGTCGACGATGGGCCACCAACCCTTGCGGAGTTTACGAGTGTCTATCGCGATTTCGTCTCGACTCTTCGCTCGCACTATCCACAAGCGTTCTTGCTGCTCGTGCTCTCGGCATCGACGCCGGAAATCATTCCTCCGGGGCGCCCAGCGCGACAGAACATTTGGACGACCCTCGAGCAGATCGTCAGCGAGCACACCAGCAGCGGCGACGAGGCAATCGCGGACTATGCACCGCCGGTAGCAACTGACGACGAACGGCGCGGCTGCGACGGTCACGGCACGCCCGAGTATCATGTGCGCATCGCCCAGCAGATTGGCGACGTGATTGCTGCGAAAGTGGGCTGGAGGTAGTCCTCATCACACGATTTACCCCGCTTTCAAGTTGACGCGAGTTCAAGGCGGCGGCGAGGAGCGGACCGGAACAGCCTGCTTCGGCTTTGAGGACCGCACCGGAGCCGCCAACGCAGAAATCGCGTCAAATCGAAAGCGGGGTGATGCGGGCCGCGATTTCCTCCCCCTGCTTGATGGAGTCCGAGATGCCCGTTCCGACGTAGCCGTTGCCACCAATGTGCAGGCCTGGCAGCGATTCGAGCCGCCTGCGAAGCCTGGCCATGCGTCCGAGATGCCCCACTGCCGGCTGCGGGCTTGCGCGGTGGAAGCGGAAGACGCGGGTGAACGTTGGCGCGCGGGTTATGCCAAGAAGGCGTTCGAGTTGTTCGCGTGCAATCTGCACAAGTGTATCGTCGTCGCGTTCGAGCAGGTGCTCGGCGTACGAGCCGCCAAAGAAAACGCGGGTGAGCGCCTGCCCCAAAGGCGCACGGTGGTTCCACTTGTTCGACACGAAAGTGCCTGCCAAAATTGGCAATTGTTCGGCATGCGGAACGAGGAAGCCCACCGAGTCGGGTGGAAAGTCGACATCGGTGTTGCGGTAGGCAAGAAACACCGTTGCCGTTGACACGTAACGGATGGTGGTGAGAACGTCTTCGAGCTCGCGGTCGACCCCGCGAAGCATTCGCGCGGCAGCGTAGGCGGCAGCGGTAATTACGACGTCGTCGGCCAAGAGCGTGCCGGAGTCTGTTTCAACGGCCCACCGCCCCTCGGAATTGCCTGGCTCGAGCCGCGCAATCGACCGAACGCTCCTTCCCGTGAGAACTTCGGCCGTGCGAAGCTTGTGAACCACGTTGACGATGAGGTCGCCCACGCCTCGCGTGAGCGATTGAAATATACTCGGCTTGCCCTCTGACGCGGCGGCTCGAGCGGCTTGCTCTTTGCGCCTTGCGTGTTGCGACCGCATCATGTGCAAAATCAAAGAGCCTTGCACTTGCTCGGCATCAACGAGCTGTGGAAAGCATGCGCGGACCGAAAGCTCTTCGGGGTCGCCCGCAGAAATGCCACCGAGCAGCGGCCCCACGAGGCGCGCGCAGATCTGATCGCCGAGTCGCCGCGAGACGAACGACGCAATGGTTTCGTCGGCATCGCCCGACCAATCTTTGCGTGGGATCAGCGGCTCGAGGCCAGCACGCAATTTGGCGTCGAGCGTGAGCAGATCGGTTTTGAGAAAAGGCGCAACTTCGGTTGGAATGCCAAGCACCAGGCCTGCTGGCATGGGGTGCAGGCGCCGCTGCCAAACGATGTGAACCTTGCGTGATTCCGGTCGTGTGCCGATGATTTCGTTGCCAAGGCCTACGGCCCGAGCAAGGCGCGCCGCGTGAGGTTTGTTCGCCACCCACGAGTCGGGTCCAGCGTCGATCGTAAAGCCGTTGTATGTGATGGTTTGGATGTTGCCGCCGAGGCGCGCAGACGCCTCGACGAGCCGAATCGACATGGGCGCCGATGCTTGCCCAGATACCTGCCCCGATACCTGGTCAGGCGCCTGCTCGAGCGCATGTGCAGTTGCGAGCCCCGTGATGCCACCACCAACGATGACGACGCGCTTCATGTGGTCCTCTCAAGTAGCGTCTTGGCCACCGTTGCAAGAATTGCGGCAAGCTCGCTTTTGTCGTTCAAGCTTTCGCTTCGATAAAGTGTGATGCCAAGTTCTCTGGCCCAACCGCGAGCCTCGATGTCGACGTCATAAAGGATCTCGACATGGTCTGCCAGAAAGCCGATGGGCGCAACGACGACGTGCTCATAACCATCTGCGGCAAGATCTTTGAGTGCACTTTGCAAATCGGGACCAAGCCATGGGACGGAGCGGTCTAGGCTTTGACTTTGGAATGCCACCACGTGCTTTGCAAATGCGCCAGGCGCGAGCGAAAAAAGCCGGTTTGCTACGGCCTCGGCACTCGCGCGAAACTCTGTTTCATAAGGATCGCCAGCTTGCAGCATGGGCACCGGCACGCTGTGTGCGGTCATGAGAATCGCCGTGCGCGCGGCGTTGCCCGAAGCAACGCGCTCGAGAGCTTCAACGATTTGTCGCGCGTAGAGCTCGGTCAGTTTTGGCTCTTGCCCCCAGTTCGGTGCGGTAAGGGTGGCAAGCCCGCCATTGCCCACCGCCTGCGCCGCTTGCCGCAACGCCGCGCCATAAGCACCTGCCGAGTGCTGAGCAAGTGGCACAGTCGCCACGCGGCGAACGCCGCTCGCGTAGAGCTCGGCGAGAACGTCTTTGGGGTACGGATGAAAGAAGCGGTTTGCAAGCTGCACGGGCACCTGGAAGAACGCTTGTACTTTGCAAGCAAGCTCGCGATGGATGGCGTTGAGCGGTGAAGAGCCCCCAATTGCCTCGTGGCGACGCTTTACCTCGTTCAGCATTTCGGGGGACGCTCGGCGGCCGTGTCGTATGTTCGTCAAGAACTCGGGTAGATCGGAAAGCGCATCGACAGAGCCGTGCGCAAAGAGAATAACGGCGTCGTGGCTCATGGGGCGCTTCCCCTGGTTATCGGGCCGAGGCGCAATGAACGAAGTCGACGACCGCTTCGACGGTTACAACGGGTGTTTCCGGCAGGATGCCATGCCCAAGGTTGAAGATGTGGCCAGGGCGGCTTGCCGCTTGTGCAAGCACGTGCTCGGCATGCTGCAGGGCGATCGGACGTGGTGCAAGCAGCACGGTGGGATCGAGGTTGCCTTGCACAGCGCGATCGGCACCCACCTTCGCCCAGCCGGCGCCAATGGGCGTGCGCCAGTCGAGACCAATCACGGTGCCACCCGCTTCGCGTTGTGCCTCGAGCAAGTGGTACGTTCCGGTACCAAAGTGGATGACAGGCACGCCGCACGTTTCGATGTCTTGGAGAATGTGTGCAACATGCGGTTGTACATAGAGGCGGTAGTCGTCGGCCGAAAGCTGCCCAACCCACGAGTCGAAGAGCTGAATTGCGTCGGCGCCCGCTTCGATCTGCTTGCGTAGCAAGCGCCGCACGACCTCAGAAAGCTTGCCCATGACGCTGTGCCAAGCTTCCGGGTGTTCGTACATCAAGCGTTTAGTTTTTGCGAAAGTGGCGGTTTTGCCTCCTTCGATGAGATAACTTGCGAGCGTGAAAGGGGCGCCAGCAAACCCGATGAGCGGGACCTCGAGCTCTTTTTTGAGTATGCGGATCGTTTCGAGAACGTAGCCAAGGCCGTCTTCCGGCTCGAAAACGCGGAGGCGATCGACGCCTGTTTGGTCGGCAATGGGCGAAAAAATGACCGGCCCTTCGCCCTTGGCAAAGTCGAACGCTGCACCCATGGGTTCGAGCGGCAAAAGAATGTCAGAAAAGAGGATGGCTGCATCCATCCCGAGGCGCAGCGGCTGCATCGTGACTTCGGCGGCGAGAGCCGGGGTTCGGCAAGCTTCAAGCATGCTGTGCTTGCTACGCAGTGCGCGATACTCGGGCATGTACCGGCCCGCTTGGCGCATCATCCACACGGGGGTAGCGTCCACCGGCTCGCGACGGCAAGCACGCAAAAAGCGATCGTTTTTCATCGCGCCGGCAAGGTAGCACCGGCTTATTTTTTGTAGACCGCTTTCGATTTGACGCGATTTCGAGCGGCGTAGGGGCGTATGGCCATACGCTCCTACCGCGCGACGCTTTGTTGGGGTTTCTCTGCCGCCTGTCCGCTTGCACCGCTTGCACCGAAGGCGACGCTGTGCTCGCCGAAGGCGCTCCCATACGCTTGTACTTCGCGCTCGAAGTCTGGCACTAGCTTCTTCGCTTGGTGTGCAACGACGAAGTCGACGAGCGGCCCGTTGAAGATGGGACGAATCGCGGAAAAAAACGCAAGCGATCGCGGGAAAAATACCTTCTTCTGCCGCTTTTCGATGGCGTCTGCGTACGCCTTTGCACACGCTTGCACAGTGCAAAATTTGCCAGTTGGGCCAGGCAATTTCTTGATCATTTCTCGGAAGGCTTGGAAAGTGTCCTTTGCGTCGCGGACGAGATCGGTGTCGATCCACCCTGGGTGCACGACGCCCACGGTAACGCCCTTGTGCGCGAGCTCGAGCCGCAACGCATTGCCGAATTGCTCGACGCCGCTCTTGGATGCTGAGTAAGTAGATAGGCCGGGCAGCGCGCGGAGGGCCGTGGTCGACGAGACGAGCAAGTAGTAACCGCGCCGTTCGGTGATGTACGGCAGCGTGGAGCACACGGTGCGAATCACACCATTCAAGTTCACTTCGATGACGCGCGTTAGCGCCTCGACATCGACGACCGAGACTGTGCCGCCAGAGGAAATGCCCGCGTTCGCGACCACGACATCGATGCCACCGAGTCGGCTCACCGCTGCTTTGACGGCGCCATCGAGCTTGCGTTGATCGGTCACGTCGCACTCCGCCCAGAAGTGCCCGTCGCCGAGCTCTTTGCAGAGCGCTTCGAGCCTTTCGGGCTCCATGCCTAGCAGCGCAAGGCGTGCCCCGCGGCTTGCGGTGACGCGCGCCGTTTCGGCGCCAATGCCACGTGCAGCGCCCGTGATGAGAACGACCTTACCCTTTAATGACTGTTTCATAGGCAATTTCTCCGGCTCGAAGTATCCAATCACGACGCTGACGCAAGCATGGCTCGCGTGGCCCCTGCAATCTCGACGAGCGCTTCGCGGCATGCGGAGCTTACACCCGTCATGTTGATAAACCCGTGAACGAGTCCGCTCATACGGCGGCAGACCACCGTGCATCCGGCGTTGGCAAGCGCAGCTGCGTAGGCCTCGCCCTCGTCGCGAAGCGGATCGAAACCTGCGGTAACGACGAGCGCCGCTGGAAACCGCACGAAGCTTTCGGCGCGCAGCGGCGAAACACGAACGTCACCGACGTCGGAACCCGCCGCGTAAGTCTCGATATAATAATCGAGATCGGCGCGTGACAAAAAATAGCCTTCGGCGAAAAGCGAATAGGAAGGCCACTCTTTGATTTGATCGACGCTGGGATAAATGAGAAGTTGCATCGCTGGCGGCTTGGCGTTCTCGTGCACGAGCATTTGCGAAACCACCGCGGCGAGGTTACCACCGGCGCTGTCGCCACCAAGCCCCACGCACGAGGGATCCGCGCCAAGGTCACTTGCATTGTTTTGCGCCCACAAAAAGGCAGCGCGTGCGTCGTCGACGGCCGCCGGAAATGGCGCTTCAGGCGCAAGCCGATAGGCAACCGAGAGCACGTGAACGCCTGCATGCCGGCAGAGAATTCGGCACGCTTCGTCGTGCGTGTCGAGATCGCCGACAACGAAGCCGCCGCCGTGGAAGAACACGAGCAGCGGCCTTTGCCCTTGTTCGTCGGGCACGTAGTGGCGTGCTTCGAGCGGGCCGGCAGCGCCGTCGACGAGCCGCTCGTGCACGTGGCCGACTCGTGTTGGATTGCCACGGTGCACGAGCGCTTCGCGATGGAGTTGGGCACGCGCAGCAGCCGGTGCGAGCCCGCCGGAGAGAGAGTCGCTGCGAACAAGGCTGCGGAGCGCCAAAAGGAGCTGCATGTCCGGATCGAGCACGAGCCCGTCGACCACGACGCGCGGCCGACCAGACAATAAGATTTTGGCCGTTTCTGGAAGACGCAAAACCGATTGTGCGCCTGCTCGTTCGAGGCGCTCGAGAATGGAAAGCTTCGCTTCACGCACTGCGAGCCACCGTTTCAGCGCCGCTGGTAGACGGCGACACGCGTTGCCCCGCCTTTGCCGGCGTGAGAACGTAGTCTCCCGGCACAAAGCGCTCGAGCCGGCGTTGGTACGCAAAGCTGTAGCCTGGCCAGATCGTTGAGTTCCGCCCGGTGGCGTCGATGTAATAGCTTCCCGTTCCTCCGGTCAGCCATACAGTTTTTTCCGACTTCCTATCGAGTTCACGAACGTATGCGTCTTGCACGTATTGCTTCGGCTCTACGGTTGCCACGTTGTGATCGCGCATGTAACGCACCGTTTCGAGCACATGGTGAATTTGGCACTCTTCCATATAAAGAACAGAACTGTGCCCCAATCCACTGTTGGGTCCAAGCAGGAAAAAGAGATTCGGGAACCCCGCAACGGTGGTGCCAAGATAAGCTTTTGGACTGCCTTTCCAGGCATTGGCGAGCAAAAGGCCATCGCGACCGCGAACGGACTTTGCGATCGGTGGATCGGTGACGATGAATCCCGTTCCGTAAAGGATGGCATCGATCTCGCGTGATTTGCCCGATTCGGTCACAATGCCGTGCGGCGTAACTTCTTTGATTACGTCTGTCATGACTTCGACGTTTTCTTGCGCGAGCGATGGATAGTAATCGTTCGACAAAAGAATGCGTTTGGTACCAATGCGGTAATTCGGCAAGAGCTTTTGGCGAAGCTCGGGATCGGTCACTTGCTTTTCGAGGTGGGCGCGGGCCATGCGCTCCACCCCTTTCATGATCGACGGGTACAGAAAGCCAAGCACGAAAATTTCGCGACCCGAAAAGATGGCTGCACGCGCCAGGCGTTGCACCCACGGCATGGCCCGGTAGAGCCGGCGCCAAAACGTGCCGATCGCGTGATCTTGCCTCGGCAAGATCCATGGCGGTGTTCGTTGCAAGAGATAAAGCTTGCTAACCTGAGGCTGGATTTGCGGGACGAATTGAATGGCCGATGCGCCGGTGCCAATGACAGCAACACGCCGGCCGCGCAAATCGTAATCGTGATTCCATCGCGCCGAGTGAAACGCCTCGCCTTGGAAGGTTTCGATGCCACGCAGCTTCGGGATGGCAGGCTCGCACAGCGGGCCAAGCGCGGAGATGACGATGTTGGCTGTGAGCGTGCCTTTCGACGTGTCGATGGACCAATGTTGCTCGCTTTCGTTCCATGTTGCGGCGAGCACGTCGTGTCCGAATCGCACGTGCGGAAGGATCCCGAAGCGCGCGGCGCAATCTTTGAGATAATTCCAAATTTCGTCTTGCGGGGCGAACGCTCGGCTCCAATCAGGGTTTGCTGCGAAGGAGTACGAATACAGGTGTGATGGCACATCGCATGCGCAACCCGGGTACGTGTTGTCGCGCCAGCAGCCACCGACGTCGTCGGCGCGCTCGAGGATGACGAAGTCGCGTTCGCCTGCCTGTGCGAGACGTATGGCGGCGCCGAGGCCACCGAAGCCACTGCCAAGGATCGCGATGCGCACATGAGGAAGTTTTTGCGTGTTCATGGTGGGGCCCCTGCCTTTCTGGTCGCGTTGGTACGACGCGGTACCAAAAACCCATGGTACGATGACGTACCGAATATGCAAGAGGCCCACGCTGCCCATGCCGATCGCCAATCTTCCGAACTTTCTCTTCCGCCCAGTCCGTCCGATCCGCGACGGCGGCTCATCGAGGGTATGGCTTCTGCGCTATCGGACAAAGGCTATGTTGGTGCCACGATCGCCGATGTTGTGCATCACGCGGGCGTGTCGAAGCGCACTTTTTACGAGCACTTTGCAGACAAGGAAGAGTGTTTTCTCGCCTGCTATGTCGCAATGAGCGAGATTGCTTCGCAGGCTCTCGAGCACGGCGCCAAGTCCCCAGCGCGCGGCTGCGGCAAGGATCCAATCCGCGGCGCAACAACGGCATACGTAAAGTTACTCGAGTCGCAGCCGGCGCTCACCCAGGCCTTGTTGATGGGCATTTTGGCCACTGGCCCGTCAGGACTTCGCATGCGGCGCGAAGTGATGGCGCGCTTCGCGAAAACGCTGCGAAAGCTAGCGACACGTGAGCGCCGTGAAAAACCCAAGATGAGGAGCCTTTCTGCGCCCATGGCCATGGCAATTGTCGGCGGCGTGCACGAACTCACGCTTCTCGCCATCGAACAGGGGCGCGCCGGGCACCTCGCGGATGTTGGCCACGCGGCAGCCGAACTCGTACGTGCGGTCTTGCTCGGCACCTGACCATCGACTAACTCGAACTTGAACACCAATGCTGCGAACGCTGCCTCGAACCTTGATTGACCCTATCCTTGTGCGCGCTCTCGAGGAAGATCTCGGCGCAGGCGATATCACGACCGAGGCATGTGTTGCCGAAGGGCAGCACGCCGTGGCTCGCGGCGTTGCCCGCAAGGAGCTCGTATGGTGCGGCGCCGAGGTGGCAAGGCGCGTTTTCGAGCTCGTCGATCCCTCGCTGCACTTTGAAGCAATGGCCGCCGACGGCGCGAAGGTTATGCGAAGCACGACGCTTTTTTCGGTCAAAGGATCGGCGCGCGCCATTCTCATGGGCGAGCGCGTTGCTTTGAATTTTGTGCAGCGAATGAGCGGCGTGGCAACGGCAACGCGCCGTTATGTGGACGCGTTGCCCGCGGCAAGCGCGACGCGCATCACCGACACGCGGAAAACCACACCGGGCCTGCGCTTGCTCGAGCGCTATGCCGTGCGTCAGGGCGGCGGGTTCAACCACCGGTGGGATCTTGGCTCGGCAGTCCTCATCAAAGACAATCACATCGTCGCGGCGGGTGGCGTTCGCGCGGCCATCGAGGCCGCGCGGATGCGCGCACCGCACACGAGCCGCATCGAGTGCGAGGTGGACTCGCTCGATCAGCTCAAAGAAGCGCTCGACGCGCGCGCCGATATCGTGCTGCTCGACAACATGGATACATCGACTGTCCAAGAAGCCGTTCGCCTTACTCGCGGCCGCGCCGTGCTCGAAGCGTCTGGCGGAATTACTTTCGAGCGTGTCGCCGAGCTCGCACGCGCCGGGGTCGACGCCATCAGCGTTGGAGCGCTTACGCATGCAGCTCCGGCGGTCGACATCGGTCTCGACTTCGAGCCATGACGACGCTCTCACGCAAGCATGTAAGGCATGAAGGTGGCGCGTCCATCGCGCCTGATCTCGAGCATGCAGCCGACGTGCTTTCTGCACGCGGAGGGCGACTCGGCGCGCGATTGATCATGGTCGACGAGACTGTGTCGACCAACGATGACGCCAAGCGTGGGGCAAAGGACGGCGCGAATCACGGAACGGTGTGGCTCGCCGAGTCGCAATCGGGCGGGCGCGGGCGGCAAGGGCGACGCTGGCTGTCGGCGCGCGGAGAAAACCTCCTTTTTTCCGTTCTCATGCGAGTGGCATGCGCACCTTTTCGGCTGCCCCCGGTGTCGCTTGCGTGCGGGCTGGCGGTGCGCGATGCCGTGGCTGCAACTCTTGGCGACGATGCATCGGTGCTCGTGAAATGGCCAAACGATGTACTTATCAAGCATCCTTCCGATGGCCGCGCGCGCAAGGTTTCAGGCATTCTCGTGGAGTCGGCGATTGTGGGCGGGCACACCCAGCACATCGTCGTGGGGGTCGGCATCAACGTGCACACGCGAATGCTGCCCGAAGAGATCTCGAGCATCGCTACCTCCGTTGCCATCGAGCGTACGGCTCGCGGCTTCGAAGGTGCGCCCGATCGCGCGAGCATCCTCGCAGACGTGCTCGCATCGCTCGATCGTTATGTCGAGCACGTTGCACATCAAGGGCTTGGGCTCGTGTACGACCAGCTTTTGCGCTACGACGCCATGGCAGGGCGCGAGGTACAAAGCGACGCAGGTGACGTACGCGGCACGGCGTGCGGCATCGATCTCGATGGCCGCCTGCTCGTGCGCACCGCGGAGAGTGAGGTCGTGGCGGTTAGCGCGGGTGAGGTTCGAATGATTTCGAAATAGTTCGGATCATTACGGCACCCGGCCCATGAGCCGTAAGCGTTTTTGTGCTAAAGGCACGCCGTGAGCCGGGAGCGCACCGAGCGGCGTCGCCGCGAATGGAAGGGGGGTCACGTGACGGCGGATGAGCACGCTCAGCTCGAGTCAGACTTCTGGCGCAACACCACGGCAACCGAGCGCTTGAGTGCCGTATGGCAAATGGCGAAACAAGAGTGGCGACGAGGAGATCCCCATGGACCTGAGCTCCGACTTGATCGATCTCTTGGAGGCATTCGCAAAAGCGAACGTTGAATATTTGATCATCGGTGGCCAGGCGGTTGCGCTGCATGGATGGCCGCGGTTCACGAAAGACATCGATATTTGGCTGCGCGATTCGACCGACAACATGGCGAAGGCCGTCGGCGCATTGCACGAATTCGGTGCGCCCGAGGCGACGATCGATGGTTTGATCCGCGCTACGGGGCTCGACGTAGCATGGATGGGGGTGCCGCCGAATCGCTTCGATCTGATGAAGAGCGTGCCTGGCGGTGATTTCGAACGAGCCTGGCAGAGTCGCACGGTGCTCGATGTCGCTGGTGTCCGCGTCAGCGTTGTCAGTCGCGACGAACTCATTCGCTTGAAGCGAATCAGTGGACGTCCCCAAGATTTGGTCGACGCCGACAAGCTGGGGAGGTTGTAGCTGTTAGCGCGGGTGAGGTTCACCTCATCATCACATGCCCCACACCGTAATCCGCCGGCTATCGGCGGTGCGCTCTTGCACGAAGACTTTCTCGTCCCAGCTCCGTGTGCTGGCAGGGGATGGGTCGACGACCACCAGGTGGGCCTCTTCGGGGTGGCACTTGTCGGCATAGCCGGCAGTCTGCGTGAGCCCTTCCTCGATCGTCGCTTCGAGCGAGCGGCGCTCGCGCACGACCTTCATCTCCACCACGAATCGCTGCTCGGCTCGCTTTCCGTGCACCTCATAGAAGTACCGGACAAAGAGATCTGCGCGCCCCCTTCCCAGCGCGTACTCGCGTTCGATGCGACCACCACCGTTGACCACGCGTTGCAACCAGGCTTGCAACAAAAGCTGCGGTGCTGCTTCTTCGTAGACCGCTCGCTTGTTCCAGACTTCGGAATTCTCCCGATAAAACTGCTGGAAACCAGCGAGCATCGCTCGGAAGTCGAGCCGGCCATCGGGAAGATGGAAGGCCGTGCTAGGCACCTGTGCCGTGAAGTCGCGCTCCATCATGGAGGTGAGTGTCTGGGGGATGATTTCCCGGTAGATCTCGTTGGCAATGCGGGCTCCATTAGGGCGTTGCTCCACGATGAGTCCCAAGTCGGAGACATACTGGCGATCATCGTCTGAAGCAGATTGGCTCCACTCGCCGCCTTCAAGAATGGGTGCAATGACGCGCCGAACGCGTGGCTCTTTGAGCTTGTCCACGAGCTGATCGAGATGGGTGTCGCGCCGGAGGATGAGCCGCTCCTTGGCTTCATCCACATCGTCGAGCGTGATCGGTCGCGAGCGATCTTGGAGCGCCGTCATCTTCACGGTGAGCTCGCGAGCCAGCGCGTTGACCAGCCACGGCTGCCCACCCGTTAGCGCCATTACCTTTGGGTAGATCGACTCGTCGAAAACCTGCTTCGTCTCGGCGGTGTGTTGTTCGTAAAGCTCACGAACTTCGGCTTCCGAGAAGTTCCCAAGCCGCAGCGACTCGGTTTTGATGTTGAAGGCGCTTCCCCCCGTGATGATCTCGCCCTTCGAGGTCGTGATGCGATAGTCGCGCACGTCGCGCACGCCGCAGAGAATGATGGACTGAGGGCAGGGGCTGGGGCGCGCGATGTACCCGTCTCGCAGCTGCCCAAGAACCGAGACCAGCGTATCTCCCACCAGTGCATCGATCTCGTCGATGAGCAGCACAATCGGCTTGGGCGAATGAGCTGCCCATCGTGTGAGGAGCACCAGCAACAAGCTCCCGGGCGCTACTTTCTCCACGACGGATGGGGAAGCGCCGGGAGACCGGCAGAGAGAAGTAGGTGAGAACGAAGATGGAAAGTCGACGGACAAGCCCTACGCCGGAACAGTTCACGACCGGCAAAGCCATTCCTTGCGCAAGGGGGGGCGACCCCATCGGCGAAGCGTAGGAGGCCACGCGTGCGGGCCGGGTGATGGAGCTTCGAAAGAACCAAAGTGACGGGGCCGACACTTTCCCATCGGTGGAAGGCAACACGGCGAGGGCT
>Ga0123357_10001451_pt1 | contig 25175 bp, 20 predicted proteins | sample TergutEmb28metaG_FD_89873 | JGI IMG/M metagenome (GOLD analysis project Ga0123357, IMG submission 89873) | Embiratermes neotenicus P4 segment gut microbial communities from Petit-Saut dam, French Guiana - Emb289 P4 | ecosystem: Host-associated > Arthropoda: Insects > Digestive system > Gut ...
AATATCGTGGTGAGCGGCTTAGAGGCGTAACCAAGCTTGGTCACCTTTATTACCCACACCGTCTACCCCCCCCCCCCCCCCCTCTTTCTTTTCCAAATCCCTGACAGTTATCTTACAAAAGAGCATTACTGAGAATAGTAAACAAGATTTAATTCTTTTATGGCACATTTTGGAAATTGTTTTTAATTTCTAAGCCTGTTATTTAGTGACGGTATCACGTCTGAATTTTGGTGCAGCTTGCTATACAGTTTTACATAGGATGCAGGTTGTGGTGGCATGGATTTTAAATCACATTGGATTGAAGTTAACAGAAGCCCTAAAAACCCCAAAAATTTCACTTAGCATGCAGATCCTTGTGAAACTGCTCTGTTTCGAAGTCTCTGTACTGTGATATTTTACTGCAGTACAAACACCATACAAATTGGCTGAAGCAGTAATGCTTCTTACTGGTGTTCAGATGGTTCTCTCTTTGAATCTCAACTAGCAAATGAACTGTCCTGACAGATTGTCATAATTTTAATCAGTCCAGAATTAAATGCCCATAGTTCTATGTGGAGTACTACAATTTAAATGGGCACTACCCAAGAGAAGATAGATTTGTGTGAAAGTTGGTATTTTGGGCATCACACTGCACATTGTGTGTATATATATATATATATATATATATATAATGTTAGGCACCAGAGTGTTAAGTTTTCTTTACACAAACCAACAAACAACATACTGACATAAATATACACATCACATTAACCCAACCAGAACCTCACGTACATAATATAAAGTTCATGCAATTATGTCAGTGTAACACAGATTTCATAATGCTGGAAATGTTGAAAATCCATGTGCACTGTCGTTTTGTATTTCATTATGTTTATAGAATAACTTCAAGAAGCAATTAATTGTGGACAATAGTGTTATGTACTTAATCAACTTCAAATGTGAAGTGTAATATTCTACTTGCCATACTAGGAAGCTCCGTTCTTGTATTGTCTTTGTACAAAAAAAATTGTAAATGTGTAATCCATATCAGAATACACACAGTTTCCATGCTTGTTGTATACACCTGTTAAGTTTAGAGGAAAAATGTTTTCACAAATCAAAACATTTATTACCTAGACAACTTTAATTTGATGGCCTACACTTAGGTAAAGGTAATTTATAGCCAGTAAGAAGATGCATTTCAGCTCATGCAGTAGTGTGCTGACATGTGTGCACATGGTCATAAGATTGGATCCCAGTGAAGTACTTCATTTTACATGTATGTTGTACTGTACTGTTACTGGTTTTATTTTTTGGAAGAACCAAATTTTTACTTATACATACAGGAAGGTGCAAACGTCACGTGACACTAGAGGTAGCATGCTAAACATTGAGTGTGAAGTGACTTTTGTGCCACTGTATTTTGTCTGTGCTAAATCGAAAGATTTATAGTATCACTGTGTCTTTGTTACCTTATATACAGTGTTTTGTACAGGATTTGTAGGTATATATGTGATTTATCTTCATACCAAATTTAAAATGGCCAACTTGAGTGGCTATGTATTTACTGCCGTGCAACTGAAAGCTAAATATAGATATCTTGGTGGAGCCTCCGTTCTTTTCTTTTACATTTTTTCCCCCCCCCCCCTACCCCCACCAAAAAACCACTCAACTTTTTCAGTCATCTGTTACCATTCATCATTTAAGGATTCTACATTAAATGATGCTTGTGTTGCTCCCATTTCACAGGTTCATTCATCTGCTGTGTTATTAGCAAATGTAGGAAATTATAAAGTACTAGTATATGATGGCCTCCAGTAGAGTGTTATGCCCATTGGTTCCCCATATGAAATATGGGGAAGGACACATGATCAGCCTTATATGTAGTCATGTTATGCACATCACATAAAGAGTGAAACATGAGAAAGCCCTACTTCTGGCCAAGTTACGGAGATTGTCTTCATTTGAGATAACATAACCCTTGAGAGGAAGTCAATGTAGCCTGCAGCTCATGAGATTTTATACAGTACCTTCAATGCTAAGAAATCCAAAGTCCCCACATATATGGAGCAATGAGGTTTCACTGTATTTCAGAAATGAAATGCCCTTATCACGTGAACAGAAAGGGTTCAAGTAAGGAGGGGTCAGTGTTAAATATTAAATCCAATAGTAACAACACGATAAAAATAATAAAATTCTTCCAGAGCAGCTAGTGACTCGGCCAACAGTCGTGCCTCTTCTACATCTTCATCGACCTCCACATCGTCCTCGGGCTCTACAGCTGATGGTACTGCTAGCAGCAGCAATAGTCGTAGTTCCCGCCCTTCAGACTTTAACATGGATTTGGAATATGAATAGCCCTGACCATTGACCTCTCCTCACTCCACCTTACTACACTTTGGTAAGGTACTGTAAATTCATTTATTGTTGGCAGAAAAAGCATTAAGCAGTTGTGCTCAAATCAGTACTGGATTTGTTTACTGTACCAAATTAATGACCACAAAATGTAGGATCGTGTCCACATAACTTATATATATATAATATGTATTTCACCATATTTAAAAATGCAGATTTGTACATCTTGAGAGTGTAATGCCTGCCATTTAAAAATTACATTTTGTTCTTTATTTATTCTAACAAAAGCCTTGTTCCTCCAGTTACATGATTTGGTACAGCAACATCCTTCAGAATTCATACTGATTAGCAGGGATTATGCACGTGTATCCACTTCACTCATTCTTTGTGGCGACATTTGTAACTAGAACAGTATGTACAATACTTGTGTTGATATAAATACAATATTTGTAATGTGGGAGATTTTTAAAATTATTTTACTGTTATGAAAAGAGGATGTCGTTTAAATAATGAAACTTGTTCTTGCAATAAATATGGAAAACCTCATGTCCCTTCTTTTTTCGTTTGTCCACACATTTATTTTTTCTTTTCCCCATATGTTTTTGATTGTGAAATCCAGGTGCAGTATTTTCATTCACTTCTTCAAGAATTCCAGTGTTGCAGTATACAGTATCACAGAGAGATAATTGTAGGTAATAGAATACTAGGATAAAAAGTGTGAAGGTGTGAGGTGTTCTGCAGCTGTTTAATGGAGTGGGTAAGTGTGAAAGACAGACATAAAAGAGTGGTGCATTTGTAGACACTTGGGGGAGTGTTTTGTATTCTGAAGAAAATAACCTGTGTTTGTCCTTTACTTAATGGACTGTAATTAATCACAAAGTTAAAAGTGAAGGGGTATTTGGAAGAAGTCCTGGGCTGGAGTGTGTCTTTTTAACACTTTTGTTTGAGGCACAAATGAACACAACTGCATTTAAAAAATAGTGCTTTTTATAGGAGGTTCCATCAGAACATTCTGAATGTTAGAAGGCAGGTATTCATCATTTGCATCCGACACTGAAGCCCCCTAAGTACAATATAATTTTCGTCTGGTTCTGCAGTGTAAGGATAAGTTTGGCATGGATGCAGACTCTGTATTACTTTTTTTCTGTGATTGGAGGATGGCCATTCATCTGAGCATTTAAGATGGTAGCTGAAAGCCAAAAATGAATTATTGTATTTAAAAATCTGTTGACTTGTACTGCATATGTACCAGGCATTCTGTTTCAGGGATCATAATATTGGTGCATGATATTTACTATCTTGGCAGGATATGATTTACAAGCCATTATAAGTGATTAATTTTTTAAGGTATTTATGTTAATCAAAAATTGTCACAGGCTCTGTTGAAAGAAGCTTGTATGACAGGAAGTGCTTTGTGTGTATGGTAGTAATATATAGAGTACTTTTATTTTATTGATAATGAATGAACATACATTGCATTCTCACACTTTCTGGATAAATCAGTTTTATTGTAAAGAAGGCCATCTGTATACATCCATGTTTACTCAACATTATATTCTCACAAATTTGAGATCCTATATTGTACATGTAATCATAAATAAACAGTTCATAATTATTGTGTAGCCTTGTAAAATTACTATAGGAAATCACATTTCAGCCAAGGGTGCCAAACTGATTCTCTTGATTGAAATGTTTAACAAGTATATATTACATGATAGAATGTGGTTTGATACTGCAGTGGGTGGAAAGGATAAGATTGTATTATTCCAGTGATAAAATGAGTCTCTTTTATTGTTTATAAGCCTGACTACTATAAGTTTTTATTTTTTTTTATTTTTTACATTTGTACCATGCATCTTGATATTACCAGTTTATTATTCACCAACAAATGCACAAGTGATTGTCTTAAAAAACAATATTAAAATTTACATTAAAACAGCGTCAACATGTTTTGGTGCAGTCACACCATTTTCAGGGAGCTCATTATCTGTGCTTGCTAAAGTTACACTTTGTTAAAATAGTCAGTTATGGTTCATCAGTGTATGATTAAATCAGTGGTGATGTGGCTATATACATTGGTAGTGTCTGTAATGAATAACAGTGTATCAGGTCACATATTAATATAATTTTAAAATTAAATTGTATTGAAATTGGCTGGACTTACCCTTGTTGATGTGCATATATCACACCATTCAGGAGTGGACTGAATCGGGGAATGCGTAACTGGTTATGTGATGTGTTGAGGCAACTTGTATAGAAGATGGTCAGTGACATAAATCCTCTGTACGAGTTGGCTCACCATGTCACATAACCAGATACGCATTCCCCGATTCAGTCTACTCCCGAACAGTGTGACATATGCACATCAACAAGGGTAAGCAAGCATGGATGAGCTCCCTGAAGATGGTGTGACTGCACTGAAACATGTCAGAGCTATTTTAATGTAAATTTTAATACTGTTTTTAGGACAATCGCTTGTGCATTCGTTGGTGAATAATAAACTTTGGTAGTAGTTGTTTTCCTCGTTGTAAGAGGAATGGAGTAGTCTGAAGTTCCATAATTTAACATAATTGTTCCTGTTGCTATTTAATATGAGGGTTGGTCAGAAATGAGTTTACAGCACATATATTTTGGGTTGTTTCTTGTCAGCTGTCATAGGAACAGACCTGATTTAATTGTATTCTCTCCCACTATATTTCCACATAGTCTCCACTACAGTTGAGACATCATATTGTGGGATAAGCTTCTATATTTCATCTTACATTTGTGACGACCAGACGTTTCTTCATTGCTGGCAGCAGATGATAAATGTTTGAAAGTGAAATCTCCTGATACAATCACAATCATTATATGTCCTTAGTTCCAAATTATGTACCAAGTAAAGTCACTTTCTAGCCTAATTGTAACCTTATGCTGTGAATGCTATAAGTGGATTAAACAGAGTGACAAGACTGTAAGAGTATCATTTTTCTAACACATCATATTGAAAAGGGGGTAGATAATCAGGTTTCTAGGACTGCAAGGTAATACGGTCTTCTTTGATTGTTATGGTCTCTGTCTGCCTAGGTAAGTGTGTAAAAGACACATATGAAATGCAGGCATCCATAGGACAGATTCTGTTACTCCTAGTGGTATGGTGCTAAGACTGATGGTCAATGGAGGGGTTGTACAGCTTTATGTGAGCTCTGAATTGTTGGTGGCAGGCCAGTGATCTTCATATCCCTCAATTTTTTCTTAGTGATGACTGTGTGGTCTGAAAAGTCTGTACACAACTGACTGGAGACCAAATTCAGGACCCTATTTCAGATCGTGTCCACTGATACAAAGGTTTGAAATACTGCATCACCAGCTGTTAGATTTTCCGCCCAATTTCCTTCTTTCAAATGGCCACCTACTCAAGTTTTCTTTTCTAAGAAAATCAAGACATTTATAGTTCAAATATTCATGTCCACTGAAACATACTGTAGTGATAGTGCTACAGTGTGGGATTTCCCATGTTCAGAACAGTGAATTTCATTAAAATCAGCTGAACACAATTTTTTTATGAATTAGAAATGTTCTAAAAGAAAGGAAATAATGATCTGCTGCCCAGGTGTATAAATTTAAAATTGTTACTGTTTTGGTCCGCTATGCACAGGATACAGAAGGGTTTTTTTCTTTTCTTTCCCCCAGTAGACTGAGAACCGAGAGTCATTAATTTGATGAGGACTGAGAGCAAAGCAGACTCGATATTCTGTTCTGGACAGAAATTACTACTGTACTAAATTCTTTCCAAATTACGTGGAATGGGAGATGAACTGAGGATGATAAATAATCTGTAACCTTGGCATATTCTGTATCTATATTACCATCTTACCCCACAATTCAGAGTAACAAACCAAGGGATCACAGTGTTGCACATCATACATATTCTGTACCATCTTAACTGCCTACTAAAATTAGTAATGTGAACAGAATAACTACATACACCTGAGGCAAAAATTTCTCTTTTTCTCTGCTTTCAGTTTACAAATATAAATGGGACCTGTGGTGTAACATTATTGCAGTCCCATGTACAGTTGCAGAGAAATCCAGCCACTCACATTATGAATGCAATGACTACTCTGAAGGAGGGAGGTCAGAAATGGACTTGGTGATAGTTTTTAGGTGCAAATATAATAATAATCTCTTCCTCCAAATTTTTTAAACACAAAGTCATATTTTTGCTAGCAGTACCTTACCGGATTTGTCCATAGCAGTTCATTGAAGCTGAAGTATCAAAATCTTCAGTTGGTTCCTAATTATATATTAAAATCCAAATCTTCAAAGTCATCACCTCCTGTACTGAAAACCTGTGTGCTGTTTTGTGGTAATTTTGACAGACTTCCATCTAAGGATGTCAAGCCATTACTATTACTGAAACTGCTACCTGAAGACTGACGGGAACTGGACAACTTTTTCCCATAATTTACGAGGTCATTAAGTGCTTCAAACTGCATTTTAACTCTACCATTACTGGGGTCTTTTTTGGACTCTAGAATTTCACACGCTGAAACAAGACTTTTCTGATCTGCAATGTTTTGAGACACACTGTCAATGTATGAACTCGTCCTTTTGAATTGTTGTAACTTCTGAAGTGTGCTTGATGACACCTTGGAAGATGGAGGGGTCTGCATGTTACATGGTGCTTTATCCAGTACATCTGTAATTGTGGTGCATGCTTTTATATCTTGTGCAGTGCCTGCAACCTTCTGGGTGTGTTCTTTTGTGAGTAATGACTTCTCTCTCTGAGAATCTAGCTGCTCAAGTTTTTCATCACCCAGGGCTCCATCTGATGTTTTCATTGATAGTGGGTCATGTTCAGTGCTAAGAATTTTCACACCATGTATTTCTTGTTTCATAATTTCTTTCATTCTGCTCTCCTTTTCCAAGTCATCTGCTCCTGTATCATTTTCCACTGCAGCTGCTTCATTACTACCTGAAGTCATCCAAGATTTTCTTTTCCTTTTTTTATTCTTCACAGCAGACTTTCTTTTTGTAACGTCTCGTTGGTGTTCAACAACTTCACATGTATTTCTGTCTCTAATTTTCCGAATGTTATTCAAAGCACTGTTCAGTTTTTCTGGGAGGGCTGAAGGTTTGCATGCAGAATCAGTAACTGTACACAATTCCAAAGCCTCAATTCCTGACCCAGAATTTCCTGAAGTGTTTGCAGTTTCTTCATTTGTTTCAAACTGAGACTGTTGTGCGATACTAATTAATTTCTTCTCAGCTTCACCTTCAGTCTTGTGCCTGATACAGTCGTGTTCATAGCTCACATACTGAGTATCTGATACAGGTTCAGGCATGTAGTTTTGGTCCCTTCCATTGTGTTCTGATCTTAGTGCTTGTAGCCATGCTATCTCCTTGACCAGTATTTCATTAAGTTGTAATTTTTGCAACACTAACTCCACTGAAATAAAGAAACCATTTTTTCATTGTTATTAAACTGAACTCACGACTATATTCTGTCGGTCAAGTGTGCATCTTATGGGCCATAGTTAACTATTATAGTTACAAATTTGATTTTAGACATTTGCAGATACATTACTTAAGTAAGTTCTCACATTCTCATACAGTTGAGTGTTCAGATTGTGGTTTTGTGGGTTGTCAGGGGAACATGCTGCCTTCATCTTCAAGCAGGGTATAACATTGCAAAAGAAGCAGCATGTTTCTCCAAAATATTTGTGTACACTTCCAAGACCACAGTCTGAGTACAGAACTTGTTTTCCTCATATTACTTTCAAATGGAAAACATCTCCTACAGTAAAGTTTATCAGTTAACCAGCATGAGAAGAAAGTCTTCAGTTCTTAGAACAGCAGCCTGAAAGCAGCAGTCACTCGCCAACCACAGGGATTCCTAAAAAACGTATTGCGAAGACCAAGGCCTTATGGGAAAATGGGTTTTCCATCCAAAGCCATGTTGCTGGTTCCTTCACTTAGCGAAAAAAAAATACATGTAGTAATGTATTTAAAAGTAATGTACGTTAAAGTAACATATCAATGACAACAATTAAAATTTCAGTTGTAACATCACATTATTGAGAAATGGAAGTCCATGGTAATGGGCATGGCATGATGATGATGGCAATGGTGACAGGAATGACAACACTTTTACTCACCCCATTGTGCACCTCTTAGTGTTACATAATGTACAAAATTAAAGTCTGTGGATACACAAGACTGAATATTGCCACTGGTAGAACTGGATACCAATGGAAAACTGCAGCTAAGTCCATGTTTGGCATGGGATTGTTGTATTCTGTTCAGAAGCATGCTCTGTGTGTAATGACAGAAGGTCAGTATTATTTTAAATGCCCATCCCACAGATTACAAGCATCAGTATCATGGTAACAACAATCCCTTTGGTGGTCTGGCTCACCTTGTACTCTGTATTCTTCCATTGGATTGTATGGAAATGAAGTGTGAAGAGTATCGATGCCACCAATAAGTGCAGATCCTTGCATTGAAGATTCGACCAGTGATACAGCCACAATGGCATCCTGAACGGTCACTTTCTCACGGAACATGAGTCGAGCATGGGCTTGAGATAATCTGTGAACAGTGGTAATATCATTCAAATCTACAAGATTCTGGTGATGGTATGTTATACTTAGTACTCCACTGCATCTGGACTTTGTATACTGTGTAGTGCTTCAAAAATACAGAAAAGTAATACAGTGTTTCAGAGAGTGCATGTTTGCATATTTCAGTAAAAAAGATACAGATGTACCTACTCAGCTGGGCCTGTTAGGTTGGACTGCCTGTGTTTAATACATACTAGTTTTACTTATAAGAGAAACCAGCATGATTGTAGTGATAAGAAATAATGACTCCTTTAAATTTATGAATAGTCCTATTATCTTTTTGAGATTGTGGCCTCCTGGGATGTCATGTGAGACACCATCATATCAGAGGAGATGGAAATAGCAGATTCCTCCCAAGTGTTGGAACCTGCATATGAATTGGCATGGCATCAAATCCCAGAAGACTGTAACATTGAAAAGGTCACTTTCCATACACTGTTCACAAAACTGCTAAATTATAATTGTTCCTAAAATGTGGTTGGCCCATGTCCATTCAGCTGTGCCAAGTGTCTTGAGAACTTTTTCACTTGCCACTTAGATTGTACATGTATTTTATCATGTCATCAGTGGATGGCAACCTTGTTCTGTTTTGTGCTGTCTCCATTTGACCAAATAGTGCATTTTATTTACATACACCAAATATCTAAAACCAAGATATTTTCCATAATCAGCAAGGGATGGGTGTCATTTTAAGAGACACTCAAGCAATTAATTATGACTATTTATAACCTGCTACCACCTACTTCAGGACAGTATATGGAGGGAGCAGGTGGCTTTGAAATTCTGGTACCTATGTACCAAATTCAGCAGTGTCATTCCAGAAGAATGATATGAAAATCTGTGTCATATGGTGATCCTCCTTATCAAACACAACCAGTATCATATCACCATATGATGTGCAGTTACTTATGCCAAAGTATTCTTACGATTGTAACAAGCTACAGGGCGTTGAATAATTTTGCATATGTTGTTGTAAATTTGCATGTTTTTATATTCTAATTTTTCATATTCTTATTCAACCCGATGAAAGCCTTGCAAAAATGAAACCATGTTGCTTTTGGTTTTATATAAAAGTACAAATTGTGTTTAATGGCTATATTTATTGGTTGAATATAGACAAGCACAACAGGATGAGTCATGTGAAAGTGATCCTTTTTCTTAAAATGGCAATTGGTCATTCTAAACTGGGCTGTACAGCTGAGATACTTATGATCATTACTGGCAATTTTTTTTTTATTTTCAAAGTAGAATATAAAAAGAGTAAAATAAATTCAGCCATTGTCGGGTTCTGAAAACACTTTTTTTCTTCTGTTTTCTGTGTTGTATTGTTCTGTACGAAATGGAATGATTGAGAATTACCACGTTCATATGAATGTCTGTGTGTCCCTTCTCTCTTAGTTATTTTCACAGCAAGGTGCACATGTATGTGAAGTTTTAATAATTGTTATTGTGAATGTTAATTTGCAGTTCATTTTTAATTACCATCCTGATTGTTTTATTATAATTAATTGATGTGTGCTTCTCCTTAAGTACATATTCTGCTTATGTTGCATGAATTCTGTAATCAGTGGTGTCTTGGAGGTGTCATATGTACCAAATGCCATTAGGGTAGTTGATGAAAGAATTGCAAGAGCCAGTTTATGGCACTATAAAATGGTAATTTCCCATGCAATGAGAGGTGGTACTGGGTCCAAATGAAGCAAAATTATTGTCTATGTCAGTTGGTATGACAGTTATTGGTACTCTTCTAACCAGTCCATGGCAGGAAGTTATCATTTATAGTTATGTGTGTTAATGTAGACCTAATTATATATTAATATAAAATGTGTAGGTCATTACTCTTAGTTACAGTGTATGTTGATAATTATCACTGACATTCTGGGACAACCTGTTGGTCCTATTTTCAAAGGTCAAGCAGTCAAAGAGGAATGAATTCTTGAAGATGGGACGAATTGGATGTCTTGAAACATCAGTAAACAAAGACCAACACACAATGTGTAAAAACCCAGAAGAGCGAAGACCTCATCTACAACGTGGTAGAAGCCTGAAATCTCACATAAAATAATTTTGTACATTTACTCTCATGATAAATTGGCTGTTATAGAGAGTGATGTGTGAAATGTTGAACCATTTAAATTTTGTTTAGCTTCTGTATTTTGAAGATTCTGTTACATGTTACACACCTACTGCAGCACAGAAGCTTGGAGAATTGTGTCTAGAGCACATGTTCAATGTGATTCACCAGTTTGACTCAAGACCTCTTCAAGATGAATGTGTGTGCCCACATTGGCATGCAGATCTTCAGATAATGTATGGCTGATTAAGGCCCGAAGTGTCATTAATGTGCTCATTTTTTCGTGAGCAATTACTTGTTCAAGAAGCCCCACAGGAAGAAGTTGCAGGAATAAATACCGGGACTGTGAGGTGACACTGTGGAAAATGGAAAGACATTCCTGTCACCAAAGGTTTCGTGAAGGAAATGGAAACAACAGAAAATCAGGGTGCAGAATTTGCTGAACTGAGTGATATGAAATTCCCAGTTGTCTTGCTCCCCTTATTGTCTCTTTACTGGTACTATGCTGAATAGACACTCTCGGAGCTTTGATATTACAAGTATGCTTAACAAATCAAGGCTTTTCTGAATTACACATGGAATTATATTATGTATACCTGACCAAACTTTCGAGAAGTCTTATAGTGGTGCGGGCTACATTGCGACAGTCCGTCTGTCTTTGGACTTGATAATACTGTCGTAGAACAAGTGTAGCTTCTTCAGTAAATACTGGCTGAAGAGTTTTGACAATGCTGAAGTAGGCTTGTAGCTTCTCAATTCCCCAAAATGTTGCAGGTTCTTTACCATTTTCATATTCTTTTACAGGATCTTTACCCTGCAGGATGAAACCAGAAACAAACCTATAAAAAATGAGAGTGAAAGTCATTACAATGATACAACTGGATACACTACAATACCCAGTTTTTCAATATGAGATATGTCTGACCCATGCACAGATGAACACTGTTTTGTATCAAATCATAGTAATGAATTCCAGCATGACTCCAGATGTACTCTTTTTTATGACATATCCCATTTCAAAATGTTATGTTCACTTATTTCCAGCACATGAAATGCACTGTGTCTCCAGTAGAATTACGGAAGAAAGAGCCTTGTGAATTTTAAGGTATGTTCCTAAGCCAATGAAAAATCTCGTTTGATTGTTAGTCTCAGAATTTGCAAAAAAATCCAAGTGCTGCTGACTTAACTAATACTGTTTATTTCCTTTCAGAGCTTTAAATGGAATGCTGAGATGGTAACTAAAAGTACTTCCAAATAGAAGGTAACTGAACACACGATAAAATGACATTCTCTGTTACAGAACCTGTAGGTTTATGTGTCAAGTCACCAACGTACATGCTGAATCTTGTTTCCACGACAAAATCTCAATTCTCACTTCATATTTACACCAGTCTTCATTAACCATCCAGCAAATATATACAGGGCATAAAGCTACATTCAGTCTTCATAGTTACTGCTGCGAGAATCTGAAATCTCACAACGTGCTGAGTACCCATTATGTATACAAGGTTCTATTTAGGAGAGTTAATATACTCATTCTTACCTGTCCCAGTCTTCATTTCGTGAATCAATAAGAATCAAAACAAGATCAAAACGACTTAGCAGTGGACTAGCTAAGGCTACATTCACGGTAAGTGGATGAGAAGGATCATAGCAGCCTTTGGGATTAGTGGCAGCTAAGACTGTACATCGTGTGTTTAACTTGCACACTAGGCCGGCCTGAAAATGAAACTTTTCATTATCAATTGTGAAGCAACCAACACCTTGAAACAACAATAGTTATGCCAATTTGCATTTTTGTAAGCAGGCTTAAAATGACAGATGTGGCATACAAAAGTAAAAACTTGCTGCACAAGAACCTATAACATTACACAATGGTAGGAAAGGGATAGTAATATACCATTTTGGACTTGGCAAGATGGTAGATATTCCCTCCATTGAAAACTAATATAAGGATAATTAAGTTTGAGAGATAGTAGGAATTATCCTGTTATCCTTTATACAGTATATTAAAATCCACTTTCATCCAATTCAAAACTTTTATAAACATTGTCAGAGTATAGCTTAAGTGTGTGACCTATCTGACAGTAATATATGAATGTACAAACTGTATGATTCAAAATATGTTTCAGTCACTGAAATTAATAATGACTTATGCGTCACAGCTACTGATCATATTTTTCTTTCAAGTAGAGCACTGTTTATTAGTTGCTGATACATTTATTATAGCCAGCATGTTCTGAACCAGTTGGTTTCTTCTCATGGGTTCCAAATTTGGAGAAAGAGTTTTACAGCATATGGATCATATATGATAACTGACATAATGCAAATGATTTTAGGCATAAAAAAATGTGTAATATTAAGATAATCAAAATCATCAGTTATGTCAGTTCTCACTGTTGTTTGATGATGTGTCTGTAACTTACTCCACATATGCATAGAAGTTAATAATAATAATATTTATTAACTGCAATTGGATTGTCAGCTGGTGGTAGTGGTTATTTTAAATTAGTTTGATTTTCATTTTACATATCTCTTCCACTATATTTTCTAACAATTTAAATTAATGTACTTGTTCTTATCAAACTTCAAAACAGTTTGTACATAGTGGACAGTTTTTGTATAACCCTGTAACTAGCAGTAATGCATTTCAAAATTATTACATTGCAGCCTTACTGACCTTGGCAACACTTATTGTTTGCTGCTCCATTGCTTCATGAATACTTGTACGATCCTGTTCTCGGATTGAGTTGAATTCATCTATACAACAAATGCCACCATCAGATAAAACTAAGGCACCAGCTTCTAACTGCCATTCTCCATTTTCCTGCAATCAAGAAGGCATAACAGAAGAATCAACAGCAATAGTATAATTTCAGTGTGCAGAAGTTTTTAATGGCCTCTCAGCAGTATCATGAGCTACAAATGAAATTCACACATTTGAAACACTGAATTTTTGTGCACCAGTTAACCATTATAGATCTTCACAGCTAGAATCTTCTTCATATGTAGTTGAACTGGTAATATTGAGTTCAGTGACAACCTCTAAACCAAGTTTCATACACCATTCAGCATGTATTAATGAAATACCTGAAAACTTTCATTTCAATTAATAGGTCTAATTAATAATTTGAACTACACAAATGTGGACACATGTACAATAAAACCCTGATTTTATGTTCCTGCATTTTGTGTTTTCCATGATATTATTCACTTTTGTATGGTCCCAGCCAAATGCCCATAAGAACAATGTTTCCTGGATTTCACACCCCCCCCAATTTTACACCATTTTAGGTGCCCCCCCCCCCCCAAAAAAAAATCAGTATTTAGCTGTTATAGCCTGTAATGAGAGCAAAAAAAAATACCTTAACAACATGGTAGAAGAATAAATGTCTATTATTAATTACTGTCATCTGGTTTCCATAATTCTAAGGAATAACATACAACCCAGTCATAATGCCAAATCTTGTATGATTGTGGGTGAAGGTAATAGAGGCCTCAGAAAAATATCTGAGATACAAACAGTATAGAAAATAGAAAACCACACATAATGAGTAATTCGAGGATTAATTTCAAGATTTGCTGAATTCAATGAAAGAATGTTGCCAGGGTAAGTCACAGCCATAGTCACTCACACTGGGCTTGGTCGCTTTGTTCCAAACACAGTGATTCAGAAAGTAAATTGTGCAAATTACATTTCTCAAGTTACAAGGTCAAACTAAGAATTGGATTTTTAGTTTGTACATAAAGGGTGAACAGTCTATATTAGAATGCATTTTATTACATTAACTTCCATTAGTTTTACTGTTCTCTTGGTCTCAAAAAGAAAATTATTTTATCCTAGTTTGAAAGGTGCCAGAAAATGTTGATAGTGGCTGTATATTGCATTTTGGGAAACCTGTAGACCTGTGAGTTTCAAATTTATGACCTCCCTGTAGCAGCATGTGTTAATGAATGGAACATTTTTGATCTGAGATGCTCCCTTGCACCTAACCTGTTCTACTGAATGGTCACGTCTAATAGTGGTGGTGGAGTGTTCCTAGTGTTACAGAGTGTGTATATTTCACTTCTTATACATAACAATTCCAACTGCTTCCTCCTTTTAACTTCCTGTAGGACCAAGGTGGCCTGCAGAGAATTCTGATGTGTTCCTGCGTGTAATCTGATGAAAAGGGCTGGGAGTTTACCTTGCCCATGTTGACCCCTCCATAGGACCTGTGTTTCAGTGAAAGAAGTTACATACCTTGAAGCAAAATACAGCAGTTTGATCCTCCAGACTCTATTTCTGTACCTGCTCTGTATGCCAAATAAAAAAAAAATAAAATATGAATAAAATATGTATATAAAAAAAGGTTCGAATGTAAGCAGTGCGATGTGTGACTTTGCACTGGTGAGTGCAAAGTCATAAAATCTGATAAGATTACACCAAATAGGTATGTACGAAAAAAATTTATTTTTCTATGTTTCCTGCTGTGCACTACTACAGACTAAACTGATGGAGACCAGCATAGTGTTCACTACATCAGTGGACAGTAAAAAGTAAAGACCCTGTGCTGGTCTCTTAAGCCACGAAAGGTTAAGGGATGAGTCTGTGCTGTTAACAATAAAGAAATGAAAGACAAAGCAAAGTATCTTGCTAATTAAAATGACATGCACTACCTACATATTTTAGAATCTCTCTTACCCTAACTGCAGAAACAGTCAAGCCTGCTGAAGTAGATCCTACACCAGTGGTCAGTACTGATCGTGGGCAAACTCTGGACACAAATCGCAGCAGGTGGGACTTCCCTGTTCCAGGATCACCAACCAACAAGAGGTGAGATTCTCCACGAACCCGACATCCAGATACGTCCACCTTTTGTGTACCTCCACATAATACAACAGCTATGGCAAGCTTTACCAGATAGAGACCATAAACCTGCAAATATTGTTTCAGCACACAACATTCTGATTTTGGCAAAGACACCTAACACTTCATCTTTAAACATGCCATATATATATATGAAAGCCTGCTTGCATGGGTTCTGTTAAATTATAGCAGAAATGAGCAAGGCCCAGCCTACTACTCCTAATATTTTGTTGATTTTCCTGTTTATTTCAGACAGAATGGCTATTGGGATTTCCATGTCGGTATATTAGTCCTCCACTTATAATGGCCGAACCAGGTAGCCAGCTTTTATGAAATTTAGTGTCAAGTTTGAACTAATGCAGGCCAACTTCCTATGACTCCTTAAAACCCAACTTCAAACAATAACATGGAGTCATATGAACTGCTAAAGTTAGGGAATAATGTCATTCAGGGTATGATTTGAAAATACTGTACAACAATGCAGTTCTGAAAAGTATCCATTATCTATATTTTATAATATGAAATAACAGCATTGTAGCTCAACAAAGTATAGATGTGCGATTCTACTTGATGGCAAATATTGATGTTCTAGTATGATAATGTATGGTAAAATAATACAAATATGCCAGTAATTTCTGCATGACAGTGGTTGTGAGGACTACAGTACCATGTTGTTTTAGAAGAAACTTCTGATGTTTTAAGTGACATTACACTTCCACCTTCACATTACAAGTGAATTATATTTTCATTCTTTTTGGAGTAAAAGAATAACTCTCAAACCTGTGAAGTGAATGCAACTGATATGATGCTAGTACATTTAGGATCACTTTGGTTCTTCCTGTAAGAGGGAAATGAATTTGCCACTAGCCATCCAATTTGGCTGTTTTTTTTCATGTACGCTCTTGCGGTCTTGAACATACCTTTCTGAATTCAAACCATTACTTCCTCCAGAAGTAGACAAAGTATTTCTTTCATCACTTTTCTAGTTTTGTAATACCTGAATTCCTTCAGTTGGAGCTACATGGAGTGTAGGGCACATGCTTTTGGTTTTGGTAATGTCGTTGTGCAAATTGCACACAACTTCTGGCTTAAAGAGGACATCCTGACTTAGCACAATCTTCCATCCATATCCAAATTCAATAGCCATCCTTTTCACCCATATATCCAACCAGTCAACCCAACTTACTCTTTTGGTCCCACTTGTGCCTTTTCTGTTTGGGAATGTGCACATAACATTCTGTCCCAAAAACACACAAGTGACCAAGAGTTGCATGAGATCCAGTCCACACTTCCAAAGACATCTTACCTTTCACTGGTGTAGTTGAGTTGAGTACGTATACCGCAGTATTACAGGCTTCAGCCCAAAGTTCTTTCAGCAATCCACTGGCATGAAGCACAAAACGAGCGCTTTCCACAATTGTATGATTTTCTTGCTCTGCTGCACCATTCTGTTTGGGAGTATATGGCATGGTGAGTTGGTGCGTAATGCTGTGCTCTTCCAACACTTTCTGTACAGCTTCACAGTTGAATTTCTTGCCACCGTCTGACAGCAGAACTTTTGTGACATGTCCAGCAGTCTTTACTTCTTTCAGAAACTTTCATAGACAGTCTGCCACCTCACTTTTTGTGGTGATGAAGCACACATGACGAAATTTTTAATAATCATCTTTGAAGCACATATAATAGTGGGCACCACCCACTGAACTTTCTGTCATTGGACCACACACACTGGCATTAATCTGTTCTCCAGCTATGCTTGGTTGACTTGTTCAAGTTCCAAAGCTCTGCCGATGTGCTTTTCCCAAAGCACAACCGTCACAAAATTCTTTGTTTGCTTCCACATTAATATCATGTTGCTTAAGCACTTTCATAACATGGCGCTTATTCTGCTGAGGCTGTACATCTGCAGGCAGGACAGGGCACTTTTGAGATCCATCAGTGCTGCCTTCTAGGCAATGGGCACACAGAAGTATTAAAATCTGCCATTTCCATTTACGCCAATCATCAGGACCTTTGAGCTTTTCAATTTTCACTTTGAAATCACTGGTAGTAGACATGCTGAGGCTAATTTTGACACTTCATGTTACTGGCACAATCACTATTACATTTACTATTTCATAGCACTGTTTCTGACCAAAATCTCAAATACCTGGGCCCATAACCTGTTGTGGGTGAGGTCGAAAACTGTTTTGTAATGTGATTTGGTGAAGAGCAGCACAGACGAGTACAGAAGCACAGCAGCATCTAGTCTACACTGTGCAGTAAATACACACACATATAGCTCGAACACAGCACGCATCTAGTGTGCAGTGTTTTTCAGCCTTATTAGAATATAATATCTTTCTTGCTGCCATACTTCAATAATTGCATGATCATCATATAGGTCACACTGTTGACTTCTTTAATGTAATATGAGTAAATTTAATGTAAATGGTGGAAAGGCATCCGCATAAAATGTGCTTACCTGAGGACATATAGATGCCAAAATATGATTTCGTGCCACCAAAGGCTCATGTGAATGACCCTCCCAATATCTGGTGAATTCATCACGAGTTTCACTGGTTACCAGCACTGCTGAACGCTGGTCATTACACACTTGCAGGTGATTGGCTTTCAGCACTAATTCAATTTCACTTCGACAGCCATCAGACATATGACTCCAGCGCCTCATAACAGTACCACTAAAAACACAAGAAAGAAATAGCAGTTTACTAGAAGTGATGGTTGGTATATCTCAGTGTGGCCAAAGGGAACAGCGCATAAGAAATTGGTATGTTTTGTACATATGAATATGTTTACGCAGTCCACTGTGGTATTTTAAAATGGTACATCATAGGAAGAAGGCATGGAACAGATATTATTCCATTAAGCTTCTACAACTTTCATGTGAATTGTTTCACAGTTTACATAAAACTAAAATGTATGCTATTTGAAAATGTTATAAGGCTTAGAAGTGACAACTCACTTATAAAATTAAGACTAAAATTAATATTCACTTATAAGCTTCAGTAAGGATTGCATTATATACCAGCTTCCACCACATTATATAAAGCTCCTAAGAGTCAATCAAAATAAAACTTACCATATAACAACATCATCTCCAGGCTTGGAAGAATCAACCAGATCATCCTCAAGAGTAACCCACATTGATCTTGGAATGGTTCCCATTTTCAGCTTTGTCACTTGTTCCTGCAACATGATTTTTAAAATTTCTTTCAGGTGATTTTTCTCATGGGCAAGATATGAGCTGAGTGAAAAGTAATGACTTGACAGCTAAGAATAAATGCAAATATTCCACTTGGATAGATCCTGGATAAAATTGCCAATACTTTTATCATGTTTTGATACACTTAAAAAAGGAGAACTTCAGAATACCTTATAACTGAATACTGTTTAATAAATAAAGGTAAGCTGCCAATTGCATGTTTAATTCTTATTCTGACATCTTGCACTCACACTTACTAAGGACTCATATTACTATTGTTACAATTTTCTAAAGGTCTGTGACAATGGTTGTGGAATATAGGACTATTTAGTACATCATCTGAGGTAAGGGTGATAATACCAGCATTTCAAAGGTCAGCTTGCTGCTGTCTTCAGTTGATTGATTATCATTACTATGCGTAATATACTGTCACATGTCCGACACAGAATTGGTATAATGAAACATTTTATTTCTGTCATAAAGTTTTACCACAACCTCCCCCCCCCTCGCACATGCTATTTCTCATGCTATAAAGACGATACATTTGCAATTAATCTATTTTTAATAGTTGCACACACATATAATTATTGCCATAACAGGTTGTATCAGCTGATTGAGAAAGTGGTTTAAAAATAAAATATGGATGAATGTGTCATACATTTGCATTACAAATGTCTGCTTCCTAGTACCAAGGCAGTACCAACGACATTCAACACAAAACAGCAAATAATACAAGACGAAATATAATTAAAAATGTAGTCACATATATTTATTCATTTAAATCCAGAATTCTGTCATGAAGGTATTGAACATGAATTGCACAGCATGGAATGTACAGCATTCAGAATCAAGGATCATGGGCAGTCAGAAATTTTAAATGAAAAGTACATGTACCGCACCTGGATCTTAATTTCCTGATAATCTTTATAGTTGAAATTACCAGCTGTTTTGACAGGGCGAATATTTGCTCCTTGACAGTTTTCAGGATTTGAACAACTGGTAGGATTAAATATAATATAGTGTTGTTCATAGTCAGCCTGAAAAAAAATAACAAGTTGGGAAATTGTGTATACCGCAACATTTGCAACATTCAGATCTTTGCACCCTCATTTTTTATCTTCATTTGTACTGTCCTGATTCCAATCCAATAATTTTCATTAACATTTTATCAGTGTATATAAACTACTAATTACATTATACTTGTCATTTTAATTAAAATCTAGACAGTGTACTTGGCTAATACCACATATGACAGAGCTTTGATAATTCTCTTGTTACAGAAACTTGAAGGTCCAACAGTGCTGATACTGAAGTGTGCCATCAAGATATCCAGAGCCAGTTCCATCCGCCTCCCAATCTGATCCTATTTCCCCAAGATCCATCGTTATGTTACCCTTCAATCTGTAGTTATTTTCCAAGAGGTTCTCATGTCAACACTGTACATACAAGCCTTGTCTCCCCATGACTTAGCTTGAAAAGGCACACTACAATAAAGTGATCACAACATGCTCTTTATGTTGGGATGAGATCAGTTTAATTTTCTAAAATTTAAAATAATCCTTCCTATACACAGAACTTGTAACAGGGCATTACACACTAATTATTACCTTAACTGTTTGTGTGTATTTGCACTTTGAACATATATAATCCCGCTGAAACTCAAGCATCTTAGAAGTTGTAACTCTCACAACAGTACCAGACACTCTTAGGAAGCTACCAACATCCTCATTTCGTGGGAATATCGTGCGATGGAGTTCTGGACATACTGGAAGAGCTAAAAATATATAAATTTTACTAATCATATCTAGTATATTCCAATATTAAGATTGTCGCAAATTGTTGTTTACAGTGCGTTCATTGGAGGACCACCAGAAAATTGTTCAGCTGCTGAGGCAGGGCAGAGACATTCTACTCGCACGAATCCGGGGTGCACACGTTTGCATTGTTAGTGACATCAACAAACCAAGAGTCAATATGCCTTATAGTTTCTTGTCATTATCTTTCCAATAGGGCAATAAACAGCTACCATGAAGCAAGTTTATGTGTTACATGTTGACTAGCTTATGTTGCTTTATGTATAATTTCAGTTTTAGGAATTCTTTTGTTTGGTTGCACTCACATTTTTAAAAACTGGGTTCCAAAGCAAGGTGTCTTGAGTCTCTCTACAGCAAGTACTTGGCAATTTTATGTGGTTCTTTTCTCCTAAAATATCTCTCCTGTCTGTTTTAATTTCTTTACATCTGTATGAACACTTTTTTATCCCTGTTTCCAACTATACTGCCTTTAAATGTAGGCCAGTCTTCTTGTCTTACACAACTTTTTATACACACATCTCACATGAATGTCCACTGCTCTAATCTGTATCTCACACATGATAATATTTTGGTGTAAGTTGGTGTTTGGCAGGTGCCTCCTCACCGGACAGACCTAGTGTCACACCTTTTTTACCCTGGAAGCATGGCAGTTCATGGATTGGTAGTATGTGACAGTCCACTGGATCAGCCAGGTCACTGACCTCTATGTATGTTTGTTTATTACCAAGCTTTACCACAAGTCTGTAACCATGACTACCACACAAAGTTCAACCCATGCCAGGTGCGAGGGTATAGAACACAATGGTATCATTTGTACACAAAGTGAAAGTGGTGGGTTGGTAATGACAGTGACTGGCCCAGATGAGTCTGATGAAGGCAGTAGCCATCTCACTGAAGTGTATGGAGCACCATGTCATTGTAATTTAGGATAGTTCACAAATGATGTAAATGTGTAATTAAGTATTTTAACGGACTCAGGATTATGGTCAGGAGGCATTTAACATTTAAGTTTGCTTCAAAACAGCTATTTGGTGTATTGGAGTGGTGTTGAAGAGAAACTGTAAATTGTACAGAGTCTTTAGTTTTGTTGAGGTTGCTACCAGATTGAATTTGTATGGCCTTTATTTCTGCAAGTAGCATATCTAGCCTACCTGATATACAAATTATTTCCAGATAGCTTTCCAATGTCTATACTGTAAAATAAGTTAATGTACATACCAGTCATCCGTGCATGGACATTCAGTTTAACAACGTACTGTTGTTTTGAAATTGCAGACTGCATTTCCAGTAGAATTCTTTGGGCTTGTACCAAAGCCCTATCACATATTGGCAGTACATGACTTGAATTTGATAAGATACCATCTCCTAGTTGTGTACTTATTTCAAATAATGTAACAAAACTGTAAAGAAATACAGCAAAGGTTAAATTGTATAGACAGTATGAAACAACTTACAAGTTGGAACTATCTACTCCATACACTTTGCTTGCATATGTGTTACTCCTACTTTATTTTACTTATGTTTACTACAGCCAATCTCATACAAAACTAAACTAATAGTTTGTCTGATAGTCAAGAAAATTCCACACATTTTACAGAAGTCAAAGATTAATTACCCAGTTCATAAGAGCACACCAATCCCTCTCCTAAGCCACTTGAATCCAGACTGCATTACTTCTTTAAGATACAGTTAATTTCTCTCTTTCCATACATGCCTATGTCTTCCAAATGATCACTTTCATTCAGATCTCCCTTCTAGAACCCTATATGCACTTTGTCTGATGCAAGCAAAAAAGTTTAATTTTTGGTTACATGTACAGAACACAAATTATAGTTTTTGAAGTTCCTTTTTTTAATTCATCAGATTTTGTCCATCAGTGTCTGAGATAAGAATGTTATTATGGAAGTCTCCGGTCAAAATACATGATCGGAGAAAGGTTTGCCATCTGTGACGCAGTTTTATTGATTATGTTCCTATTTTATTCCATTTTTGAAAGGTACTTTTTTTAAAATTATTTTTAACTTTATTGGGCGTTTCAGTGTCCTGTACACAAACATGCATGGAACTTTCGAATTCTGCTATATACCTCGGCTCTTACTATGAAAATATACTTACTTTACTGTGACAGAATAGTGCTTCATTTCATTATCAGCTTTTAAAATATCTAGCAGCTCCTCTTTATGGTGAAGAACAGCATACTCTTGGAACAAATCTGAAACACATTGCATATGAATTCTAACCTCTAAAGTTCCCTCACAAGGTATCATTCAAAACACACAGGTACAGCGTCTACAATTAAGAATATGAATGTCTGTGTTTACTCCTAAGTTTTGCGTCTTCGGGATTTCCCATGTTGTTTGCCGAAACTCCTACTATGAAAAATTATGTATCACACATATTGACAACATATTTCCCGCCCACATAGGCACAAGTACTCTTACATCGATCTGATATCGATTACCTAAGCTCACAGATCATTTATCCTAAGCTGCAACCTCAATTCCGCTCTGATCCATGCTCGTGCCTGTCATTGTCGATTAATGTACGTATTCGTGGTAGTCGATTATAAAACGATATCGATAATGTTCATCAGTCAGACACTGTTCCATGTTATATATGATCTGTGGTTCCATGCATTAGAGAAGTGCTGTATTGTCAGTCTTCCGTGTTCTGCCTTCCTGCATCGTCTAGTTTCTTTGTGTCTATTTTATTTTTAAATTTCTATTTCCTTTCATTGAAGGTTGATAGTTTTGCAAGAGGTCGAGGAAGCAGGACCTGTATATATGACGTTACAGCAAGTATGTAGTTAAGAAGGTCTTGCGATAAAGAGGTTGGGTTTAAGCCAAGATGGCTGAGTTTGTGAGGGGTGGCCCTGCAACTGGAATTATTATGCCAAAGGAGAAACTCCAGGGTTCCCCAAGTACTGGAAGTGACGAAGGGCATGATGGTGCTATCGGAGAAGAATTCGATCCGTTTTTAGCAGATGCAGAAGAAGTGGAAGGACATAATGTTTCAGTAATTGTTGCTCCTCCAGAAAACCAGTAAGTATATTATCGTTCTTTGTGGTATTTGTCTACCCCAAAGGGGGCGACATTTTGTAAATTCATGGTTTGTGTGGTAGCAACTAACCTGTAAAGAAATGTAAATGAGAAGTGTATTAAATCTCGCTTTTACTGTAGATGGTATCATGGACGATTAGATCGTTACACCGCTGAAGAACGTCTGTGGCAAGCCGCGAAAATGGGGAGTTACTTGGTACGCGAAAGTGACAGAAAACCAGGGTCGTACGTCTTATCTTATCTAGGGAGAACAGGGATAAATCATTTCAGGTAAACTTTTTAATTGGTTGTATTTATTGTTGTTATTCATATTGACATTTGTGCTCTGTAAGGTGAGAAATGACAGAACATGGCTAAGTGTTGTTCGTTGTATGAAATTATTTTTAACATATTGTTGTTTATAATTTATATTTATTTTGTTGTCACACAGTTCTGGTACAGTAAATGAAATATTAAGAGTTCAGAGCACATTAGTAGGCTTCATTGTGATGAAATGATGAATGACTATTTCAGTTAATGAGAATGTGTCACAATTGCCTTTTCTTTGAAAGTGTATTGCATCCTTCGAAGGAAACAATACTTTAAATCTTAGAAAGAGATATTCTGTTTATTTTGTAAAGTGTGTGGGATTTAAAGTCAGCCATATACTTATTTCCAGAATAACTGCAGTATGTGGTGATTTTTACATTGGTGGCAGGCAGTTTGATTCCTTATCAGACCTCATAGGATATTATACAAGTTGCTCAGACTTGTTGAAACGTGAACGTTTAATTCATCCAGTTCCTCCACCAGAACCTGTCAATGACAAGAAACGGATTGTTGCCATTTTGCCATACACCAAAATGCCAGATACAGATGAACTTAGGTAATGTTTATGTATGTAATCCTTTTCGTAATTGTGAATATGTGGTATTTTGTGAACTGATCTATATGTCTTTGTAAGTACATTAATCTAAATATTTTGAATCAAAATTGATGAACTGCATCCAACCCACATGGAGAAATGTGTAACTGTATTTACTCCAGCACAAATGACCCTAATCTAGGATGACTTCCTAAAATGACCTCTGATAAGAGGCATCTGCTGAGAACAAGCATTATGTTATTAATTTTGTCTTCTTCTTCTTCCTATTGCTCTACGGCCCTTAGAGTTTGGCCTTGGCTTCCTTTATAATTGACGCCCATTCTTCCCTATCCAAAGCTTTTCTTCTCCATCTTTTTACACCAAGTTTCCT
>Ga0123357_10001452_pt1 | contig 25171 bp, 9 predicted proteins | sample TergutEmb28metaG_FD_89873 | JGI IMG/M metagenome (GOLD analysis project Ga0123357, IMG submission 89873) | Embiratermes neotenicus P4 segment gut microbial communities from Petit-Saut dam, French Guiana - Emb289 P4 | ecosystem: Host-associated > Arthropoda: Insects > Digestive system > Gut ...
GAAATGTTTTACAAAAAAGCACACCCCTTCGTACGCAAATTACGGTAAAAAAAAAGGGGGGGGGTAAAAAAAAAAAAAAAAAAAAAAAAGAGGGAAGGGGAAATGTTGGCGAATTACTGCAGAGCCCCTTGCCCACAAAACTAACCCCATCAGCATGCGAACTCTTACTTCGAGAACATATATTCGTACAATATAAAGGCAAAGAAACATGTTGCGCACACGGAAACTCTATGCCTGTCTTCAGTTTTGCCTTTATTATCTTCACGTCTTTTTCGTTCGCCTTCTTGAAAAAGAGAAGATATTCACAGTTTTCAATATGGAAGAGTACTTGGAATTCCTAGCGAAGTCAAAGTCTGCTTTACTCTTGCATGAATTTCTACTTCTCCTTATTTATATACCAGTATTTTTACTTTTATTTCATTTTTAAGCAGAGCATAAAATTACAGAGGCTGTGCAGGTTAAGTTTAATGATAATAAAATCAAGAAAATAAAATCAAAGTATCACACCGTCTCCATGTTACACCTGCTTACACACAATACACAACTTGGCACATTCATGATATAGTTCAGCACATATTTCAAATGAATCCTGTGTGCAAATACTGTTGAAATAAACAGTCATGTTTAATAGGCCGTACTACCTAGAAATCTGTCTAAACGGACTGCGAAAAATCTCTTTATCAGTGTCTAGGGTGTGCTCCTATCATTTCCTAAACCACAGAACTTATTTTTGTATTATATAAAATTCAGTTCTTACTCAATGGCAACACATTACCCATCGGAGGGTAAACGTTGTTTGTCATGCGAATAATGCAAACTATATTAACCTTTTGACGCCTAACGACGACTATAGTGGTCATACCGCACCGCTAACCTATAAATGTTGCATTTTATATATTTATTCAATAAATACAGGTACTGAATATTTTAAACATGGTATATACTCTCCGTTTGTTAGTCTTTAAAATGCAGTTTGTTTCATAATTCTAACTTATTTGGTTCCTATATTATTCACATTTTATATACAGGTGTGCTAAAATTAAACAAAAATAATTCCGGCGTCAAAAGGTTAATATACTGTCTGAAAAAATTTCAAAGTTGGTGTTAACGGAGAAGGTAACCCCTATACAAGGTAACTACTGTGTTTCAAACGGCTAATAGTTTCTTCACGACTACACATTTTCATTCTTTATTAGGCTGGAAAAAGCAGAATCGAAAAGTAAGCGTTTAATCTCTTTTTCCATCCGTTTTAAACATATCCTGTAGATTTGATTAAGTTGGTAGGAGAATGGATGATGCACAACCAAGCATTCAACCTATTAAAATTGCGACTATGGGGACAATGTTACAGATGTTCCTCTACCCTATTTAATTCCCAGTTTCGGTGACCTGGTATGTGTCTCTCTGCTTTCCATATCCTCAGCATACATACAGCAGAGAGATATGGCACATAATTTTTATACAAAACGTGTTGGAATGGAGAAATTCTGTCTGATTGGTTTGTGCCATCAAAACTTTGGGGATGAAATATAGATTCCTATAGGCAGGAAGGTAGGCATAGCTGTAATATCATCGAGTTCCGTGGAGGGAATTATTCATGGGGCTCCGACAGGGAGACACACGGTGTTCCCACGGCGCGGTCATAAAACTTTCATTGAGCCCAAAGAGTAAAAAGAGGAAATTATTCAGCTGGTGTCCGCGCGGAAATTGTAATAGTAACAGACTGCTTGTACTATTCTCCTGTACTTTTATTTACTAACACCGGCTTCTAAACTTCAGCCCATTTTTGTCTTTCCTCATGAGGTGCAACATAACGTACCCGTACAATTTTTTTTCCTTGTACCGAGTCGCTGGTGTTATCTTAAATATTCCGGAAGGAAATACTTTTACAAATAAATTTTAAAGGTTTCTGTCGATGGTATGTTACAATATAGATTTTTTATGGACTTGGCTTATCGTAGAATTTTACGTGACGAACACATTTCCGGACTAAATTTACAAGTCAACAGGAAGTAACATCTCAGACAATTTGGATCAGGTACCTACCCAACTGGTTGCAACAGAAAGAACTGTCATCAGTATAAATCGTGTAGGCGTTAAGGGGGATCTTTCTGAATAAATTCAGTAGGTGACTCCTTATCCTCTCATCTGAAAACTCACTCCGAAGAGTTGGGGGGGGGGGGGGGATAATAAAAAGGTTTATAAAAAAAAATACAGGGGGAAGGGGGGGGGGGGGGGGGGGTTAATATAAGGATTGCTAGACAAATGACAACTTTAAAATTACTTTCATACATGGTCTGCACGGAATTACAACACATTTCTGTCAATAATAATTTTACCTTGTACCCTGAAGTCAAAATCACACTTCATGTCTAGGACAATGTTTGGAATTCAGCATAAACCGATGCAAGTGTTCTAATTCAGTTTAAGACTTAAAACCACACACTGTGCTACGAAGTCAATTTAGTGCTTTACTGGTGGAGGCCTCGTAAAAAATGCATGATTTGTAATTTCATTCCCCTGTAACGCAGTAATAAACCCACATACAAAGCTGAAAAAATTTACGCCAACTCGTAATTTCCATTCCCAATTCCATTCACCCATTCTGAGAGAAAGAGAATATTGAAACAGTTGATATCTATAAGCTCATAGCGTTATCCGTCGAAACGTAACTAAATACATATTGACACAAATTAACTGTTTTGTGTCATACAGCCTGGAAATTGATATAGGGCTATTGTCTTAAGATGTAGTCTTGCGTTAAATACTACATTTGTATTCATTTCAACGACTGTGTCCTCCAACAGGTCCGCTCAGATAACAGTTTTGCTAAAATCTACGTAAGGCTTCAGACTGAGGCTAAAGTTAGTTTCTTTGAACTCCTTAGTTTCATAGGGCAAATTAGCATTAGCAACAGGCCCGTGTGCCTACTCTATTTAGTTTCACTACAGGCCTATCAATGTTATTTTGGACAATTCCCAGTACCGGATGTATAATTTTTCAACACAGCTCTTTCACATTTGGCTGTGCTTCCGTCTTCATTAGGCCCTGATTTAAACTTTAAGAGAAATTCCGATAACAAGTATCGAAACAGAATTTTGTAATACTTAGCTAGTACGGTAACCACTACTGGCGAAATGTCGTGTATAACAAATACAGCTCGGATGATAGGCAGCGTCCAACATAATATTAACGTACTGTAGATCCTTAAATTGTGTACAGTGCATGCCGCGTTAGACGGTTATGGACATTGTGTATAGATTATTTAAAGACGTTTCTTTCACCGCGAGATATGATCAACTTCGAAACACGCTAGACTAGGTTTGGGTACACTAGAATGACAATGCTGTATAAAAAGAGACAATGTTCTATCATATGGTACTGCTCTCGACTTCTCTTGTTAGGGCAGATGAATTCTGTTTTCTGACAAACATTGGGAGCTGTAAATTCTGAAGAATGGACATAGGGCAATATTTAGGTTCACAGTTTCTGCCTCCGTAATTATTCATCTTCGATTGTAATTGCTGTCATGTATGAACCCATAAAAATTTTTGAATTTATCTGTTTTGGCTTCATCATGGCTGCCGTTTTACATCTCGTTCGAACAGCAACGTTGACAGACTATGGTATCCACTTCAGTCACTACAGTTCATCATACATTAGTGAGATCTGCGACTTCTGATGCGGTGAAATTTGGATTGATATCTTTTGGGCTTCGACACCATGTGGCCTCTCCGGTAGATAACAAATTTCGGAAGAATCTTGTTCCCGCAAATGGACGTAGCATTCCACCGAAACATTATGACCCGCCTATCACGCTGCACAGGGTCATAGTTCAAACCATAAAAATCTTAAGTGTAAAATACTTGTGTTAAAAGCAAATAATCGCAAATGAACGCATATGAAGACTTCACAGCATCACTGCCGGCAGGTACAGCAACACCATATTGTAATTCTTTAGACAAATATCACTGCACACGTCTGCTACAGAAGGTGCTTTAACGTAGGTTTACACTCAGCGCATCGTTTAGCTAGAACTATATCATATTGCGTCCTATTATATTTGTACTTTTCGTCATTTATTCTGTCTGTCTGACTTTTATAACCTAATTCGTGGAAATAAAAGTGTTTACCATCAATGCAAATATAATCAGTCTCAACACAACTTTACGGATAAAACCAGCTACATGTTTCGGCTAATAACGATAGCCATCATCAGACTGATCACAAAAATATAAAAAGGAAGTATTTACAGTTTAATTTGTGGATATATATACATGGAAACTTACAAACGTAGTGTAAAATATGCAGCTTCTGTCACAATATTTTCAAATTTTATGAAAAAGTCTAATGTATAGTTTATGAAATTTAAATAACTGTAAATGTGTTTAAGATATAATAATAATAATAATAATAATAATAATAATAATAATAATAAAACTTAGTATTTCTAAAGATTCAAATTTTGGTAGCCTAGGAGAATTTTGTAGAGACGGCTGGTGTGTGTGTGTGTGTGTGTGTGTGTGTGTGTGTGTGTGTGTGTACACATATCTTTTATACTCTTTCAATGGCAGTACGCTGGAACGTAGTTAAACTTGTTCGAGAAGCTTAGAATAAATTAAGTTGTTTGTGCTATGTATTTAAAACCTTATATGATACTAATATTTTAGTAATGAAATTTAATATATTTAATAGCTCTGATATTAGTAAAATGGAAGAATTTGAATTAATTTGAAATAAAGGCAGACTGAAAACTTTATGTCGGTTCATGAAATATTCTAAAAATTAACTTCCTCTATCACTTAAGAGACTTTTAACTTTTGACATTACTGAATTCATGTATTTTTACAATAACGCTACTGTACATTCTATTTCCTACATATGTAAATAGTCTAAGAGAGGCTCTGTTTATTTGTTTGATGTCTGGAAATATGTCGGTCTCTTTTCTATTTAACGGAAAATAATGTGGGTCCCTGTTACTTACGACAGCACCACGAAATGTCAACAATAATTACAAAGGAATGCATGCTTCCGTTCGTATTATAGCGTCAAACATTGTTGTAAAAATGTTTAACTGAACGTCATATAGCAACGCCGTTTGTACGGTGTATGTCTTAATGCTACTTGAAGGGGCTGGTGTCAGGTGTTAGGCTACATAGAAGTGTAGTGTGGGTTCAGAGAACAAAATGAAAATAAACTTATATAGAACAGTACACCCAATAAACAAAAGAGAAATCTTCTTCGGCTGGACAAGTATCCTAATACTATTAATAGAAAGCTTATTATTTTGCCTATCCTAGAAATTTCCAAGTTCTCAGTGTGCATTTACAGGAAACTCGTAACATCATAGTGCTCCTCGAGGTTCGTAAATGTAAAAGACGGAATAAATGAGGGATTATATCTGAAAACCATGTTTACAGATTGGATGTGCCGAATTTTCTCTTAATTTCAACGGGTATTTTACTCGTTACTGTTATCAGTTTGTATATAACGTGAGTACAAAATTCCTTCTAGGGTTCCTTACAGTTAATTACTTTATGATGTTCAAACATCTGAAAACACACCATTCATGTTAAGGAAGTTAATTTTCTAAGCTCCTCTTTCAAATGATTTAATTTAATTTAATTTAATTTGGTTTGTTGTGGTTTGGTTTAGTCATCCCTAGAGCAAGCTCGTTGCATGAGAGCAACTCTCAGAGGCAATGTACATGGGTCAGGACTTGATACAAGGTGAACTCTACGCTATAGAAACACTTCATTCACCTCACGAAACTTAATTAATTTCGTCATAGCGTGCTAGCGACCTGTACACAGTATATTACCGGGTTAATACGTACGTTGCAAATTGTTGAGGACAATTTTCGTCTCACTCCTTCAGCCAATCCCTTATTCATCTATGTTTTTTGTACCAGTAATATAAATTCTGAATATTGAACAGGTGATGTAGATATTTACTTGGTATTTCAGACTTTACAAAGAGCTTTCAAGGGTTGAAATTATCACTTTTAAGCACAACATTAATTTAAATTACATTTAAAGACGAACATCTACCGTACAGAAAACATAAAACACAGCATGTTTCCATTAAAAAGAAGAAACATTTAATGCTATTTAAGAATGTAAATGCTGTTATTGTGTATAGTGCAAATCATAAGAAATGTACAAGCACACTCTAGGAAAAGTGCAAAGTTTTAAACGCTACTGAAATTAGTAGAATATTTTAATTATTGAAATTTAAAGAAAGAATGGTAAATATCATGACCGAGTTTCTTTATGCTGTCTATTCCGTACATTTTTACACCAGTGCACTCAGTTTGTTTCACAACCCAAATTACCGATGTTAAATATATATAAATATTAAAAGCGTATCGCCAACATATTCCGCTACAAGCTTACCATCTTCGGGGAGAACAATATGACTTTTATAAAACAATTTCCAATGATAAGTAGTTATTTACCAGGTTCTCCAGTCTTCAGTAGCATCGTTGTTGATGTTAAGTATGAAAGATACAACTTATTCACGTCGTTAATAACGCATAGTTAAAATATGATTAAAACATATCTTACGTAATGAAGTATAATATACACAAAGCAGAATACTGCAATATCCTGATGCCACTGACACATGACACAGCACAAACACAACGACCCCATCCACTTTGGACTGAAATATCCACCACAGACCTGAACATACGGTGCCACTTTACTAGACGTTTCCACTAACAAACGCAGTAACAGTAATTCCACTACGTATCTATCATATTTAATTGTGTAAGAAATGTTTAATCAAATTTTAACTAAGTTTTTGAAGACCTGTAAAATTTGTACACTTATATCTAATGGATATATACAACGAAGCTACTTAAGATGGAAGAATCTTGTAAATAAGAGCTAATCACTGGCAACTGGCTTCTGACACTGGCATTGCTCTCCCTGAATTGTAAACTTGTACCGAAACATGTCGGAGGTACGCTTTTAATATTTATACATAATTAACATTGTTCATTTGTTTGATGAAATAAACTGAGTACATTGATCCTGACGAAGATTTAAATTATATTTTGTTGCATTCAATATTCTTGAATTAGTGCTGTACTCTGTGCTGGATGAACTGGCAGTATTAGATAAATAAGGTAAAGACATCTTTCTGCTTAATGACACAACATATCATTAAAATGTAAGGTGGCGTGGAAGTACAAATCCACGCATTTCTAACAACGCTTTGGGTGGAAGTAAATGGTCAGCTTTATTTCTGCGCGTTCTACCCCACGTACTCACTGGACAGGTCATTCTGTTGAATCCATAATGTGTCTGGACGTTCTGGATGAGACATGCTTTCTTGGAAGTTGAAGTACGAATTCCTGGTCATCAAGAACTTGGCCTAGTCACTATTCTGAATGAGCCACCCAGGTTTCTAACACTATCACAATGGAATTAAATTGGGACATATGAATTTGAGTATTTCCGTTTTATGAGAATTTTCCAAATTGATTTCTTCTCATCAGGTTTCCTGTTAAAACTGTGTTTTTCACCTTTCGCTTTTAAAATATTGCTTGATGTGATTGTCGTCATAGTGTACTGCGATAAGTGTAACTTACGAAGCCGTGTGTGACGCAATTTTCCTCAAAGGCCTTTCACGTTCTTTCCATTCGGTCCAAATATTTTTCTTAGCGCTCCGTTTCATACACCCTAAACAAATATTCTTCCTATTGTGTCAGAAAAAGTTTCGTACCAATAGAAAGCACTTAAAATTATATTTAATTTAAAACTGTCGTTTTTAGGTACGAGGCGGGAAAGTAGAAGATTATGAATTGTAGGGTAGAAACAGTTCTAAGAATTCATTATGCCCTTAACGTATTCGTGAATGTAACTTTAGCTTTCTAGTGTCGTTCCCAGGTACATGAACTTTGCCAAACTTTCTAAGAATTTCGTTTGCAGTTTATTTAAAGGGGCTTTCACTAACTTAAAATTCACGGCGTCGAGTTTTGGAATGATCTAGAGAATAATGAAATGCAAAGGATGCGAGAAGACGAAGACGCAACCAAATCGAGGTTCTTTCCCGGCACATGCCGGGATAAACCAAACAATAAGGATAAACCCCACTTGAGAGTACCGAGATTCGAACTAGCTACCTCCTGTAAGTTTTTCCTTGAGATGGGAAATAACGGAAATATGTCTTTAGCGGCAATCTTTTAAGAGTCCCGGGGATGTGAAATCCCGAAAATCCAAACTGCAAGTACCCGTACAAAATGGAACCTGTCAACAAAGAAAAAACCCGATCCCTTGCCGTTCCATTAGACGGAGGTTCACTGTACATATGCCTCTGCTGTGCGCACGTTTTTACACAGGTCCTGTCTAGTACCTAGCTGAACTGCTCTCCTATTGTCCCTCTAAAGCAAAGTTGTCCCTGTGCACTCAATAAAAACGTGTGTCGTAATGGAGGTACAGCTACACTCGTTCCTAATTTTGGTACTAGATAGAGGGCGGTCATCTTCATTCTCTTGCCGTTTTATCTTACATAAGAGGAGTTTGGGTGGGCCCCATAACTAGTCTGGTCCCTTTGTTCTTTTCTTTAAGTGTGTTACTTTAAGACGCTGACTGCTGTTAATATTCCATGGCACAAGTAACGAACGAACGAATGAGCAAAGAGCACTGGTGGAATGATTCGGACATGGGAAAACATCAGTGTTCGGAGGAAAAAACCTGACTCCAGTGCCAATTTTCCTAATACATATCCCACATGATTGGACAGGAATTGAACCCGGGCCTCCTAGGTGAGAAACCGGCGAATAGCCATCAGAGCTGTGGCAAGACCTGGATACTGACAAGTAGACAAAAAATCTACTGGCATTGTCAGGAAGCAAACCACGATTCTTCGATGGTCCAGCCCGTAACCTAGTGAACTTCACGTAACTACGTTAACACAGCTCCTTTTGTGATGTTAAGAAAATAAGTCATTAATATTTGCTGCTGCTGAATATTCAAACGAGCGCAGTATTTCTGGATTTACGCAAGTTGTGAGACTGCAGACAAGTTCCTCTCATCGTGTCCACGCACACGGGTGACCCCTAAAGTAGTATGTGTTGGGTGGGGATCTGTATGAAGCACTGAGGTCAGGTATAAATTGGTCGGTTTACCGCACTCATTCATGCTTAACGGCTACGGGGTTGGCCAGGTGGTGGACGCAGAACGTCATATGACATTGCGGTACGCAGATGTCAACATGTTTGGACGACCAGTAGTATATCACTTCGGTAGAGTTTATAAATTATTTTAGTATCTACCCACATAACAGATAGCACGTGCAATGTCGACTGCTTGCGTGTGAGCCACACGATAATTGTTGTTTACTTTAAAGAAGATCTGGAGGGCATTATGGGATTCTGTATATCTTATGTCGTATATTTTATTCGGTAAATCAGACTAACGTTGGAGGAAGAATATGAATGTCTATTAGTTGAGTCAACAATGCAGCATAACGAAGAGCCTGCTAAATCGTTACCGTGCAGTGAGCAGCCCTTAAGAAATTGTCCATTAATGTAAACTTTTGAGAGCAGCGTCTTCACATTTCTTGTCATTTACAATACTACTCACTCTGTCTCTCCTCCAGAACGGCGATGAATGATGAATTGCGTGGAATTTGGAAGGGAGAGACTGAGAAAATGAACGAATAACTTCAGTCAGCATAACCCGTGTCCTGACATATTAAGCCCCTAACCGTCAGATACGAGTCTGAAGTGTTCCCGCTGCACCAGACTGCTCGGTTAGGTTAATCATGACACAGGCCCAATTGACAATTGTGTTAATTCATTCTCGACGAACTGCTAGACGAGGCCGAGGAGAATACCTGAACACAAAGGAAAGCACGGGAAAGATTGGTACAGAAATCTTAATATCAGAAGCCTCGTAATTATTACTCTTTACTCAATATGGGATGAATAAATAAAGGAACATAACAAGTGTGGAGCATGTAGCAAGTAGCAATACGATGCCAGTTCATGCCAAACATTTGTAGAAGAAAGTGAAATGAAAAGACAGCTTGGAAACGTAAATATGGACTAGATGTTAATATTAAAATGAATCTTACGCAATGAATGTGCAGTGTGGAGAGGATTCGTCAGTCTTACGTAAAGTCAACTGAGAGTTACTCCGGAAAGCGGTACGTTTGGGCTTCATAAAAGGCACTGCATTAGATACTCAGTGACTATGCTTCAATAAGGGCACTTTAAATGTTATTTAAATGTACCATGAGTAGATATGATATTCTAATTCATAAGTGTCATTGCAACCATATGGTATTCTAATTCATAAGTGTCTACAACACTGCAACCAAACACTGCTAATATTTTAACTGCTTTGTAAAGAAATGGTTGCTGTTTAATGTAAGAATCGCGCGGAGGAAAAAAATAAAAAAAATATTTCACTTCGAATCAGACAGCACAAATATTAACTGTGGTGTTTTAAAGAGTTAAGAGGGGACGATATAAAATATTTCCAAGTTTTGTTAGTACCTGCAAAAAAAAAAAACCATGCATCGATTATAGAGTTAATGGCTGAGGACGCTAGTGCAAATTACCGTTTTTATTCGGAAAACCAAGTGGAACTAATACGTACTTGCTCTAGAGAAAAATTTGGAGTTTTCCGACGTTAAACATGTTGGTATGTGACAAGGAATGTAAGAGATTTCTGATAATTTTGGTGCATTCCTTTAAAAAAATTAAACAGGTAATTGCACTGTTGATTTAAATTTCAACATATTTCAATATATTTATTTTTGGTAAAATTAAGAAAAGTATTCTGATTCATTCTTGGTTTGCAAATAAAGCTACAACACACAAAAGTGATAATAAGCTTATTTTCTGTCCAGGATGATTCATTTTCAAAACGTTCTCGCTGAACTGGAACGCTTGAAGCTGTAGACATGTGCTGTTCCACGAACGTCAATCATTCTCCAATTAATTTCAATGTATTGCGTGTGCTGCGTGTTACTTTAAAAACACACATACCGAAAAATTCAACTCATGCAGATAATTATACTCTAAATTCCAATTACAGCCCTTCATAATGTGTAAGTGTGGATATTGCATCATAATGCACAAAGTGACTGGGACAGGAACTACCGATCCAACAATTCGCTCTGAGACCCACAAATAAATTGTATTTACGAAGCAGTTCATAATTCAAGCTTCAATTACATCTGTCAGTCCAAGATATCAGTCACCATCTGCACTCAAAGGCCGGTTAATTATGTCTTCATAACAGAAGTTATGCTTTTCAGGAATGTGGTACACTAATTGTCAATTATCGTAAACGTTTCTGTGTTCCTTCAGATTATACAGGCTCTACTGGGTAATTATATTTCTATCAGACTTGCTGTTGTTCCAGGTTCAACTTATGTATCACATAGTTATCTCTAAGATTCAAGCTTTAAACGCGTTTCGTATATTGTTAGAGCACTCAAAACTAAAGACAAAATTTCTATTGGAAAAACAATGGTCTGAGACCTTGATAACGCTTCGATATTCTACCGTTTGTACAATGAAGTTTCTCGCTTGGTTGTAATTTATTATAACCCAATCATAGTCCTCATTTTAAAACTGACAACAGCAAATTTCGCGTTGCTTACTAAGTCTTTACGCAAAGGGCTCATTCACTTTCTAATATCAGCCTGTGCCAAGAATTATTTAACGGTAGTGTGATTACGGCTAAGACCCAATTGCTCTAGATAAACCTAAGAAGTCAAAACTAATTACAGGAGAACCACAATTCGCCAAGAGAATAATAAAGAAAATGTTAATTATGTCTGTCAGTAAAAATAACAGAAAAACTGAGGATAATCAACATCATCATCCGTCACGAGTTAGGCCTTAACAGACCTGTTTCGGTCTCATCTAATAGCCTCTTCAAAGGTCCTCCCGTCGTCTTCGCCAATTTGGTGTGAGAGAATATTACGATATGTTACAGTGTCAGATATTTCATTGTTGATTAAATGCAAAATAAGAATGTTACTTCTTTTGGCCTCAGTGGAACGAGAAATAGGAGATGTCAGTGACACGTGCTGTGTGCCCAGAAATCGATGCTAAACAGCCTTTACGTAACACAGGAATGGAGGTAACGTGTGTAAGTAGTTTCAGTTGCAGACGGACCACCTGCCACATACATCGCAGTACACGTGGTGACTCAGCTTTAACCAAAGAGTGGCATGTATCGCTTCAGAAGAGGCATTCACTTTTAAAAGCAGTGAGCAAGAAACCTAAACGTTATAGAATATAGCCTATATATTTTAGACAGTTTACTAAATTATTTGTACAGGTGCAGCCAGGCCTTCCTTCGTTTCTTTTACTATTATTATCTTTCCCTGCTAGTGCCGCACTGAAACTTCGAGCTTTGTTTCCAACTCAGTCTATACACATCAGATGTGACCTTCATTCGCCAGATATTGGGTCCATGCGATACGAACGCCAACAGACCTCAACCACACAAAATGATTAGACGCGAAAATACGCAACAGCAACGCCGCCTACATCTATTTCTGCATACGTCCAGCCCTTTTGTGAAACATCATGAACGGATCCCTTACTTCCAGTCCACCGTAAATTTGGTGGCTCCAAATAGACACAAGCTCATTCAAAGCGATAGCGCTGTAAACGTGCTGTTGACTTACATTCATCTGAATTTCATCACGCCTGTATTTATCTTGTACAAGCACTGTACGTGCAATAAATTACGAAAATACCTAGGGTGTAAGTAATTACATAAAACATTAAACTTACTTCATACGATAGTAATTTAAGGATTACTAGTCAAACAATTGTTCTAGATAAACCTAAGAAGTCAAAACTAAGCACAGGAGAACCACAATTCGCCAAGAGAATAATAAAGGAAATGTTAAGAATAATTACGTGTCTGTGTGTCAGTAAAAATAACAGAAAAAATGAGGATAATCAACATCATCCGCCACGAGTTAGGCCTTAATAGACCTGTTTCGGTCTCATCTCATAGTCTCTTCAAAGGTCTTCCCGTCGTCTTCGCCAATTTGGTCTGTAATTCAGCACCAAAATAGAAATATTTAAGAGTCTGTAGTTCATTTAAGGACTATAAAGGTAAAGGTAAAGTGTTCCCGTTACAGGCCCCGTGTGGCCCAGAGAGTGGGTTGAGGTACAGCTCTAATCTTCCATGACCGCGGCACTAGAAGGGGGTGAGTGGTCAGCAGCACGCCCCGGCCGCACTTTACTCCCGGGAAAGACCCGGTACCCATTTTACAGGAGGATGTGTGGGCCCCAGGGCCGGTCTGGACGGGCGGAAAATCTCGTCCCCACCGGGATTCGATCCCGGACCGTCCAGCCCGTAATAAGTATTTAAGGACTGTAAGGAACCATAAACTGTCTAATAATCAAATGATAACGAATAAAAATTAAAGAGGATGTAGAAGGAAAGGGCCACCGACTAATTTTAGGTAATGATGTAGACACAGAAAAACGATTTTCACCTTGGCAATTGTGGATTAAAAGGGGGAAGTCAGATGTTTGTGACCAGTAATTGGTGTATTTCGTTTGTCAAAATACTGGGCTTAAGTTCAGTTGTGTCTTGTTCCTGCATGTTACTACAGATACTCCTATTTTCCGATGCATTCTATCTGGTTACAAGTGTGCTTAAATTTATATTTACACTTGTTATAAAATTAACACCTAGCAAATAGCGACCACTGAAGAGTGATAGATTCGGTGACAGAGACTTTTGTGTTTGACAGGAACTAAGTTTTCTTCGCAAAGACGGACCTTACGCTGTTAAAAGTCCAGGCCGTTCAGAGAGTCGACAAGAGTAATATCTGGCGTCTTCCACAAAGAAATGAGAAAAATTACAAAACGTCTCAGTGAGGTTAGTCGGTCTTCCATTGGAGATGCTAACCAAGGTACTTTTCAAATACAAATCAGAAGCACCACCATCTGTTTGGCACGAGAAAAAAATAAAAAAAGAGAGTTGTATTACGGAGGTCAATAAAATATATTTTGGTGACTAAGCTAAATATGACTCGTTGACCTTTTCCCTTACATGGACGTACACACCCTAATTTAAATTATAAGTTTGAGGATGGAACAGTATTTGGTTGACGGACGCAGGAAAGCGAAGATACACAATCAGAAACTTTGTCTTAGCAGGTAACGTATTCTGGTACGTTAAGCCCTGAAGACTTATCAGAAGTTCCTGACGTTTCGCAGAATCGTAGTAGTTTTATCAACGGTTTGAGGAGGACTGCGAGGGCTGGGTGAACCTGAAGATATCGGCAATACGATCCTTCGAAAGACCGGTAATATTTGCCCTTCGTCAATGCACAACCTTCCATAAGATTTCAACGTTCAACAACACAGCTGTGAGAACTTTAAATATCATAAGACACATAAGATTAGTGTAGTGACACTATGATGTGCTATTGTCGGAGGAGCGAAGCGAAACTGTAAAAATAATTGCGAAGAAAGGCATTCTTTCATAGAGATTAGTTGGAAAAACACCGCAGTAATGAGGATGAAACTTTCAGCGCGGTGTTAATTATTTGCACCACCTCCTTTTACATTAAATCTTGCACTTTCCTTCGAGGCAATTTAAAGATTTCGCGTAATTAAAACGAAAAAAGTAAATATTAATGTACACAATACCATGTTCCAAATCAAAACGAGTGTAATGTTAAACAGTACGGTTTTGAATCATGTCCAACTTTGAACTTTGCTCTTAACAACAAAGAACCTGAAACGTATACTACAAGAGATGTATCAAAATTCTTACGCGGTTTTGAACGCACTTAGGCGTAAAACTTTTCCGAAATTTCGGATTTGTATGACCATATCACCGATGACTTCATGACAGGCGCTGTATCGAAATGAAACGGATTCAAAAAGTATATACAGGCAAATGAGAAATGCTCACAAAACTGTCGACCAAATTTCTGAAGGTAAGAAGCCATTTACTTGTAAGCGATAATGTTAAAATTGGTCATAAAGAAATTATATTCAGTGTTCAGGCTAGATTCGTGTGCCTTAAGATAGGGACAAGTTATTGTAAACACGGCAAAGAAGTTTCGGACTCGAACTGGCTAGAAGAAAAGGAAGTAACTGAAGAAATAAAATAAATTAAAAAATCAAGCAAATAAACTGCGCCAACGCAACATCAGCACCTCCATAATCAACGTTAAAATCCGGAACCAACAACGATTCTCCCTCCGCTACATCAAAAGCAGTCCGTTTAATTTCTGCGGCGGATTTCTTGCGTAAGTTAGGGATTATATTCGCAAGGAAAACGGTTCCGCCCGACGTTAGTAAATATAATGAAACAGCCCTATTTAAAATTACAACTTTTAACTACATATTTTACATATATGTCAATTTGTAACTTTTTATTCCTTTACGGCAGGCGTTGCTGTTCTGGATCCTTACACCAAGACCACCACTTTTATTACAACGCCAATAAGCGTCAGAACAGGCTTACAATACAAGGTGTAAGAATCCAGAAGAAATTAGGTTCAGTACTATGATGTAAGTGAAATTCTTGTATACATATTTGCTTTCATACTTGACTACGGGCATTAGAAACGATCATTCACAGTCCTGTGCCTACGCGAATCGACTAGTATTTCTGATGCATTACATTAGCGACCAGATCGTTAAATTACTATTTTTGAACTATTCTACAAATTCGGCCTTTCAAAGCAATGATTACACGGGACTGCTTTGTTTATCCTCGTTCTATGGCTGGAGGATGCAGTTTAATCGTCACTGTCCGAGTTCACTTTGATGGGCCCTACTCCAAACATCGGGACTCGCATTTAGCAAACATGTACACAAAGAGCTGAATCGTTTACTTTGTCGTGTGTTTGTATTTGAATGCTATCACAGTGCAAAATGTTTCTGTGAAGATGTGGTAGATGGTTCTGGGTGCTAGAATTATTAAAGTCTGCAAATTATGGATAACTGGTTTGAACTGCGGTAAATAAAGTGGGAGGAGTAGTCACATCCGAATTACGGGACTTACAGTACACTTGATTGTTACTTAGGTTACGGTCTGTTGTTTTGGTTTCTTTTAAACAAGACGTTTCAGAAAATGGACATGTATATCCGTCATCTGACATGAAGCTTGGTTTGAGAAAAAAGCATGGCGATGGACACTGTCCAAATAGTCATATTTATTGTCAAATGACCACTCCAGAAACACTTTGACTTAGCTCGAGAAACAATTGATATCAGTTATGTTAGACTCCGTGCAGCGTTATCGTCAAATTAGTGAGTAAAAACACATAGGCCCAATTTACTTCAGACATACATATTTCATCAAGAAGAAATTCTGGGATGATCGGTTGCGTAATTTGGTAGAGGAGTAGGCACCTTTGAAGGGAATCCCCTTGTCCCATTTCCAAGGTATAAAGACGATCAGGGCAGCACGTTTTCGCAAAACATTAGTAAAAACTTGCCAAACTACACGCGTCTTAACGGATTTTCGTGAGAAACACCAATTTGAAAAAAAAAATAATAATAATGCGAATATTCTGCTGCCAAAACACAACATGTGTAACATTCGTTATTAAATTACTGCATTTTGGGTAATTTAGCTAAAGGAGTGACGAATGTGGTTCAGTACAGGTCATCTTTCTGCTACTTTTTATATATTTAACAAAACTGCACAGCAGAATTGTTTGAAATGGTAAGAGTAAAATGAAATAAGTACAAACTCAGGCAACAAATATATTAAGTATGGGTTAGCAAACTAACTACTCATAGGACTAAAATATTTATATCCTATAAAATTTATCAGAGATATGCCGACTTTGGAGTATTCAAGCGATCATACTTCGTTTGCTACTAATATGTATATTTACAAAGTCATGATTTGGGGTTTATACTTCGCCGTTTCATAAGAATTTCCTTGTGGAACAGGCGATTTATAATACGTTTTCTTTCACGTATCCAGTTTTATGCGTTCATCAAATTATCACTGACAGCTGTGTATTTTATTTCAAATTCAACCCATAAGTTTTTGTGCTGTGTAGTCCTTCAACAAGCTAGGTTAAGTCAAAGTATGTTACAGACCTACATGTGTGTATGTCTTTTATAAAAATTTCACTTAACATTATCCGCACAGACAAGCACCAAAAGCGCTGAAAATAGCGATGAAGTAGTTTCTAAACATATGACCTACACAACGCGCACACACTTTAGACTTGTTACTAAAAAGATGAAACTTAGTAAGTGCGTGTCAGAGTTTAAATATTAATTAGGATTTAATGTGATGAAGAAGCTTGTGGCATATAAGGAACGTCAGCATAATGAAATTCTGGCTCGCATATAAATACTGGTTTATTAGCAAGTTAAAAATTCCAGAAAGGAACTACCAGCATCAACAGGCGAGTGGGTCACTGTGTGTATAGGGATAGTATAGGATCATTTGGATTTAAAGTGAAGAGCATGGTGGAAAATTCCCCTGTGCCTACCCCGCCTTATCTACAACTAGCTAACCCTCACATCAACACCAATTTCAGATGATCTGACATGCCGCTAAGAAAAAAAGCCCACGTGATTATGACGTCGTGTGGTTTGATCGATATATAACAGAGTTCTAACTGCATTAAACGGACTTTATTTCATTCTAGTTAACATCGTATAAATTTCCGTACGTTGTCTTGCTACGGTCATGAGTTAAAATTAGAACATTTTTAAACAATGTATCGGGTCCTTTTAATGGAGCCAGTCTCTTACTCCAGATAGAGAAGGTGGCCAATCATTTAGAACCTTATGTAATTTTTACAATAATACATCATCATCTTGGAACTTTCGACTTCAAAATTCCACATTTTTGAATGATGTATTTGCAGCCATTTTCATCTCCTTGTACAAATCACAACAAAGTACCACAATCCGCATCCAATAAACGAAAATTCTCTACCATTTCTTATTAGCAATATGATATTTCTACACAGGCATAGGAAACTTAAACGAACACCGTTTAAATGCCATAGGCACCACTGCTAATCTACATTGACCATACAAGTAACACCTCACCCTCAAAAAGGTCACCACCAGTTATCAACAGCAGATCTTTCAGCCAACACGCAAAGCAATCTTATTATGTTTAATACTCAATATGTAAAATATCACATCTGAATTTTATCTTAATAATATATTTTTATAGAATTACTACAAATATTTTAACTACTATTTGTAATACGAGATCTCGTAACTTTTAAAGCAACAACAATTGTACGTGTACATACAAACCACTCTGAAGACTAGCCTGAAGATGGCTCAGTATACGAGCTGAAACAAGTAGCTAGAAATAAAACTAATACTTCTAATAAACTGAGAGTTGTGTATGAAAATATAATTTTATAATTTTATGTACATATATTGCATGCAGGTTGAACATTCAAATTAAACCAAGGTAAATGTGCACGTAAGGCGACAAGCAACAATGCGACTGATTTTGGCTTATCTCGAAGACCAGAGTGTGAGAAAAATTCTTGCTGGTCATTAATAAGCTCTACTGCGGTACTTTGGTATTCTAGCATTATAATACTGTATTGAATGCTGTCAAGAGATTGAAATACAGATGGTTACAGGAATATGAACCTATACTGATGCTGATAAACGGACGTCCTTCCGAAATCATCTATTCCTACACACCAAATCATTCTGTGTCACTGCTCAGAAGACGGTAATTTTGATACGCCATAAGAATTTCGTATCCTATAAAATCTTGCAGCTGATTCCAATGTGTAGCCTGACAGTTTCATGTTTTTCTTGTTTTAGAGGTACTTCGCTAATATTAGTACTGTAATGATTTGTAACACCTTGTAGAATTGTGGGTACTGATTGACATTTCTATAGAATCTGCCAACTTTATATAGAGCAGAAGAAGGAGACAGTATCTCCGAAAGACCGAGAACCGCCCACAGGTCTGAATGGCACAATAACTCTGTATAACACAACATAAGCCTTCAAAGCATTGAGACCGCAATCTCGTACACTGTGACAAATACTTAACTGGATATTCATATCCATATGTCCACGTCCCATCCTCTCAGTACACGACGCAGCCATCGAAATGCCCATTCAACAATCCTAATTTATACACAATTATAATTATTTGAATATTTAATAAATTATACACTAGATACTTGGACTCTCGGTTGTCATGTCTAATAATGAAATATTTCTTTATCCTATCCATATAGTAACATCCAACTATTAATCCGCTAATAATCTCCTAGTCTCAACCACTCTCCCTGACTACTAAATATAGTTATTTAATTTGATACTCCATTATGATGACATGTCAGTATGTACTGTTTATGCAAACGATGTTTCATGATCTGAGAATATAACAGATATGAAAATCCAGTTAATTAACGTTCAATTAATAACCAACAAAGAGGGTAGTAAAGCGAACGTTCAATTAATATCCAACAAACAGGACAGTAAAGAGAAGAGAAGCTGATGAAAGTGGACAGGAGTTGTTGAATGAAACATTGAGGAGGGCAGACAAGGTAGTATGTACATAGAACAAGATGATCAGCAGATAAGATTTACAAAATCCTACGAGCTGGAACTGTTGCCATGTGATAAATGTTTGCACGTCACGAAAGTGAAGGAAAGTGGAAGCACGTAAGCAGCTATACTGTAAGGTTCCATGCTGCAAGCATTATACTGGATTTTGGAAAACTGCTCAATCATAATCTTTTTACTGAAACCAAATTTTAAAACACATGACAAGTAAAAACTGGATACGATTAGGTAGCTTTGACTATGGGAGTGTTGTAAGGAGTACACAGCGTGTTCCAAAAACACTAAAAATACCATTATTAATGAGAATTCCGACAATCTTGAGATGTGATGTTTCTTTGGGTCAACAGCCTTCACTCTCAGGGGCCAATTGTACCAGTCAACTTGTTCTTTGAGAATGAACGCAAGAAATTCTTAGGAAACATCAGGATCCGCTCATCCAATGACACCGCGTCACATCCAAGGAACTAGCAGTTTAAATAACATTGTTGTGAAAACATTACGAATCACAAATTTCGTGTTTCGTTTTCTTTCAGGGTGAGTGCAATTTTGAAGCCTGTGTTAATCAGGACGTTATTTTACAACTAATCATAATGGAAAATTCTCAAAAATATCGTAGTTTACTCACTGAATGTAATAAAATACTGTTACAAAGTAAATGGCGTGACCTATTAGGTTATTTAACGATGCTGTCAACATCGAAGTCTACTGGCGTAAAATGACACGACGACCGATATATAGGTATCAATTTTTGAGCTTCTGGGACTTTACGCCATGTCGAATGGTAAATATTCAGGGTCAAGAAGTCCAAGAAAAGGCACTGGATTGCTTGATACTGAAGAGTAAGACGCTACGATCCTTCGAAAAGTCAGTAAATATTTACCATTCGGAGAGGCGTGATATCCCATAAGGCTTAAGTCTTCATAAACACCTTTGTAAAACCCTCAATTTTCGCACTCCCAATGTTTACACTATGGATTAGGCAGTGTACTCTACATACATTCAACGTGATGTTGGTCACCAAGTGTACAGAACATGCGTAAAACGTGATATTGATCGCAGCTAGCTTGATATTTGTTACGAAGTGTAGGGTGTATGCGTTCATCGTGATATTCGGCATCAATTGCAGGGTAACATGCGTCAGCATATTGGCCATGTAGTGCAGGGTACAAACATAACCGTAACATTGGTCACCAAGTGTCAGGGTGATATCGGTCACCAAGTGTAGGCTGCACGCAGTCGGCGTGATTTTTTTCACGATGTGTAAGCTACGTGCGTTCAGTGTGTATTCGTCACCAAGCGTAGGCTGTGTGCAATCTGCTTGACACTCTTCACGACGTGTAGGCTACATACGTTCCACGTGGTATTAGTCATTAAATATGGCGTGCACGTAGTCAGCGCTTTACTGGTCACCAAGTGTAGGCTGTAAGTCAGTGTGATTTTAATCACTAAGTGTAGCCTGCATGCCTTCCGGGTAATAATGGTCACCAGGTGTGGCGTACATTCAGTCAGCGTCTTACTGGTCACCAAATGTAGCCTGCATGCATTCAATCACGGAGTGCAGGCTGCATGCCTTCAGGTTTATATTGGTCACCACGTGTGACGTGCACTCCGCCAACGTGATATTCGTCACCAACTGTTGGCTGCATCAAATCAGCAAGATACCGCATGAAGTGTAGGCTTCATGCATTTGGCGTGATATTGGTCACCAAGTGCAGAGTACTGCGGTCAGTGTAGTACTGGTAACCAAGTGCAGTCTGTGTGTAGTATTGGTCACCGAGTTTAAAGAATGTGTGAAACATAAGTAAATTTCTTATATATACGTGTTTTATATCAATGACATTCAGGTATAAAGCTATCACGTTGGCACGTTTTACCATGACTATATTATCGGATGTGACGCCATGTGGTTTAGTACATGAACTTCATGCACTGTATTCTTCGCTATATACTACAATTATGATATGAACGGAACGTAATCATAAAAATAATATGAAAAGTAAAAAAAAAATTGTTCAGAGTATTTTACACATTATATATATGTACAGGCATGGAATGTAATACTTGTTCAGAGTACCGAGAATGAGAGTGAGCAGTCGGGAAGATCCCTCATCTACTAATATTACGCATCGACGAGAGAATATGACAGCAAAATTTGAGTGGAATGATATGCAAGAAAAACATGTCCTATTGCCACTTTGTTCACTATAAATTCCACACAGAATACACTGAAACGTACCTGAGTCTCCGGTCCCCAATGAGAGGCCGGTGAATAACCGCCTAAGCCATGGTACGGCCCTTGTAGTAAATGGGTAGGATGAAATTAAAACTGGCCTGAAAAAACAGTTCGTGAGAATATGTACTGAATTCACCTAGCTCCAATTAAATTAAAAATGGGACATTTGTGACAACAGCAATGAAAATTCGGGTACAAAAGGCGTGAATATATTGACTAGTTTATAACTTGTTTAGCGTCACAAGGAAGGACTCTAGTGGCCCATAGCAGATACACAAAACAAACCAGATAATTTCGTTCCTGAGCAGTGACCATATCAGTAGGGTACTAACAGAATTACATCGCCTCTTCAGCAACACAAAAAAGGCCAATGACGTTGTCGAAGACTTAGCCTGAGTTTCCCATGCATGAAGACGTTTATATGCTGTATGAATAATAAATGCTCACCTTCATTCACTTTACTTGATGGCTACGAACACGAAAATCATAGCGACTGTGGTCGTACTGAGCGAGGGTTAGAGCGGAACGAGGAGAACTGACCGTTCTTTTGTACGAAATGACTTCTTCCTAGAGAGGTTTCGGGCTTTATTTTACATGTCTGATTGAGAAGCAAGAGGAGTCATTAGAATAATGGCGGATGTGTCACTAAGTTGATTACGACATGGACTCTCCTCTGAAATTTTGCTCTAGTTCAGGTACTCAGAAGTGCAAACCAGTAGCCTGCAGGACCGTCAGACTTGTTGATTTAAGCTTTTTGTTTGCGAAACTGTTCTTCGCTTAGTTGGTCATGAAATTTCACGCAATGTTTTACTTTTGTTCCGAAGAACCATCCGTTGGTCCCTACTCTGGGATCGTCGAATCCATCTACACCTCACATATTGTTCTCCATATACATTTTAGTATTATCTTCGTTCAAGTTCAGACGATGCAGAGGAAGCATGAGTCTCTCACGTGGTCTGTGTTTGCAGGGATAATGTTCATTCGGGTTTTGAATAATCTTGTCGAAGGTCTCCTCTGGCGCGAATAAGAAGTCTTCAAATACGTCTGCTTTAAATGGCCGAATGTCAGTGTTCGTAAACGAGCTCTCAGCATATAAAATGGCTGCAGCTTTCCCATATGCAGCCATAAACAGTGAATGATTATTTTACTGTACGACATTTCTTCCAAGATTATGTCTTCCCTGACTTATAAAAAGTCAAATCCATAGGTGAAGTCCAAGTAGACGGAAAAGTGGTAGACACATATTGCAATGCCATTCTCTATTTCAAAGCAAACCACGTTCACATCGTGAGGGCTGGAGTGTCCGTTGGCAATGAGCAGGACACTGTCTTCATAACTATGTTTTACAAACGACTAAAAATGCTTCAGCCACTGTTAAAACTCCTCCCGCGTCATCGAATCTATTTCATAAGATATTCCCAGTGGCCCTTTATGAATTAGCTCATTTTTAACTTCTGTTGAGGAAAAGCAAAACTAGAGGAATGTAAAGTCAGAGTGGATTCATGCAGTAGATCAAAGTCATGTGTGGAATTGGAAGTTTGTACAAATATCTATTGTGTTTGTATTTCATCATACGCTTTGAATGTACTAGTCGGTGACGCTTTATATGCCTTTAGATTATCACCATACACTTCGACGAATGCTGTTACCTGAGGTTTATTCAAAGCCCGCGGGATACTGAAGCAAACTCAGGATTTCCTCAAGCAAATATCGGGATTACAGTTTTAAAATTCCACTATCTAGCAGCACCCAGCCATTTCTTTTTCACATCTAAACTCATGTTCTGTTCTATTTTTTTCTCGCCAACTACTATGCAGGCTGCCTTAATTTTGTGCTTGTTAAGCCAAACAAATAAGACCGTTTCAATTTATCCTCGCATTCCGCTTTATGGTGGTCTCTCCTAAGTGTTTAGTATTCCACATTTAACCACGCTGTCAACATCTCAGAGTATACAGCGTCGAATGTTGAGATGGATGATGAAGTATAGATATGAACTTAAGAGGAAACTAATCTTTATGACACTCGGAATTATTCTTGGGCATTTCGAAACCTGAAGATGGCTATGTTACTTCAGGAAATAATTATCCAGTGACGCGGCATCCTATTTCAGAAGAATAGAAGTCACATCCATTCGCCTAGAGGAACCTAGGAAATGCAAAAAGAGGCTTTGATAGCAGGAGTCCAGGCGCAGTTTCAAACGGACATATCCCAAATAAAATAAGAAATTTTACCGCTTGCTCTGTTCTTCTTTACTTCATCACGCTAATGACACTCGTGTTCTTTAAAGTTCCTTATTATGTAATTTCCCTATATTCTTGTTACTTTCCCTCTCCTGGTACTTATATCGCCTGTTCTCCAACACCCCATTCTGTGTAAGATTTGAAACTTATCGGCAAATACACACATTAAAATTCTCTCTGGTAAACAGCCATTTTAGGGTTTGGTTAAAAAAGACGTTTCGAGGATATCTACTCTTGTCATGGAGAAAAAAGTTTACGTTACTGTTTCAGGAAGCAATCATTCAGTCATTTCATTTAAAAATTTTCTTTGAAAGAAAATGACTTACAGATAAATATGCAACATATAATTTCACAAATTCTAGAATACTTTGGTGTACGTCTACATAGTTCATGGCTTGTAACTATTGCCAATTTCCAGACACGAATATTTTACCTTACAAGTTTAATATCAAATTTCAAATTCCATAATTCTATTTACTGCAGTATACCTTATTTCCTAATACGCAGTCTACCTATGATGGGTCGCATGCGACAGACTTATTATCCTTTAACAACGATTGCTCTCTTATGGGTTCACAGTCGACATATGGCGTAATTTTACGCGTAACTGCCGCACTGTTCGGGAGTAGACTACTCCCGAACAGTACGACACACACATCAGTAAGGACACTACTAATATATGCAGCCACATCACCACCGATTTTAATCATACACCGATGTACCATAATTGACTTTTTTTTAACAAAGTGTAACTTTAGCAAGTACGGATAATGAGCTCCCTGAAGATGGTATGCCTGCACCGAAACATGTCGGAAATATTTTAATGTAAAATTTAATATTGTTTTTAAGACAATCACTTGTGCATTCGTTGGTGAACAAAAACTTTGATAATATGAAATGGTGTCTCATTCTTCACAGGAAAAGTTACTTGTAATAATAATACTAATACTAATAATAAGAACAATTTTAAGCTGTTACACCTGGCAGAATTGCGTCATAAGGCGGATAATTTTAAGGTGTTACACCTGACAGTACTGCATCATACCAGCAGATAGTTTCAAGGTGTTGCACCTGGCAGTACTGCATCATACCAGCAGATAGTTTCAAGGTGTTGCACCTGGCAGTACTGCATCATACCAGCAGATAGTTTCA
>Ga0123357_10001453_pt1 | contig 25167 bp, 19 predicted proteins | sample TergutEmb28metaG_FD_89873 | JGI IMG/M metagenome (GOLD analysis project Ga0123357, IMG submission 89873) | Embiratermes neotenicus P4 segment gut microbial communities from Petit-Saut dam, French Guiana - Emb289 P4 | ecosystem: Host-associated > Arthropoda: Insects > Digestive system > Gut ...
AAATAAATTAATCGACTAATAAAATAAGAATATGACAACTCAAACAATATATCAGGCAAAAGATTACAAAAGTCCGCAATTGGTGCGCTGGTGTCCGGGTTGCGGCGACTACGGCATTTTAAATTATCTGCATAAGGCGATGGCCGACTTGGGAGTCGCTCCGCATAATATTGCCGTTATTTCCGGCATCGGCTGCTCGTCGCGTTTACCTTATTATATGAATACCTATGGATTTCATACAATCCACGGCAGGGCTGCCGCTATTGCTACGGGAGTTAAAGTTGCCAATCCCAAACTGGCTGTCTGGGTAGCCACCGGCGATGGCGATTGTTTAGCAATCGGAGGAAACCATTTTATCCATGCCGTCCGGCGGAATGTTGACATTAATATTTTGATAATGAACAACAAAATCTACGGTTTGACCAAAGGGCAATATTCTCCTACTTCCGAGCGCGGGTTCATTTCCAAATCTTCGCCTTTCGGAACGATAGAAGATCCGTTTCGTCCGGCGGAACTAACCATTGGCGCTCGCGGACGCTTCTTTGCCCGTACACTTGATACGGACGTAAAAAACTCGCCGGAAATTTTCAAAGCGGCAGCTCAACATAAAGGGGCTTCGGTGGTTGAAATTATGGTGAATTGCGTGATTTTCAACGACGGCATCTACGGCAATGTTTCCGGAAAAGATAGCCGCGCCGACAAGACCCTGTTCCTGCGTCATGGCGAAAAAATGATTTTCGGAAAAGACAATAACAAAGGAATCGTTCAGGACGGATTCAGCCTGAAAGCGGTGACAATCGGCGAAAACGGATATACGTTAGATAATGTGCTGGTACACGACGCTACTTCGCTCGATGCAACGCTGCATCTGAAGTTATCGCTGATGGACGGGACGGATTTACCTGTCGCTTTGGGTGTGATTCGCGATGTCGCCGCTCCAACCTACGACGAGGAAATGGAAACATCGATAGAAAAAGTCAAAGCTAAAAATCCGGTTCGCAGCTTGAGGGAATATCTGATGTCGGGGGATGTTTGGGAAGTGAAATAGAAAGTTTTTATCCGACTTTCGTCCCGAAAATATAACCGACAAAAGCCGTTACGCCCATCGCAATCGTACCCCAGAAACAGATTCGGACAATAGCTTTCCAACTGTTGGTGCCGCCTGTTTTTGCAGCGATAGCGCCCAGTAATGTCAAAAAAACAAGGGCGAAAACATATTGACACCATACCATGTATTGAATGGGAGCAAAAATAGAAACCAGCAAGGGTAATATTCCGCCCAGTACAAAAGAAGCAAGCGACGCCATCGCCGCCATTAAAGGTTTTGCCTGCATAATTTCGTTAATGCCCAATTCGTCGCGGGCATGGGCTTCCAACGCATTGTGTTCCGTCAACTGTTGAGCGACCTGCGTTGCCAACTCTTTTGTCAAGCCCCGTTTCACATATATTTTGGCGAGTTCTTTCAATTCTATGTCGGGCATACGCTCAAGTTCTCTACTTTCCCTTTCCAGATCAGCTTTTTCAATATCCGACTGAGAACTCACGGAAACATACTCTCCAGCAGCCATTGCCATAGCGCCTGCTACCAATCCCGCCAGCGCCGATAAAATGATGGGATTTCTGTCGGCGCTTGCCGCTGCTACGCCGATAACCAGACTGGTGGTGGAAAGGATGCCGTCGTTAGCGCCTAAGACCACTGCGCGCAACCAGCCCATGCGGTTAGTATAATGCCTGTCTAACAGACGCGAATTGTCTTCAAATAAATCCATAAATAATTTAAATATTTTCACAAAGATATACAATTTTTTTTTGTACTTTTGTCATATCCGTTTATTATTTTTTTATTTACGGATTTAAGGTAACATAATTATTAAATTCAAACAAAAAAGTCATGGAAAAATTAATTGCATGCTGCGGAATCGATTGCGCTACTTGTGACGCAAGAATAGCTACTCTGACAAATGACAATGCTTTAAGAGAAAAAACAGCTAAAAAATGGGAAGAACAATTCTCTATTCCAAATCTGCCTTTAGAAGCGATTAACTGCATGGGATGCAGAGCCGAAGGTTTAAAATTCTCTTATTGCGGAATGTGTGAAATACGCAATTGCGTCCACGCAAAAGGTTATCAAACTTGCGGCGATTGCGCTGAACTGGAAACTTGTTCCATTGTTGGAGCTATTCATCAATATATGCCGGAATTAAGGGAAAATCTTCTATCTTTGAATTAAAATGCAATACCGTACGGATAAATCAGGAAATAAACTGTCAATCATGGGATTCGGATGTATGCGTTTTCGTAAAAACCGTACCCAAATCGACATCAATAAGGCGGAACAGTTAATATTGAAAGCGGTTCAGGGCGGTATCAATTATTTTGATACCGCTTATCTTTACAGCGGAAGTGAAGATGCTGTGGGACAAATACTTGCCAGAAACAATTTACGGGATAAGATTTTCCTTGCAACTAAACTGCCGCTTGGCAAATGCAAGCGGTATGAAGATTTTGATTTACTGTTCAAAACTCAGCTTGAACGCTTGCATACAGATTATATTGATTATTATCTTATGCATAATCTTGGCGATACGGCTACATGGAAAAGGCTTTGTGATTTAGGCGTTGAAAAATGGATTAAAGAGAAAAAGGCATCCGGTCAAATAAAAAATGTCTGATTTTCTTTTCACGGGATTCACAATGAATTTATTAGTCTCCTTGATGCATATAAATGGGATTTTTGCCAGATACAATATAATTATTTAAATACGGATTATCAGGCGGGTACGGCAGGATTGAAGCGAGCGGCTGAAAAAGGCATACCGGTGATTATTATGGAACCGTTGCTGGGAGGAAAACTCGCCACCGGACTTCCTAAAAAAGCCATTGACACATTTAAAGCGGCAAACAGTTCACTGTCGCCTGCAGCGTGGGCGTTACGCTGGCTTTGGAATCAAAAAGAAGTGACAGTCGTTTTATCCGGAATGAATGAACTTTCTCAATTAGAGGAAAATATCGAAATCGCAAAAGATGCGCTACCCTGTATGTTGACGCCAAAAGAGGAAAAAGCCATTGACTCTGTAATAAAGGGAATCAGTGAAACTTACAAAGTACCTTGCACCGGCTGCAACTATTGTATGCCCTGTCCGCACAACGTGAATATTCCGGGGTGCTTTGCCGCTTATAATGCTTCCAATACAGTTGGTTTTGTTTCCGCTATGCAGTTATATGTAACGAGCACAGGATTATTAGATCCGGATAAAAAATATGCGGCAAGCAACTGTCAGGAATGTGGAAACTGTGAAAAGAAATGTCCGCAACATATCCCAATCATCAAATCGCTGAAAGATGTCAGGAAAAAAATGGAACCATTCTGGCTAAGACCGGCGCTCAATTTTTATATGAAATTTAAAATTTAAAACAGAATACGAAAAACTTATGGAAAATAATACTGAACAATCGGTTAAGAAAAAACCAACGAAAAAAATTTTTTTGGGAATCCTTTTGATAGCAATACTTGCAATTGCCGCTTATTTTGCCTATAACCTGTATTTACGCCCCGACAATTTTTTGCGTCAAATTTATCTGGTTCCTAAAGATGCCGTATTTATTATGGAAACGGATGATCCGGTAAATAACTGGCATAAGTTTTCGAATAGCAAACCGTGGCAATATCTTAAGGGACAGAAAAAGATGGAAGAAATCAACCGGATGGCTGACAGAATGGATTCCATTTTACAGGCTAACAAAACATTGCTGGATTTATTGGGGAAGCGCAATTTTATGGTTTCCGCACATGTAACTCGAAAATCGGATTATGATTATCTTTTCATTGTAGATGTACAAAAAGCATCCAAGCTGGAAAGCCTTAAGAGTCAATTGGAAATATTGTTTAAGACAAGTGATTTCAGAGTAACGCAACGAGACTTCAAAGGCGAGCAGATATATGAATTGTATGACCCTGTCGATCGTTCCACTTTATATTTAGCTATTGTTAAAAATCACTTGATATGTTCCTATACCGGTTTGCTGGTGGAAAAATCCATTATAGAAAAAGACGATCCTGTTATCGGACGCGATTTATATTATTTAGATGTGGAACAAAAAGTTCCGGACGGAGGACTGTGTAAAATATACGTCAATTATCAAAATTTGGACGCCTATTTAGCCATGCTTACAGGGATTTCCGACCCTGACATGCAAGCCGTTTATCATCCGATCAGTTATTCGGGATTTCAATTCAAAGCATCCGACAATATGCTTTCTTTGAAAGGATATACCAACCTGAATGATTCTTCGGAAGACAGTTACCTCCCTGCGTTGTTGCGTTCCGGAAGCCGTCCGATTACCGTGCAGAAAGTATTATCCATCCGTACAGCTTATTATTTCGATATGGGTTTTGACGATCCTGTTAAATTTATTGGAAATGTGGAAAGCGTATTGGAAAAAGATAAGGACGCATACAACGAATTTAAAAAGAATTGGAATCTTATCGAGAAAAAACTGAAAATTGACATTCGCAAAAATTTCCTGAGCTGGATGGATGGCGAAGTTGCGTTTGCGCAACAAACGCCGGGCTCGCTGGACAGACAGAATGAATTTGTTGTTGTCATAAAAATGAAAAACAGGAACGATGCAATAAAAAATCTGAACTTTATCGAAGAATCAATTCGGAAAAATACGCCGGTAAAATTTAAAACTATCGAATATCAGGGATATGGCATTCACTATCTGGAGATGAAAGGTTTTTTCCGGTTATTGTTCGGAAAAATGTTTGATAAACTCAATAAGCCGTATTATACAATTATTGATGATTACGCCGTTTTCAGCAACAGTACGGCAACTTTGCTTTCCATGGTCGAAGATTACCGATTGGGGCAAATATTGGAAAAAGACGGTGATTTCAATCGGTTCATGAATGAATTTAACAGTAAGTCCACTATTTTTACTTATCTGAATACAAAAAAATTCTTTCCGTTGGCTCGAGATTTGGTTTCCTCTGAGAATTGGAACAGTCTTCAAGACAATCAAAATTTTGTTCTTTGTTTTCCCCAGACCGGATTTCAGTTGACAGGTGAAAATGGAATGTTTGATACGCGGTGGCTATGCGAATTTAACGTTGCACCTGAAGAAATAGAAAAAGACTCTATCGAAACTGAACAGGAGGATCTTGCTGAAAAAAACGATACAGAGCAAGCCGATTTTGCCGAGAGAGACGATACAATACAGAACTTGGCGCGTTTTTATGTGGAAAATTTCGGAAAAAATGTATATACCGAATTTTACGACGATGGGAATGTCAAGAGCAAATCCGAAATTTCGAAGGGTATAAAGAACGGCAAATATCAGGCGTTCTATCCCGGCGGTAATTTACAAATCGCCGGTAAATTCAAAAACAACAGGAAAGACGGGACATGGAACTATTTTGATGAAAACGGGAAACTTGTCCGGAAAGAAAAATGGAAAAACGGGCAACTGAAAAAATAACTTACAACTGATTTTTTACGAGTTTTACGATTTCAGGAACCACCGCCTGTATTTCTGGAGAAAGAGCAGTTCCGACCTCGCTTATATCCGCTGCGGAAATAACAATCAATAGAATTTCCGGTAAAATACCCGTAAGGCTCATCGCCTCAATCATATCGCGCAACCCGATTTCGTGAGCGCTCATCAAGTGCGGAAAATCGGAAGCGTAGCGCGGTTGAATCAAACGCATCGTTCCCGGAGGATTATCATCAAGCGTGGCATCAATCATGATGATGCGGTCGTAGCCTTGCAGCCAGCTAATCAGATGAAGTCCGCCCGTTCCGCCGTCCATCAAGCTCACATCGGGCGGCAAAGTTTCATTTTCCAACGCTCGTATCACATGTATGCCGACTCCTTCGTCTTTCAACAGAAGATTTCCTACGCCAAGAATCAAGGTTTTCATAGAATTTGTATAATATGACAGCACAAAGTTAAAAAAAAATTGCGGGAAAATAGCGAAACATTATTTTGAGAGATACCTTTTAATGTAATTTCTTTGTAAAAATTGTCTGCAATACAATAAATTTCACTAATTTTGTCTTAAATTAATTTAATTGAAAAATTTGGTTACAATTTGATTTTCATAATTTATAATTTCTAATTCGTATGAAACGGCTATTTATTATTATTTTAGCGCTTTGTTGCTTACAGGCATGCAAAGAACAAAACAAAGAACAGAACAAAGGAAGCGCTGCAATGGGCAAGTTTGTTACCGGTCTGATGAGCAAGATGACACTTGAAGAAAAGTTAGGTCAGCTCAATCTGCCTGTTATGGGCGAAATAACTACTGGTGAGGCAAAAAACAGCGATGTAGCCAATAACATCAGAAAAGGTCTCGTAGGAGGAGTGTTCAATCTCAGGGGAACTGATAAAGTCCATGAAATACAGCGAATTGCTGTAGAAGAAAGCCGTTTGAAAATTCCTTTGATTTTCGGATTAGACGTTATTCACGGTTACGAAACTACTTTCCCTATTCCTTTAGCTTTATCCTGTACTTGGGATATGCCGGCTATTGAACAATCGGCTCAAATCGCTGCTAAGGAAGCAAGCGCTGATGGAATTTGCTGGACATTCAGTCCGATGGTTGATATTGCACGCGATCCGCGTTGGGGACGCATTGCCGAAGGCGGCGGCGAAGATCCGTATCTGGGCGGCGAAATAGCAAAAGCAATGGTGGAAGGTTATCAAGGCGTGGGCGATAGCGCGTTTTCGACCAGTAGCCAAATCATGGCTTGCGTGAAACACTATGCCCTGTATGGCGCTGCTGAAGCCGGACGTGATTACAATACCGTTGATATGAGCCGCATCCGGATGTATAACGAATATTTGCATCCGTATCAGGCGGCGGTAGAAGCCGGCGTAGGAAGCGTGATGTCTTCATTCAACGAAGTCGATGGCGTTCCTGCTACGGCAAACCGCTGGCTGATGACAGGCGTTTTGCGCGATCAATGGGGATTCAAGGGCTTTGTAGTAACTGATTATACATCGATTAATGAAATGACCGCTCACGGAATCGGCGATCTGCAAACCGTATCCGCTCGCGCTTTACATGCAGGAATCGACATGGATATGGTAGGCGGAGGTTTATTGACCACTTTGAAAAAATCATTGGACGAAGGAAAAGTTACACAAGCCGAAATCGATCAGGCATGCCGCCGGATTCTTGAAGCCAAATATAAATTGGGTCTGTTTGATGATCCATATAAATATTGTGATTCGACGCGTCGCGAAAAAGAAATCTACACGCAGGAAAACCTGACGGTTGCCCGTAAAATAGCGTCCGAAAGTTTTGTCCTGTTGAAAAACGACAGGAATCTTCTGCCGTTGAACAAAAAAGGAACGATTGCAGTCGTTGGCCCGCTGGCTGATACCCGTTCCAATATGCTCGGCTCATGGAGTGTCGCTGCCCGCACGGATGCTCCGAAAACCCTTGTTGAAGGATTGAAAGAAGTTGCCGGCAATCAGGTAAAAATCATTTATGCCAAAGGAAGTAATCTGACTTCCGATTCAACGCTGGAAAAAAATGCTTTGTTCGGCAAATCGCTGGGACGTGATAACCGGACGGAAGAAAATCTCAGGAATGAAGCGTTGCGAGTTGCTTCGCAAGCCGACGTCATTGTTGCAGCTTTGGGCGAATCATCGGATTTTTCAGGCGAATCAAGCAGCCGTTCCGATATTGGCATTCCAGACGTACAGCAACGTCTGCTCAAAGAACTGTTGAAAACCGGAAAGCCGGTTGTTTTGGCGTTGTTTACCGGACGTCCGTTGACGCTCACTTGGGAAAACGAAAACGTTCCCGCTATTCTGAACGTCTGGTTCGGCGGAAGCGAAGCGGCATTGGCAATCGGCGACGTGTTGTTCGGCGATGTCAATCCAAGCGGCAAGTTGACCGCTTCTTTTCCGCGCAACGTTGGACAAATCCCCGTTTATTATAATCATAAAAGCACCGGACGTCCGCTGGAGCAAGGCAAATGGTTCCAAAAATATCGCAGCAATTATTTAGACGTGGTGAACGAACCGCTCTATCCTTTCGGATATGGTTTAAGTTATACTTCGTTTGCTTACGGCGATGTTAAACTCAGCGCCCCCGACCTGACGGAAAAAGGCGAAATAACTGCTGAAGCGACCGTTACCAATACCGGCAAACGGGATGGAACGGAAGTTGTGCAACTCTATATTCGAGACATGGTTGGCAGCGTCACTCGTCCGGTAAAAGAGTTGAAAGGGTTTGAAAGAATATTTCTCAAAGCAGGAGAATCTAAATCAGTGCAGTTCAAGATTACGCCGGAGATGTTGAAGTTTTATAATTATGATCTTCAATATGTCTGCGAACCCGGCGATTTTGAAGTGATGATAGGCGGCGACAGCGAGCAGGTGAAGTCAGCGACGTTTGTGTTGAAATAAAAACTTCAGGAAATATTAAATCAATCGCTCAGGGCAACCGCATCAAAAACTGGAGTTTCTAATAGCGGAAAAATGTTTAATGTTGAACCGTTGAAACTTGCGGAGTAGGGAATTATTATTGTTGGTACGTTATTGGTGCTGTGGATATCGTATTGCAGAAGAAAATTTGGAAAAATTAAAGATATAATTTGGAGTTGCTATTTTTATAAAAATAGTTTATCTTTATGCCGTTAATCATATTATTTATATGGATAGTAAAACAAAAATAAACTCATTAATACAATCATTACCACGAGGCAGTATATTGTTGCCTTCGTGGTTGTTGTCGCAGGGCTATTCGTATGAATTACAGCAATCGTATCGTAAAAGCAATTGGCTCAAATCAATAGGCAAAGGTGCAATGCTCAAATCAGGCGACCCACTTGTTTTGACAGGTGCATTATCAGTTTTGCAAAATGTTGAAAATCTAAATATTCACATTGGAGGACGCTCTGCATTGGAATTGCAAGGACTTGCTCATTATTTGCAAATAAGTAATCCCGAAACAACCATTTTTCTAAACGACAGAGTAAAATTGCCTGTTTGGTTTGAAAATAATGATTGGAACACGAAAATAAAACTTTTTCGTTTGTCGCTATTTAATGACGAAACGCGTGGATTGGCTGATTTTCAAGAGGGCGAATTGACAATGAAAATTTCAAATCCTGCCCGTGCAATAATGGAATGTTTGGCTCTCTGTCCCGACAAGTTTCCTTTGTCGGAAAGTTTTGAGTTAATGGAAGGATTGGGTTCTTTGCGACCTGCAAAAGTTCAAGAGTTGTTAAAGAATTGCAAATCGCTGAAAGTTAAAAGATTATTCCTTTATTTTGCCGAAAAGGCAAATCATAATTGGTTTAAATATTTGGATATAAGCAAAATAAATTTGGGCGTTGGCAAACGTTCTTTGGTAGGAAGCGGTGTTTTAATATCAAAATATAAATTGGTTTTACCCGGCGAATTAGCATAATGAAAGACACATACAAAAATCAAGTTGCACTACTTATTGATATTTTGCTCGAAATTGCAAAAGAGGATGATTTGGCTTTACACGGTGGAACTGCTATAAATTTATTCCACCTCAATATGCCGAGACTTTCGGTTGATATTGACCTCACTTTCATTCCTTTTTCAGACAACCGAAACGAAGATTTGAACAAAATTCGTCAATTGTTGGCGTCTGTGAAAAACAGACTAAGGACGACTTTTCCGCACATTCGTTTTGAAGATGAAAAACGAGCCGAAGAAGAACTGAAATTACTTTGTACAAAAGACAATGCAACTGTAAAAGTAGAAGTAAATCAAATAAATAGAGGTTTGATTGCCGAACCTTGCACAAAAATTTTATGCAGTCGCGCAGAAGAAGAGTTTGACCGTTTTTGTGAAATAAAAACCGTCTCTGTCGGACAATTATGGGGAGGAAAACTTAATGCCGCATTGGAACGCCAACATCCACGAGATATTTTTGATGTAAAAAATATGTTGCAAAAAATCGGTTTCACAGAAGAAATCAAACAGGGATTTTTGTTTTTCCTTTTGTGTGGGAAACGTCCCATAGACGAAGTTATAAATCCAAATTTTACCAACCAAAGAGTGGTTTTTGACAGTCAATTTTCGGGAATGACCAATGACAAATTTACATACGAAGAATTTGAAAAAATTAGAGAAGAACTTGTGTTGCTAATTCAAAAATCATTAAAGTCAAGCGACAAAGAGTTTTTACTTTCATTTGTATCAGGCAATCCTTATTGGAAAGATTTCGATTATTCAAAATATCCAGCAGTTAAATGGAAACAACTAAATATCAATAAATTAAAGAAAGAAAATACAATTAAATTTATAGAAAATATTAAAAAATTAGATGATTTATTCAAAAGGTAATAGGCACGCGGGCGACCGCCTAACGAGCAGTTTGCCACCACGTAATGCACAACTCCGAAGCAGTTCATACAGTACAATAAACGAAGTTAACATACCTGCTTCTTCCATGCATTTCGCTGGAAAAATGCAAATCAGCTATGCTTCTTCCAATACGAGCGGACAATTAAAAAAACCTTTAATTGTTGCCGAAGGTTTTGATGCATACGGAATAATGCCGGATTTGCCTAATACAGGCATTTACGATTTTTTAGATTCATGTAATTGCAAAACTTTTGGAACAATTGATGTTAATTATTCTGGGTTTAGTCTAATGAATAGTATTGAAGCAAGCCTGTATGTCATTTTTGATGCAGCCGAAAATGTAAATTTTGATAGTGGTTTTGAATGTAAATCAGGAGCAACTTTTGAAATACGACATGAAAATAAATGACCTATGATGATCCGGTGTAATCTTTCTATATAGAAGTGTGAAACATTAATAAATTAAAGAGCTTTATATTTGTCTCTTTTGATTTACTTTATTAACTTTGAAGCATAATTCAATTATTTAAAATAAATACAGATGACTTATTCTCAAATAAAAAAAGAAGTCGGTGATGCATGGGCGTTTCTTAGCAACCCTGAATATCAGAATGGAATATTGAAATCGGCTGAATTAAGTACAAGTTAAAAATTAATTTATATCAAGCAGTGAAGTATATTTACAATAACGATTTTCTATGGATTTACTATATTACGATTTTTTCCGAAACGCGCTGATTGGCAGCGTATTTACTTGTGTATCCTGCGGAATAGTAGGAACATATATTGTGTCGCGCCGCTTGGTTTTCATCAGCGGAGGAATAACGCATGCCTCTTTTGGCGGATTAGGCTTGGGATTTTATTTGGGAATTTCCCCGATTCTGTCGGCTTTACTGTTTTCGATAGCTTCGGCTTTCGGCGTAGAATGGCTTTCTAAACGGCAGGATGTGAGGGAAGATTCCGCTATTGCCGCTTTCTGGGCATTGGGAATGGCATTGGGAGTTATTTGCATTTTTCTCACGCCCGGATATTCGCCGAGCATAGCGGCTTATTTATTCGGAAATATTTTAACAATCACTCTTTCGGATATTGTTTTTGCCGGACTGCTGTCGGTTCTGCTGTCGATTCTTTTCTTACTTTTTTTTAAACCTATACTTTATACCGCTTTTGATTCGGAATTTGCTAAGACGCAAGGAGTCAAAGTTGCTCTGATTGAGCATTTGATGATGCTGGCTATTGCCGTGACGATTGTTTCATCCATTCGCCTGATAGGAATTATGCTGCTGATGTCTTTATTAACCGTTCCGCAAATGACAGCCAATTTGTTTACTTCCCGTATGCAAAAAATTATCCTGTCCTCCATTGGATTAGGCATTGCCGGCTGTTTTTCCGGTCTGTTCCTGTCCTATTATCTGAATGTTCCTTCGGGAGCGGCGATTATTTTTGTTCAAATTCTTATTTTTTTACTGTGCAAAACCGCCTTATTTCTATATCAAAAGACAATAAAACGTTTGTAAATTTGTTTAAAAAGGAAAATGTATTCGATTGAAAACACGTTGCTTATTTATTCTTATAATAATCATTCTGCTCGATTCCTGTTCTTCTACAAAGAATACGGGCGGAACGCGGTGGTATCATTCATTTAATACCCGCTATAACGTTTATTTCAATGGAAGCCAAGCGTTTGACCAAGCCTTTAAAGCGCAGCAGGAAGGATATGCCGAAAATTATTCGGAAATGATTATGATGTATCCGGTTTCATCATTACCTAAAGAAAAAGATAAATCCGGAGGCTCTTTTGATAAAGCCATTGAAAAAGCTGTAAAAGCAATCAAAATGCACTCCGTTCAAACCAAACCCGAAAGAAAGCAAGGTAAACAAAACAACCCCGGCTATCGTGAATTTTTAAATAGAAAAGAATATAATCCATTTCTGCATAATGCATGGATGTTAATGGCAAAGTCGCAATTTTACAACGGCGATTTTCTTGAGGCGGCAAGTTCTTTTTCCTATATTTCCCGCCTGTATGAATCGCAACCCGAAATCGCTAATACGGCAAAACTTTATAAAGCAAGATGTTACGACGAATTAGGATGGTTTTACGACGCCGACAATATTTTATCAAAACTGCCTGCCAATCAATTGACGAAAGAACAAAAAAAATTGTATTCATCGTTTTACGCCGATCATCTGATAAAACAAAAACAATACGCCGAAGCTATTCCTTATTTAAAAGCTTCTATTAAGTCGGGGGGCGACAACAAGTTTCAGCGAACGCGTGAAAAATATCTACTGGGGCAATTATATACCGCTACCGGTCAAAAAGAATTAGCATACAAATCTTTTGGAGAAGTTTCAAGCGCTAATGCTCCTTACATTCTTGAATTAAGCGCTAAAATCCGGCAAACGGAAGTTTATCCGGGAGGCGACGTTAATAAAATGAGCAAGAAATTGAACCGGATGACTAAAAGCTCGAAAAACGCCGACTATTTGGATCAAATTTACTATGCCATGGGAAATGTGTATATGTCTGTTCCCGATACGGCTAATGCAATCAAGAGCTATGAACTGGGAGTAGAGAAAAGCACCCGTAACGGAATTGAAAAAACGCTCAACCAAATAAAATTGGGCGACATCTATTTTGATCAGCAAAAATATTTAAATGCCCAGCCGAATTATTCCGATGCGTTGGGACAATTGAAAAAAGACGATGACGCTTATCCGCGAGTTTCCAAACGTTCGGAAGTATTGGATGCTTTAGTCGTTCATGTTCAGGCTGTGGAATTGCAAGACAGCCTTCAGCGCTTATCACGGATGACGGACGACGAACGGATGGTTGTAATCAACAAAATCATCGCGGATTTGATCAAAAAAGAAAAAGAAGACCAAAAAAAATCCCAGCAGGAACAATATCAGGCAAATCAAAACGCGTTGCAGGAACAGATGCAAGCTAATCGTCCAACCACGCCGACAGTTCCAAATGCCGTTACTCCTCCGGGCGGTTCAAACGACTTCTACTTCTATAATCAACAAGTAGTAGCGATTGGTAAAAATGCTTTTCAACAGAAATGGGGACGAAGAAATTTGGAAGATGACTGGCGAAGAAGGAATAAATCCAATCCTGTATCATTCGATTCAAACGACAATTTTGCGTCAACCGATACGATTCCGAACGACACGATTCAGAATAATAACGCCGACGCTACCGCTCAATCTTCCGAAGAGAAGCCGGCTACTTCTACCGACACTCATGATCCGCAATTTTATCTGCAGCAAATTCCTGTAACTCCGGATGAATTGGCTGCTTCCGACCTGATTATTATCAATGGTTTATTTAATATGGGGGTCATTTACAAAGATATGTTGGAAGATAATAACTTGTCGCTGGAAACATTTCAAACATTGGATACTCGTTTCCCTGATAATGAAAATCGTGAAACGGCATATTATTATATGTATCTCATCTATTGGCAGAAAGGAAACATGGAAATGGCAAATCTGTACAAAGCGAAAATACGCGAAGCTTTCCCTCAAAGCGATCTCGCAATTGCTATGGCAGATCCGGATTACGAATACAATCAGAAAAGAATGAATGTCGTTCAGGATTCGTTGTATCAGCAGACTTACGCCGATTATTTAGCCGGAAATTCAATGGACGTCCGGAAAAACTACCAATGGATTTCAACGAAGTACAATCAGTCGAAACTGATGCCTAAATTTATGTTGCTCAATGCGTTGAGTTTTGCGCAAACCAATGAGCCGGATACTTTCAAGGTCTTATTGAAAGGATTGATTGATAAATATCCGAAAGAAGATGTCTCCGATCTGGCTTCCGACATGATGAAAGGTTTTCAGCGTGGATTACTCTTATCGTCATCCGGCGATAAAATGTTGGCGCAAGGAAGTTTATTCAATATTCACTTTAATGACTCAGGCGAAGCAATTGCTTCTGATTCAACGGTTCAATTTTCAGCCGAAACTGCTGCGCCTTACGTTTTGCTGCTGATTTATCCCAAAGGAAGCGTGGATGAAAATTTATTGTTATACACTATTGCAGAGTACAATTTTGGCAATTTTATGATTAGCGATTTCGGCTTGGAGAAATCAACAGTGGGAGAAGTCGGCATGTTGCAAATTACAGGTTTCAATAACCATGATGAAGTGATGCAGTATCTTAACAAAATTCAGCAACCGGACGGATATGCGCAAAAATTAGGTCAGTCAGTACTCATAACGCCAATATCAGAGAGTAATTATAAAATTCTGATGAAAGGAAAAAGTATGGACGAATATATGACCTTCTTTGAAAAGAATTTTACCCAAGGAAATGAAAATCTGATTGCCCAATGGCGTTTGAAACAAGCGGAAGAAAAGAAAGTCTCGCCGGAGAGCGAAGGATCGAATTTGTTGACTTCCGCCGGCGATAAAACAAACGAAGAAACTCCATTGCCGGAAACGGTTTTGCCGGTTGATACCACCACCCAAATAACGTTGCCGGTCGATACTGTTCAAGTCGCAGCAGTCGATTCATTATCAACCAAAGGCGTTACTTCCGACGAAGTCGTTGAATCGGTAAACAAAGTCTATAACGAAGCCTCCGATAAATTAAACAACGTTTCAAATACATTAAATGAAATAGCCTCGGATCCGGTTCGTGGAATTGCAAATTTGTTCAAGCGTAGAAAAACAAACAATGCCATTGAAGAATTTGCCAAGCAACAGGAAAAAGAAGAGAAAGAACAGCAAGCGCAATTGAAGAAAGAACAGGACGAAAAGAATAAAGCCGCTCAAGCTCTTGCCGCACAGCAAGAAAAAGAAAAAAATGAATCGCTCAAAAAGAAAGCGGAAGAAGATAAAGCGGCGCTGAAAGCGAAACAGCAAGAGCAAATCGATTTGGCTAAAAAGAAAGAAACGGACAAAAAACAAAAAGAAGCAGACCAGAAACGGCTTGCTAAAGAAAAGAAAGATGCGCAACAAAAAGCGCTGAAAAAGAAAAAGGAAGATCAGAAAGCCAAAGAGAAAGCGCTTAAAGAACAACAACAACAAAAGGCGAAAGAACGGGAAGAATTGAGAAAACAAAAAGAAGCGGAACGTAAATTACGATTAGAACAGCAAAAAAAGCAAGTAAAAAAATAGAATTGTACAAATATGAAAAAAGATAAACTTTTGTGGGCGGATGATGAAATTGATCTTTTGAAACCTCATATTCTCTTTTTGGAAGACAAAGGATTTGAGGTAGTTACGGTATGCAGCGGTCAGGACGCCATTGATTGTTGCCGTGAGCAAACCTTCGACCTGATCTTCTTGGATGAAAACATGCCCGGCTTAAGCGGTCTGGAAGCTTTGGCGATGATAAAAGAAAGCAACCCCGACACGCCCGTTGTAATGATCACCAAAAGCGAAGACGAAGGAATCATGGATCAGGCGATAGGCAGTAAAATTTCAGACTATCTGATTAAACCGGTCAATCCGAATCAGATTTTGCATTCCATCAAAAAGAATTTGCATGAAACTAAGATTATAACGCAAACAACGGCTTCCGAATACCAACAGGAATTTACTAAAATTGGGATGCAAATCAATAACGCCACGACTGCTGATGAATGGATAGACGTTTATAAAAAATTAATTTATTGGGAATTAGAATTAGAAGCCTCCCAAACGGGAATGACCGATTTGCTTCGCATACAAAAAACGGAAGCCAACCGGATGTTTGGACGATTTGTAAAAAGCAATTATGAAAATTGGATAGTACATCCCGAAACGCGACCGCTGATGAGTCCCGACATTTTCAAAAGGCAATTGTTTCCTATGCTCGACGAGGGCGAAAAAGTTTTTTTTGTTTTAATCGACAATTTCCGCTTCGACCAGTGGCGGGAAGTGAAAGACATGCTGTCGGAATGGTTTACGTTCAATGAAGATTTGTTCTACTCGATTCTGCCTACGGCTACCCAGTATGCCCGTAATGCTATTTTTTCCGGACTGATGCCTCTGCAAATCGAAAAAATGTTTCCTGCTTTGTGGGTGGATGAAGAATCGGAAGAAGGCAAAAACCTGAATGAAGAGCCTTTGATTCAAACGCAAATCGAACGGTTTCGTAAAAAATACACCTTTACTTATAATAAATTGAACGATTCGGTTCAAGGAGATAAATTGCTGCAAAATTTCAATCAATTAGATAATTATCAATTAAATGTAATTGTACTGAACTTTGTCGATATGCTTTCGCACGCGCGTACTGAATCGAGAATGATACGCGAATTGGCTGCCACCGAAGCGGCTTATCGTTCGGTAACCCGCTCATGGTTCAAACATTCAACTACGCTCGAACTTTTCCGGAAAATTTCGGAAAAAGGATGTAAAGTGATTCTTACCACCGATCATGGAACCATTCGGGTATCCAATCCTGTAAAAGTTATTGGCGACAAAAACACCAACACCAATTTACGGTATAAATTAGGTAAATCCTTGTCATATAATCCAAGAGAAGTATTTGAAATAAAAGAACCGGAAAAAGCGGGGTTGCCTGCGCCCAATATCAGCACTAAATATATTTTTGCCTTGCGGGAAGACTTCTTCGTTTATCCGAATAATTACAATTATTATATTCAATATTATTCCAACACTTTTCAACATGGAGGTATTTCTATGGAAGAGATGCTTATTCCGATTATTACGCTGGAGCCGAAGCGGTGAGGGCTTTCAAGAAACACAGGAGGGAATATAGAATACGAGACTTTTTTTGTTTTGAAAAAAGTAGTATTTTTGTGGAGTAATGTGCGAAACTTTTAAAAATATATTATATAATTCATAATTCTGTAATGAACAAACAAATTTTCCTCTTCATTTTTGCTCTAACGGCTTTTTTCACCGTTTCCGCTCAGCAGGAAGCCCGCTTATTGCGCTTCCCCGCCATTCACGGCAATCAATTAGTGTTCACTTATGCCGGCGATTTGTATTCGGTATCGTCTCAAGGCGGCGTCGCACGGAAAATCACCAACGACGGCGCAGGGTATGAAATGTTCGCCCGCTTTTCACCCGATGGTAAACAATTGGCTTTTACCGCTCAATACGACGGTAATACGGAAGTTTATGTGATGCCTTCTGCAGGCGGCGAACCGGTTCGGCTTACCTATACCGCAACTTTGGGACGCGATGATGTTTCCGACCGCATGGGTCCGAACAATATCACGATGACTTGGAAGGATAACGAAACCATTGTCTATCGTTCGCGAAACGAATCGTTCAACGATTTCAAAGGCAAACTGTATCTGGTTTCCACCAAAGGCGGACTGTCGGAAGAACTTCCTTTGCCCGTCGGCGGATTCTGTTCCTATTCGCCCGACAAAAGCCAGTTGGCATACAACAAAGTGTTCCGCGAGTTTCGTACATGGAAATACTATCAGGGCGGCATGGCGGATGATGTCTGGATTTACGATTTTAAAACAAAGAAAACAGAGAAGATAACCGATAATCCGAATCAGGATATTTATCCAATGTGGATTGGAAAAGAAATTTATTATCTTTCCGACCGCGACAGGATTATGAATATGTTTTGTTATAATACCGAAACGAAACAGACTAAGAAAGTAACCGATTTCAAAGAATACGACATCAAGTTTCCAAGTTTGGGCGACAAGTCGATAGTGTTTGAAAACGGCGGGTATATCTACAATTTTGATATAGCTACCCAAAAAGCGGCAAAAATTCCGGTTTATCTGGAAGAAGATTTAGCCGGAGGAAGGACAAAGCTGGTAGATGCTTCCCGAAGAATCGCCGGAGCTGATATTTCTCCAGACGGTAACCGTTTGATTGTGAGCGCTCGCGGCGATATTTACTCGGTTCCGGTTAAATCGGGCATTACCCGCAACCTGACCGAAACTTCAGGCGTACACGAACGTAATCCGCAGTGGTCGCCCGATGGAAAATGGATTGCTTACATTTCCGACGCTACCGGCGAAGATGAAATCTATATCCGCACACAGGACGGATTACAAAAGCCGGCGCAAATCACTTCCAACAGCGATACCTACAAGTATGCTTTCGACTGGTCGCCCGACAGCAAAAAAATCCTCTGGAGCGACAAAATGCAACGTTTACGTTACGTGGATATTGATTCCAAGAAAGTTACGGATGTTGAACAAACGCTCGACGGAGAATTGCGGGGATTTAACTGGTCGCCCGACAGCCGCTGGATAATCTATACCCTGCCGCGACTGAATACAACGAATGTCGTAATGGTTTATAATCTCGAAAATAAAGATAAACATATTGTGTCGGACGAATGGTTCGATGCAAGCGCCGGCTTTTTCAGCGACGATGGAAAATATATCCTGTACTCTTCGGCGCGAAATTTCAATCCGACTTACAGTGAAACAGAATGGAATCATGTCTATACCAACATGAACAAACTGTATATCGCCACGCTTAAGAAATCGACGCCTTCGCCTTTTGCTTATGAAAACGACGAGGTGACAATCAAAGATGACAGTGTCGCCGCAGTTAAAAAAGAACAACCGGCTGGCGCTAAAAAAGACCTGAAAATTGATATTGATTTCGACGGCATACAGGGACGCGCTTCCGAACTGAACGCATCCTACGGAATTGCCTGTATCGGCGGAAATGTTTATTACAACCGTGACAGAAATCTTTATTTGTTTGATTTACAAAAGAAAAAAGAAACAGATTTAGGTAATTATTCCGTCGCAGCCATAACTCCGGATAATAAAAAATTCTTGGTTCGCGCCGGAAGAGGCGAATATTCTGTTGTTGACGCTCCCAAAGGCAAAATTAACGCTGACGAAACCGTCAATATGTCGGATGTGAAAACTGTTGTTGATTTGCATGCCGAATGGAATCAGATTTATAACGAATGCTGGCGGCAAATGCGCGATTTCTTCTATGACCCTGATATGCATGGATTGAATTGGGAAAAAATCAGAGAAAAATATCAGTCGTTAGTTCCGTATGTCAACAACCGGAACGATTTGAATTACATTATCGGCGAGATGATTAGCGAATTGAGCTGCGGTCATTCCTATATTGCCGGAGGCGACAAGCCTGATCCGAAAAGAATATCAACCGGTCTGCTGGGCGCTCAACTAAGCCGGGACGCTTCAGGCTATTACCGTATTGATAAAATACTTGCAGGAAGGAACTGGTCGGAGCAACTCCGCTCGCCGTTGACTGAAGCCGGTGTTGACGCTAATGTCGGGGATTTTATCACAAACGTCAATGGCAAATCAACCAAAGATATGAATGATATTTATGCCGCGCTTTACGACAAAGCCGGTAAGCAGGTCGAACTGACTTTGAATGCTAAACCTTCGGAAACGAACGGACGGAAAGTCATCGTCAAACCCATTGCCGACGAATCGGCTTTGTGTTATTTCGATTGGGTGCAGGGCAATATCGACAAAGTGAATAAGGCAACCAACGGTAAAGTGGGATATATTCATATTCCGGATATGAGCGTCGAAGGATTAAATGAATTTGTAAAATATTACTACCCGCAATTGAATAAACATGCTTTGATTATCGACGACAGGGGAAATGGCGGCGGAAATGTTTCGCCTATGATTATTGAACGTTTACGCAGAGAGCTGGCGTTAATGATCGCTCCCCGTAATGCAAGTCCGGCTCCTAAACCCGACGGTTTGATGATTGGACCCAAGATTCTTTTGATAGACAAATACTCCGCTTCCGACGGCGATTTGTTCCCGTATCAGTTCAAATATTACAAATTAGGAAAATTAGTTGGCGAGCGTACATGGGGAGGCGTTGTCGGTATCCGTGGCGCACTGCCGCTGATTGACGGAGGACAGTTGAACCGACCCGAATTTGCCCATTTTGCTGCGGATGGCAAACAGTGGGTAATCGAAGGTCATGGCGTTGACCCTGATTATGTGGTTGTTAACGATCCCGCAACAGAATATGCAGGCGACGATCAGCAATTGGATAAAGCTATTGAACTGATTCTGGACGATTTGAAAACAAATCCGGGCAATTATCCCGAAAGACCGGCGTATCCTGATAAATCGAAATAGTTTGTCCTGACTTTGCCCATGCGCCACCCAAAACGATTTTAAGCTCAAATACTCAGCATATTTGAGAAAAAAATGATTTTTTTAATTTCATTCGATTTTCAGAGAGGTATTTTTCCAAAAATCCCTGTCAAACAGGCATGAAATAGATTTATGCCACTCGGTTATTAACATTGTTCGCGATATGGTTTGTTGACTTTCCGGTATGGGGCTTTGAGAATATCATAGAAGAATAAGAAAAAACAACGGCGAGCCGACAAATGACTTGCCGTTTTTAATATAGTGTGAATTAAAAATTATTATTAACAAACAAATTGTATAAATATTCTAATAATCAATTAAATAAAGAAAACAATATACACACTTAAATCGTATAGTTATTCGCCAAACTGCTTGTTATCGGCAAGGTTGAGGGAGCGTTAATCAAAAGTTGAACTAAAAACGAAATTATTTGCCATAATAACAGAAAAACATTATCTTTGTACTTTATTTATCTTAAAAAAATGCGTGTCATAGAGCCTTTATTCGAATATATAAAACAAAATGTTAGTTTTGAAATACTAAACAAGGATTGTTTATCCATTCTGAAAAGCGTTGAGAATGATAAGTTTGACTTAGTATTAACATCTCCTCCTTATAACGTGGGAAAATCATATGAGACAAAAATGAGTATTGAAGAATATTTAGAAACTCAAGAAGAAATCATTTCAGAATTAGTCAGAACATTATCTGAAAAAGGAAATTTATGTTGGCAAGTAGGAAATTACGTTGATAAAGGGGAAGTATTTCCTTTGGATATATATTATTATCAGATTTTTAAAAAGCATGGAATGAAACTTAGAAATAGGATTGTATGGTATTTCGGGCATGGGCTTCACGCGAGTAACCGTTTCAGTGGGCGATACGAAACTATTTTATGGTTCAGTAAAACAGACAATTATATTTTCAATTTGGACAATGTTCGTATTCCATCAAAATATCCTGGAAAAAGACACTTTAAAGGACCAAAAAAAGGACAATTATCAGGAAATCCTTTAGGAAAAAATCCAAGCGACATATGGGAAATCATTGAACAAGACTGGGATACTGCAATGTGGAATATCCCAAACGTAAAATCAAACCACCCTGAGAAGACTGAACATCCATGTCAATTTCCCATTGAACTTGTTGAGCGATGTGTGTTGGCGCTCACCGAAGAAAATAGTTGGGTACTTGACCCATTTGCCGGAGTAGGTTCTACGGTAATCGGAGCAATAAAAAATAATCGAAATGCAATAGGAATTGAAAAAGAAAAAGATTATTGTGAAATTGCCAATAAAAGATTAGTTGATTTAAAAAACGGCTATTTGAAAGTTAGACCAATAACACAGTCTATTCATAAACCTTCTGAAAGAGATAAAGTTGCTCAATTTCCTACGGAATGGAATAAACTTGCATTGTTAAATTTTAATGGAATAGAAACATCAGCATTATGAAAATCACACAAAAATATTCACATTTGAATGGTGAAGAATATCTTATCGTTCACCATAATGAACTTTACAAGGAAATTTTCAGGATAATTGAAAGTGTTGACGCCAATGAATTTCTGACAAAAGTAAGCAAAGAAAAAACTATGACAGGCAAAATGCTTTACAGCCCGATAGAACTCAACAAGGCTTTTAATCAAGAGTTTATCAATTTAGGATGGAATGAAAGCCGATACAGATATTACATTACAACCAAACGAGAATTACTCCCGGAATTACTTTCTCTGCCATACGAAAAGCAAAAGGACTTTTTGATTTCAAAAGGAATTAACGAGCCTATTTCTTCGTATAAACAGACTGATTTTGTAAAAGAACAGATTGCAGTTGAAGTACAATTTGGAAAATATGCTTTTGTCGCATTCGATTTGTTTGTGAAACATTTGCTATTCTATTCTGGCGGGGTGATTAACCTTGGCATAGAAGTTTTGCCGACAAAGAAAATGCAATCACAAATGAGTAGCGGAGTTGCTTATTATGAGGGTGAAGTTTACAATGTTTTGAGGCATGGTAGAAATAATCCTCCAGTGCCTTTACTGATTTTAGGAATTGAGCCATGAATAAAAAGAACCCCAGCCGATAACAGGCAGTTTTGCGAGAGCGGGGGTGTATGCCCGCCTGAATATTTGTGCAAATTTGCAAGTGTGTCGCGCCCGCCCAAGCCTTTGTGCCCCCCGCCCTTGCAAAGCCGCTGGGACGTTAGGCGAAGGCATTTTTTTTGCAATTGATTCTGAAAATTAGCCGCCGGCGGTGGATTGATAAGGAAAGTGGTCGACACATCGACAGGGACTTACGGATAACAGTGGACAGGACAAAAATAACGCCGGAGTTTGCGGATATTTTAAACGGTTTGCGTGTCAAGTGAATATAACAACTCCTCCACCCATTGTTCCATTTCTTTCTTTGTAGAACAGCGGCGGACATCAAAAATAAAACGCGCCTGATTATAAAACAATTCTCTTTTTTTCAGGTTCGTTTCTATAAAGTCATGCAGTTCATCCTTGCTTTTCCCTTTGATTAAAGGACGTTTTTGCATATCAATAATGAGCCGGTCGAACAATTCGTCAACGCTCGCTCTTAAATAAACGGTAATCCCTGTCTGATTCAATAAATCCATATTGTCGAAAAAGCAGGGCAAGCCGCCGCCGGTCGAGACTACAACTTTCTCGAAGCTGCTGATTTCCTGCAAAGCGCGCCGTTCGATTTCCCGAAAACCGGCTTCTCCTTTTTCTTCAAAAATGGCTGCAATGGTTTTGCGATAACGGTTTTCGATAAATTCATCGACATCTATAAACGATTGGCGTAATTTCTTTGCCAATAATTTACCAACCGTCGTTTTGCCGGTTCCCATATATCCGATTAAATAGATATTCATTTGATCTTCAAAATCCTTTTTGAACTTCCATATTGGTATTTATCATATAGCGGACGGAATCTTCTTTCAACTGTTCCGAAGCAATACTTTTTGACAGATTTTGTTCGGGAAACGTAATGCTTGCCATATCAAGAAAAGAATAAAAAATACAATCGGAAGTCAACCGCTTATCTTTATTCTGTACTATATTTTCCTCTTTTTCAGGATACTGTTGATTGTATTTGTCGGAAGTCCATACGAAAAAAGGCACATGCAAATCGTATTTGGTAAATTTACTTCCGCCATGAAAAACAATATTTTCCGGCGTATCGAACAGGTTTTCTCCGTGGTCGGCAACATAAACCAAAGCGCTGACAGCGTTCAGGCTATCTATTTTTTGAATAGTAGTAGCCAGAAAATAATCGGTATAAAGAATTGAATTATCGTAGGTGTTGATAAACATATCCTTATTTTTGACTGAAATCATATTGAAATCAAAAGCGCCTCTCAAACTTGGTTTAAATACTTCATACGAAAGAGGATATCTGAAATTATACCGGAAATGGCTGCCTAAAGTGTGAATGACGATTAAAACTTTTTTATCCTCTTTTTTCAATACTTCCGAAAGGAATTTCCATAATTTTTCGTCGTAATTATTATCAGATTCAAAATCAATCGGCATAAAAAATTCATCGTCCGCATCCTTCGATATTCTGCGAATGAAGCTGTTGCTTGAACTTTGGTTAGCTATCCAATAGGTTTTGAAGCCGGCTTCCTTGAAGGCATCCACAAATGATTTTTCGACGAAAGCGCGGTTGTAGTCCCTTGCAGATGCCCGCGTTAAGATAATCGACACGCTGGAAGATGTGATATTGGCTTCGGAAAACAAATCGGAATAAGAAATCAAGTTCTTCGTTTTGGCTAACAAGGGAGAAGTTTCGCGTTGGTAGCCATTGATTGAATAACTGTCGTAACGTCCGGTTTCTCCGATAACAAATACATAAATTTCCCGCCCATCGACCGGCTTTTCCTCTTGCGCATGAAAATAGAAGCTTTGTATTTTTTCCCTTCCGTTTACTATTTCCTTTTTAGTAGTGTAAACTTTATACATAGTAGCAATAAATCCGTAAGGATAAGGCGTTATACTATATGATTTTACAAGGAAATATTCATTGGCTAATCTGAACGTTTCCTTATTAAATTTATTATATTTAATTTGATGCCAGTTAATAGAAAAAACAGTATAGCCAGCCAACACGACAAACACAAAAGCGGCTATAAAATATAACCGGGCTTTCAACGAACGAAACAGGAACACGTTTTCGATTTTCTTTATCGCAATAAAAAAATAAAAAAAACAGAAAACCAGCAGGCAAAGAATGGGTATGATAAGCGAAGAAAGCAATTCGGTCGATTCGTTCCAGTCGGTATCTGCAATTGAAAGTAAAAAAGCGGTGGTGACCGGCATCCGGTTCAGAAAAATATGAGCAATTTCGAGCGGCGCTAAGATTACAAAAATCCCCTGTAAAAGAAAGAAAGTCCTCATTTTCAAAAATAACGCCGGCGTCAGGAAAAGGAAAACAGAAATTACCAAATAAAAAACCGGCTTCAAAAAAAATGACTTAGCAAATTCATTTCCGTAATATGCAAGAAAAATATTGGGAAGCAGAACAACAAAGGACAAAAATAAAATCCACAATATCGTTTTTTTGTTTCTAAACCGAATTTCTTTACTATATTTGTTCATCAGTTTGAGTGCTGTTTGGACTGCGAAAATAAGCATATTTACTCATTTATCGAATATATTTACCGGATTATTTTAAAAATTGGAGATAATAAGCTATGGCTGATAAAAAATGGTACGTAGTATGGAAAGGATTGG
>Ga0123357_10001454_pt1 | contig 25163 bp, 18 predicted proteins | sample TergutEmb28metaG_FD_89873 | JGI IMG/M metagenome (GOLD analysis project Ga0123357, IMG submission 89873) | Embiratermes neotenicus P4 segment gut microbial communities from Petit-Saut dam, French Guiana - Emb289 P4 | ecosystem: Host-associated > Arthropoda: Insects > Digestive system > Gut ...
ATTATATTTTATTACACTAAACAATTTGTATTGTCCTATTTTATTATATTTATTATACTAAATAACCATGTGATTGTTGTACACACTTGTGTTGATGTCACCCCTTAATCCCAACAAATATGACGATTTCCATATCCATGTGGATTATGTAATCCTGTATGGATTTATGGAAGGAAAATAAATTATATATGATATGATATGGTATGGTATGATATGATATGATATGATATGATATGACACAAGGGGATAGAGATCAGTACATTTCAAGTTCTTCTGACAAGAGCATAGTCTTCAGTTTGTTAGGATGGCATTGTTGAATATCATGTCTGAAATGCACAAAAATTTCCTCCTTTTAGTAATAGCTCTTTATATTATTTTTGTTTTTCTTTGTGTACAACCAAACTTTACAGTGTAATGCACAGTTATACACTGCCAAAAGAAATATTTCCTGCATATATACTGTTTGAAACAGAAATACTGGTAGACCAATAAAAATGTGAGTTACAAATTTCAGAGAACTGAAGCCATGTAGTTTAGTGTACAGGTAGATAGAATAATTTTCTGTACTGAAGATGGAGAAATAAGTCCCTTCGAAACATAAATGCCTGTGAATTTACTGAAGAGTTTTGACCACCTGTATACTTTGGAGTTTTGTGTATTGGTAGAGTTCTGTAACCTAAGGGGCTAAAACTTGCTGTTGGTAATCAGTACGGTAATTAAGGGAGGGATATAACTTAAGTTTTTATGTTGTAGACCACCCACACATAACAGCATCTGGGATTACAATGGCAGCCCAGGGGGATTCTGTTGTACTGGAATGCATGGTGGATGCTTATCCAGAACCAAAGATGATGTTCTGGCGAGACCACAGTGGCCGAGTACCTGTAATTCAGGGTGGCAAATATGATATCAACATTCAGTCATCAAAAGAAGTAAGGACTGATACATAATATTGGTTTTCAGGCTTCAGCCACCTTGCATGTTTGTGTGTTTCAATTCATATTACAGTTGCCATCTTCAGGGTAAGTGTCTAGAATATTCTTCTTATATAGAAGTATCTGACAGGAAGGGGGATTCTGTGATGAGTTAAGATCCTGCCCAGAGAAGAGCCAACCAAAAAGCCATTTTGTAGCAGCGGGATTTGATGGACTGCTCTTAAGAAACTTTCTCCATAATTTGTTTTATCAGAACTCATTTTATATATTGGCGTTTTCTGTCATATTTAATTATCTGAGTGGCATCCATGTTGATTGGGAGCTGCTAATTATGGATGTTGGTACTGATTTATGATTTGTGAAAATAAACATGATAGTTATTTTCTGTGGGACTTCTGATGATGTCTGAGTGTTATTTTTCCTGTTTAGTGTTTGTTACATGTTTGGAGACTCCTGAACTCTTATATCAGTTTCTTTATCCAATGTACACCTTCCATAAGAGCAGAGAATTTTATAAATCTTGAGTTTTCTGTGTTCAAAGTGCTTTGTCCTTAATTAAACTTGTTTTACTACTATAGTATATGAAAGTCAGTTGGAAAAGAAGTTTACATGGCACATAATTTCTTATGTAAAAATAATCAATAATGGCAGGAATTTTTGCAAGGTGGTGTACATTCCCTATGTATATGTGTAGTGACCACATATTTTAATGATTAGTGATGGAGAATTTAGGAACATAGATGTTGTATGGCTTAGATGATGTTTTTGTAGAATTTTATTTTTTGTTTAATAAATTACCTAATATAGAAAATTAAATTCCTGGTATGTCAAAATCCCACTGCTAGTTCTGCTGTGCACAACCTAACATAAATTGAAGGAATGTGCTGTGGTAATGTTGATTCACAACTGATGGCTTCCTTTAACATTTCTTTGTTTAGTGACATGTCATTCACTCCATCCTGGATGTTTGAACTAAATCACCGCTTTTGCACAATCTATTTGTTGACTTGACAGCCAGCATATAACATATGGTTCTCACTTTATTATTTTCAGGAGGAAGCAAAGTACGTAATGCATCTCACTATTAACAGGATAAGTGACTCAGATGAAGGTGACTATTTCTGTCATGCAGAAAACGCATTTGGAAGCAGCACACAGCCAGTATCTGTGAGGATTCGTAATGTGGTAAGCAGCACACAACCATTTGCTTCTATAGAAAATAATATATTCATTGTTTTTTTTTTTTGTGGTGGTGATATGGTGTCTCTTACACTGAGAAACGCCGATAAATTTTAAGTAAGATTTGAACTGCTGGTCTTATGGTCTGCGACAGTACACAGTCTTATTAAGAGGTACCAACGTTTTGAAGGAATAGCAAAAAATTGCTTTATTATTAATTTATTCATGCACTTTTTATCTTGAATCTATCTGCTCTGGGAAGTTCTGTGGACAATTTTGAAATGCATTTTGAGAATACAATTTTGCTACTATAATGTTTTTGTGCATAAACAGTAGGTTTCAAGCAGTTAGCAACAGATATTTTGTCAGTAAGAACATTAGATAGGCGATTCCGTACCAGATGATCGTCGTGTGGGTTTCTGCAATGTGTGCAGTAGTTAATGTTCTTCTGCAATGTCCAAACATTTATCCCCTACACAGTTGATAAACCCAAAATAAATACCATCTTCTGATAAACAGCCTCCCTGCCAAGCCGAACACTTATATCACCCCACATCTTTATTGAAGAAAGGTGGTGTATGTGTAGTCTGCCAGTCTAGCAACATGCTACTTGCTCTGGTCCTTAAATAAGTACCTGAGGCAGAATCATCAGTGGTGTGTCTAATGATCAGTTTGTACAGTAACATGTTACATAGAGACTCTGAGTTAAACCATTTATATCTGATGTTAATAGAACATGTTTGATGCTTCAGGCTGCTACAAACAATGTAACCCAGTGTTGCACAGAGCAGAACGTGACAGTTGGATGTATGGATGCCTGTTCCTTCTATCTGGATATTGATGCAGTCATAGATAAACCAGAATGCATCAGTGACTTTGATAAGCTTATGAAATGTGCAGCAGGTAATGAGATTTTTTATTCATAGGCAAGTAAATACAGTGGCCACAAAATCTACCATATGTGTGATCTTGGACTACTCAAATACTACAGTAGGCGAGTTTTGAGGGTTTTGCAGCAGTGTAGCAGTGTATTCTGTTCTTCTCTGATATGACACAACATCATTGGGTAATTGGATTGCAGTGTTTCGAGGCGATGTATTGTTCTCGAGGGTTCATAAGTATGAGTTTTTAAAAATTACACTATCACTTGATTGCTACAGCAAAACACCAAAAAAAGTACTAAAGCATTAGCTTCCATGTATTTCTTATTTGTCTCTTTAACACAGTGCATCTTTTAGACATATTTCCACATTAATCCTGACAGTTTCATGTTTTCAGTGAAAAAAAAAGACCAAAATCAGTAAACAGAAATGTTTATTATGTCAGAGGAACACACAGTAATTATTTTTATATGGAACTAACCCAGTATGTACCCATTTGTTACTACGCACACATTAAAGTGATCTTCATTTTCATGCCATTCACTTAGAGGACATAGCTCAGTTAGCACTTTCAGTGGTACATTCTTACCTTAAACATTTTGCTGCTGCAAGTTAACCTTTTGGCGCCAGAATTAAATTTTTAATTTTAGCACACCCTCTACATAGAATGTGAATAATACAGGAATCAAATATGTTAGAGTTATGAAACAAACTGCATTTTGAAGAGGAACAAACGGAGAGCGTATACCATGTTTAAAATATTCAGTACCTATATTTGTTGAATAAATATATAAAATGAAACGTTTAGAGGTTAGCGGTGCGGTACGACCACTGTAGTGGTCATTAGGTGTCAAAGGGTTAAATGCAAAAATTATTTGTTATACATTTCCTAAGAAAGAGATAAATGGTGTAAAATCGAGGAATTAAGGTGGAATTAATTGTGGGCAGCATAAGAAGAAAATTACTAGGAGTCCTCTCTACAAAGAGTATTGGATATTCCAGTTCAATCCATATTCTTAAAGAAGTTTGAATTCAATCTTCAGAATGCATTACTAGTATGTACCTATTACATTCATTGAATAATTAAATTAAATATGAGGTCACTTTGAAAGGTGGCTTATATGAAACCTGAAAATGAAATCTCTAAAATGCAAAACAAATTGATAACTGGTGCTTCTTTGTGCAGATGGTTCTGACCATCGCAGCTGTTGTGCCCAGTGGGGAGTGCCACGGCGTTGTCTTGATTGGTGTCGGGGTGAACCTCTCCTCAACAACAAGTTCTGTGTGTTATCATATACCAAACAGATCATGTCCTGCTTCCATGAGGGTAGAGGTAATTATAACATAATGTGGTAACCAGTGAAACCAAAGTAACTAACAATGGCAGTTACACATCTGTCATTTCTTCCCTTTAATGAGTTCAAAATTAGCTATAAACTGTAGTGGATATTGTGGTCCACTTGAATTAATACAAACAGATGTTTGTGTCCTGGTGGTAGTTACTGTAGAAATCTCTAGAACTTTGAGACACATAATATTTTTCAAATGTGAAGTCACTACATTCCTTGTCTGAATGTTGTTAAAGTCATGTGACAATTTGCTTTGAATTTTACACTGGATATTCGCCTTTTCTAAGTTATGATCATGTTGTTTTAGATCGCTTGCCTGGACCACCACAGAATGTCCATGTGGAGGTGATTGATCTTCATTCCGTTCGTTTGAGGTGGGACCCACCGGTCAAGAATCCCAACACTGTCGAAATGTACCGGTAAGTGATTCTGGCAAGAGGTTCTCACAATGGTGCTGCTAAAAATTAATATCTTCTGAGGCAAATCCCATGATTATTAAATAGTTCTCATATACTCTGATGATTGTGCTGTCTATCTCAAAAGGTTTGAATCTCTGAAGTAATTCTGTCCCTAAAAACATGTATAACAATAACTCTCCATCAGATGCTAAATTAGTGTTCTGCTGTGTACAACATTGAGTACTTCCAGTTCATTTTATGGCAGTGAACTCAAAAAATGTTCAGCCACTTCAAAAATCTTTAGAAGTCCCTAGATGAAGGCAGTTTATCATCATGGGATTTTGTAAGAAAACCTGAGATGCAGAAATGGCACCTACTTTCCTATAATCCTGGGTGCAAGATCAGCACTCCAAGGAGGGTGTAACATAACCTCCAGACATAGGACTGTAGGTAGTTACATGTCAATTTGTCAGTAATTTCCGTCTCTTTGGATTCCTTAAGAAATATGTGGCTGAAAGGCAAGTTGTAATAGATGTCAACATGAAGCATGTGGTCACCTCCTAGCTACAATGTGTGACTATGCCAGAATACGAGCCTTTGTGCCATGGCAAGACAAAGCCTTAAATGTCAATGGTGACTATGTACAGGTCTGATGTGTACTATGTACCACCCATGTACCTATATACATCAAAGTCAGAATGAAGTTATTTGCATCAGTGTGTTCATTACCTTATTTTTTGGAACTTATTTGTAAATTCTGTGCTGTGTACCGACTTTTTACTTACCGGCCTTACTTGAATATGGGCTTAATGTGAAGCTTGTCTTATACTCTATCAATACCAGCTAAATTGAAATTCATATGCACTTTCTTAATAGACCATTCGCTCAGTGACAGATGTTATCATAATTCTTTGAGCAGTTTCGTTGCTGACACATGCAGATAGACTGGAATGTCCTGCCTATTACTTATTCACTTTTTGCACTTTTGTGTAAAGAATACATAAGTATGTGGTTATTATGAAGTCAGTAAGGGAGTACCATACTCATCTATAGATCATAATCTTTCAGCACCAAATGGAACTGCCCATGTGATACGGTGCCTAAAAATAGTTTATTATTGAGTATTCTGTTCCTCTGGGATACAACACTGCATTAATGGGAAATCAAATCTCAGGCAACATAGGGTCTAATTATCCAAGAAAAGTCTTGGACAATTTGACTGTTCTAGATGAGGCCACTACATTGCCTTGAAATGCTGGGATCCAATTCATAGAGCATCATATCCCAAAACTGAATCTCTGACTAAACACTGATGCAAAAACCTCAAAACTCGCACTGATGACTATTGTCTGTGTATGCTACTGTTATTGGACATTTGAAAGATATATATTGTAGTGGGATCAGCCACACATGGAAGACTCTGATGCCAAATCAATCTTTTGCAGAGTTTTCTGGAAGCAAGTAGGTTCTCGCACTCCCTTTAAGAATGACACGAAAGCAACAAGTCTGCGCATCACAGGCTTGAAGGAGGGGTCAGCATATGAATGTTTTATTAAAGCAGGGAATCATCTCGGCACCAGCATATTAACAGATGCTGTTCGCTTCACAACTAGTGACAAATATATCACATCTGCTGCTAGCTTAGGTAAGACAAATAACACTGAAATTCTCATGGTCTGTGGTTCTCTCCTATTCAGTAGCATAATGTAGCATTCATAATGAGCTGAACAAAAATGAGTTTTTTATTACTGGACTAAAATTTTAGTGCCTTTTAGTTATATGGTTAGTGTTTTTCAGAGAATGGGCAGTAATGTGGACACACTAACAAACTATATAAAAATCAAGTTAATATAAATGATTAGTAAAAGGTAAAGATAAAGGTAAAGTGATCCCGTTACAGGCCCGGTGTGGCCCAGAGGGTGGGTAGAGGTATAGCTCTATTCTTCCATGACCGCAATACTAGAAGGGGGTGAGTGGTCAACAGCACGCCCCGGCCGGACTTTATGCCCAGGAAAGGCCCCATATCTATTTTACAGGAGGCTCGGTGGGCCCCAGGACCACTCTGGACAGGCAGAAAATCTCGTCCCCACTGGGTTTCAATCCCAGACTGTCCAGCCCATGGTCAGTCACTATACCAACTGAGCTACCCGGCCCACAAATGATCAGTACTGCCAGATAATAAAATGGATAAAATTATTCCACAACCAAATTGGAATTTTATTGTATATGAATGAACTTCACAGTGGCTGATCTGTCCATGTGAATGGTTCGTTTGTTGTCATTTGTCCATGTAAATGGTTTGCGTGATGTACTGACTGAATGGAGTTTCAATAATAAAACAGTGTAACATCAGTAAAGGAATGGCTACTTGCCTAATAAAACGTGGTGCTCCTCTTTCCTTTCACTTACTATTAATATGTAATGACTTCATGCACATATTTTGGCACTGCAAAGTGTATTTTTTTTTTTTAACTTTAAATCCTTTTGGGGAAGAGGGTGGGGGTCTGTTTTGACTTTCTTCTGCAGAAAATGTAAATTTGAATGTTGGAACTTATGACACTGATAATACGATAATGTCCCAATTGAACAAACCATTACGACTATCAGGGATTCCAAGTCTGTTCAAACCTAAATTTGATGGGCACGTTATTACAGTAATTCCAATACCACATGTTTGTATATTTAGGAATGTCACCCTTAGAAATATTATATGTCTTCTTATGCCATTCTATAAGGATTTTCTGATAGTATTCATCATAAAAATTTGCTTTTCATCCAACTTCACGATTAACCCAAGATGCTTATACACTATTATGTATATTTGGAGGATATAAAAGTAAAGGTAAAATTGTCCCTGCACTTACTTAAACACAAAATCATGTAGGCATATGGGGGAATGGAGGTATAACTCTACACATTCTTAACCTTGGCATTAGATTGAGGTGAGTGGTCAACTTCATGCCCCAGCCAATTTATCTGGTAACTAATAACTACTGAGTGGGAGGCTGGGTGGGCCTAGAGTCATCCTGGATGTTTTGGAGATGACAAAAATCCTCTGCCCCTGCCATGAATTGAACCATGATTCAGCCACTAAATAACTAAAAATTCAGATATGTGGTAGTAGAATGAATGTATAAATATATATGTTATGATTTCAGGTATTTTATATGCCCCGTTGTACTGCTACCTACCACATTGCCCTTTATGTTGATACAGCAACACTAAGGTAATGCTTTGTTTCCCTTTCCCAACAGGTAATGACAGCTCTTCTGTAGGTGTGGCTGTAGGAGTTGTTCTTGCACTTATTATTGTTGCTGCTATCATCATTGGTGCTGTTTGGTTTATGCGAAAAAGACGCATGCTGGGTCACAAGTCATCTGGAGGAGTTGCGTTTGAGAATCCTAGCTATTTGCGTGAGGTCAACATGGATCATATACATGTAAGTTGTATAGTAAAGTCATATATTGTGTATTTAGGCCCAGCAATGTGCTGTGTCCATGCTTTATGTGTTCCATTCCTAAAGAAACACATAATAGAGAAGTCATGTGTCTGTTCTCTGAAATAGACTTGAATGAATTATGATATTAAATATCCACATCACAAGTTGTTTGGTGATCTTAATTTGGATACACATTACATACCTACAACCCCTCAAAATCTGACTCTGCAACATTTCTATATCATGAAGTCAGTCAACAGCTGCCTGTAGTAGAGACTCACATTTCATCCCAGGATAGTCCATGTGGACAAAACATCACTGGGACATGCTTTCCTCTCAGTATTTCTGTTTTGACCTGTTAACTGTATCAAATACATCCATGCTAAACAGTCCACACACTGACAGTCTCACTACATGAACCACTCACAAATGACACAATGTACAGAATATTGCTTCATGATATAAACTATAGGTCACAATGTCCCAGGATTTCTTTTTTCAAAGTTCTCTGCTCTGAGAAACATTTCATAAATTAAAAAAGAAAATAATGTTTGACCCAGTTATAAGTTAAATGTAAAAAGTAAAGTTGTTCCTGTGCTTGCCACGAAGGCATGGTTTGGAAGTGGAGGTGTAGCTCATTCATTCCTGACCTCTGCACTAAACAGAGATGAGTGGTCAGCTTCACACCCCAGATGGTGTACTGTTGCGGCAAGCACCCTACGTGCCTATTCAAAAGAAGGGTGAATGAGCTCCAGAGCCTGTCTAGATGTTGCTGAAGAAGAGAACATCTCTTGCTCCTGCTGGCAATTGAACCATAAGTTTGATGAATATTCCTATGATAAATCAGCTAATTTGTGCAGGCAGACCATATTGAGTCATCGACAGGAACATATGTGTTCTTTCTCCAGACTAAAATAGGAAGATTCTGTTGCAGATTGCTGCCAGCCAGGGAGACAATGCAGTGGCCAATGGGACTGCCAATGGTGTGAATCCTGCAGGTAGCCATATACAAACACAACAGGGATGGAAGCAAGAGACCCTTCATGTCCCACCTCAGCAAACAGAAGTCGCTCCATCCCTGTATGAAGAACTGAAGCTTGGTCAGGATGGTGCTGGATTTAAACGGCTCAAATAGTATGAGCAGTTCCAACATGAATCCAGATTCTAAGATAGCATCACAAACAGCTAGACCTGATAATGTGATTTTCATAAATAGTGCAAATGCGATATTAATGGACACTGCTGATAAGTGACTGGGATCGCAAACTGCATTTTATTAAATTGTTAATTGTGTTTGTTCTTCTAATCTTTTAAAAACAAGTGAAGGCATCCTGGAACCAGTTGCATGATTGTAACAAATCAAGAAAGTATATTCCATCAAGCATAATTACAAAGTAGCATGGTTTTTAACCGAAATTACATCATTTTAAACACATTAAAATTTTAATACTTCTCTCTCTTGTGACATAAGATACAAATTTCTGGTTACTCAACATCTGTACTTATAAAAGGCACAAATGTTTCTTGGAATGTTCCACTTTTAAACACATCTGCTCTGTTATCTATATATAACCTGTATTAAATCAAAGAAGAACAAACAAGAAGATTGTTGTTTATAGACTGAATACTGTGTGACTTTGAGCACTATCCTTGGGAGCAGTTACTGCACATGATGCTGTACGTATGTGGACTGTAAGTAAATATAAATTGTGTTATGAAGTTATAGGACACAAATGAGGAGAAAAGTGACAAATACACATATTTGTAGACTGTTTACTTTTGTACAAAAAAAAATACATGAAGATATGGAAAATCAATGCCTCACACTTCACTCAGTGTGCTTCAGATGAAGCCCATACTAAATGTCAATGGAATGAGGTTTCGGATGACCTGTGTTATAATGGTGATTGCAGATGTTCACATCATGAAGCACAGCACATTTAGCTATATGTAGATGTTAGCTAACCATAAAATGTGGTGTTAAAATACCCAGAATTAATTTTCTGATATCTATAATGCTTCATTATTACTACAAATTTTTTTTGTTTAGACAATGATGATTCATGTGGTTGTGATTATGGAGGGAAAAAAAATATTGGCATGCAATGAGTCTGTATACACCTTTGATAGAGTCTTATTTGCTGTCATTTGTTTTAGTTCAAGTGAAAGTTTTCCAACAAGATTTGTAAATAACAATGAGGAGCATGGAGTGATTGTTTCAATAAGGGCCATACATAGTTTGCCTATTCCTCAGTTGGGCATGTGTTATTTTTTAATATAAGTTTATATTGTTTTATGTTACATCCATTACATTCCTACAAGTACCACATAGTATTATGTTTTATTGTTCCACTGACACAGTGCTCTTTGTGTGATGTACTACTTTGAAAGTGTCATGGCCAGAATGACATATCGTTTCCATGCAGTATGTGTGCCTTTCAGAATAATAATAACAATAATAATGTATAAGAAACCATATAACTGAGAAATCAGCATAAAGTTTGCTAATTCAACTTCAGATCTTATGGTATGTAAAAGACCACTGTAGCAAATAACAGAGAATACAAATAAGCATACTTGGCTACTCAGAGTAGTTGAAATGTGATTGTCTTGTGCACGTGTTTTTGTGTTTGGGGAAATTATCTTTTGTACAATATAGATTAATAATAGATTCAAAGAAAAGAGTTGTAAAAATGATTGTAAAAATGTCAAAGTAAATAAAAAAGCAGTAATTTTTCCCTGAGGAAGGGGTGTTTGAATGTTTAAACATGAACAATGTTTAAGCATTTAAAAAATGTTGTTTATAAAACTAAGCAAAAACCAGTCCAAATAGAACTGTTAAATTATCCTTAAGATCACTACAATCCAACCAAGCTTTTCTCTACGTTCATCAGCTTTTCAGTAGAGCATAAAACTGTCTTATGTAATTGCTATGCTATTTAAAAAATTTTTTAAAAAAAACCTCATTATTATGTATAGTCTAATGCACAATTTTCTTTCTTAAAAGCAAACTAATGTTAAAATTTTGGAATATATACTGCATTTCAGTTATTTTAGTCTGTATAATTGAGAATGTTGTGTTTGATTCCAAAAACTAGAGACTGCTTGGTTTGAAATCAATGTGTCTGGAGACTGTTAGGTTAAAAAAAATTCTTCAGAAATGCAGACTGTTTGGTTTACGCTGAATGAACCTTCTAAAGCTGCAATTCATTGCATTTTATTCCTTACTACTTGCATAAAAGAAAAACACTTCTGTTATCAATTTATACTAAACTATTGGTTTAGTTTTAAGCAGTGACAAAAGTCTCTAAACAAATTAGCAAACTTCAAAATTTTAGTGATCCTTCATGTACCAGTTCCATCTCAATAACATGGCAATAATCAATCCTGCCCGGATATCTACATCGTTACCGTCATTACTTCATACCATACAGTCCTTCTTCATACACTTATATTCACTAAGCTGGTAAATGCATTTCCCACCTTTTATAAACTGCAACTGTTTATTACAGTGTTGCAAGATTCTGCCACTGACCCCCTACTATGAATCCCATCAATTCAGCCTACAACTTTATACCTTGTTCAAGGTATTTTTAATATTATCCTTCCACCTGTATCCAAGTTTCTTCACATCAGGTTGTCATTGTAAACTTGTGTATACATCTGTCACCTCTTAATGCACATTACATGCTCTGTGCATCTTTATTCACAGACTTGTTTACTCTAATATTTTCTCTATAGAATATATATTATGAAGCTCCAGAACATCCACAAGCTGTGTTTTTTACTCAGCATGCAAAACCACTTTCACACCCATATAAAGTAACAAGTAAACTTTATTTTTGTACATTTTTTAAGCTCTGTGTTGTTTGCTTACTCTTCTGCTATAGTTCACTGTGGCACTTACGTTGCTGTGTATGTTGGATGGAAGTGACCTCTCATATTTAAAGTGGTAACGTTTATTTTAAGGGTGAAAGATAAAGTTGTCCCTGGGCTTAGCTAAGGACCATGCCCTTGATTTGTTTTCAATTCTATTATTTCATCCTTTAAAGTTTCTGCCTACCTGACACGTACAAAAGCTACAAGGTTGTGGATGCTGACAGGGCAAGATTAAAGCTATTCCAGTCAGACCCTCATTTCAGATTGTACATGCTCATCTGTATGGTGGCCAACAGCTACTGCATACTGACAGACTTGTCAAAACACACCTGTCAATGTATTTTATATTTTGACCTTGACATGTTTGCAGACACAAGAGTGCTGCTCCTACAGATACGATGTAGCGCTGACAGTGGTGGCATTGATGGTGATGATGCCCGCTGGTAGGGAAAACTATAGTTTACCATGCAGTACTTTTCAACTGGATGGATTATAGAGTTAAATATTGGAGTGGTATTAGAAATGATTTGGAAGAAAGCTATCTCGGGTTGTTTTCTGGTACTATTCCAGCATTCCCAAAGATGGGCGAAGAAAATTCATAAACAATTCAACACGGTTTCAAGATAATTATGACGAATTTTATTATCGGCCTCCGGATCCAAAATGCAGTTCATGTAGTACCTGGAGAGAATGTGCGATGTACTCGCATGTACCGACGACGTGATAGGCTGAACACTGATTATTCGTCTTCATTAAGTATACATTAAGTATACTGGCATCGTAATTGTCAGAACACACACATTGATGATGTACACAGTATGCTCCTCTGCACCGTCGGCAAACTTTACCATCATCCACGTGCCGATATCCTGTCGTTTTTGTCCTTACATACAGTCTGCGCCCATGGTTAACGCCGTAAACGCAGGTAGTAATCTGTGGCCGTATGGACCATAGATCAGAGTAGGTATGGACACTAATCCATGGTAAGGACCTCAAACCTTTAGCTATTTAAAAATTTATCATCAGAGGGCGTTGCATATTTCCAACAAGTTGTTAAACATAGACAGCACATTTTAAAACCGAATAAAATATGTAACAAAATGCTACGTTTATAATGAAAATTAATTATACAACGCGTGGTAATATTAAGAAAAGAGTATTGTAGCTAAACTCTTAACGAGTTGCTCAAAGGAAAGTAATTACCAAATAAGAATTGTCAGTCCAGCTTTACTTCGGGATGTGTAAGTTTCATGTCTCAGTTGTGTGTGGGATGTGGTTGAGTACAGGTGTTTGTAATTTTGGAGAAGTTTTGTAAGTGGTTATTTATCATTTGTGTTTTAGGAATAATACTATGTCAGGCGGCAAAACATTGCAACTGAAGCATTCCATCCAGACCGAACTAGTAGAAATAAATGTGATTTTAGAAAAAATGTAAGTAACGTAGAGGTACATGGTTCGATGTGATTTAATCTGTTTCAGGACGCTCAGACGTTGAGTTGCAGAATTCGAACGAACTGTTCTTAATACAGTAATATCTGTTCGGGTTTAAGTAAATTGCGCATTGTGTGTGTCAAGTATAGTCTTAGTAGAGGGCATCCCGTTGTGTTTAAGTATAATATTAAAATGAAATAAAATATATACTTCGTCAAACACAACTATTTTGTACTTTATTAATTTAAATAGTGGAGACTAGTTTCGGCCTATGCAGGCGATCATCAGGCCAAAATATTTATAAAAACTTAAATGCCGGTGTATACAATGTATTATTCATCAGTGTCATGGGATCCCATTTACAATCTTGTAGTTCTTAATAATTAATGCCTGCAGTAGTTGTGTTGTCTGTGGTAGGTTTAACATAAATATTGTACATATATTGTTAAAATATTAAAATTATTATTGGTGATATTAATTGTAAAAGTATATAAGGGGTACACAGTATATAATCTTACAAGGATATTTAGTGTGCACATATAGCATAACTTGTCGCATTGATAGGCTTGTTGTTCAGATTATTTTCTTCGGCCGCTACAGATTAGATCAATAAATAAGTAATCTGGTAATCTGCAGCACCCGAAGAAAATAATCTGAACAACAAGCCTATCAGTACGACAAGTTATGCTATATGTGTGTGTGTGTGTGTGTGTATATATATATATATATATATATATATATATATATATATACATGCATACACACACACACACACACATCATATCCTTGTAAGATTTTATACTGTGTACCCCCTATATACTTTTACAATTAGTATCACCAATAATAATTTTTAAAATTTTAACAGTGTATATGCAATATTTATGTTAAACTTACCATAGACAACACAACCACAGCGGGCATTAATTGTAAAAAACTACACGATTGTAAATGGGATCCCATGACATTGACAAATAATACATTGTATACATCTGCATTTAAGTTTTTGTAAATATTTTGGCCTGATGATGGCCTGCATAGGCCGAAACTAGTCGCCATTATTTAAATTAATAAAGTATAAAATAGTTGTGTTTGACAAAGTATATATTTTATTTCATTTTAATGTCAAATGGTAGGATGATCACTGACTATTGTCAAGGGCACAGAAGAAGACTGTGGAGGTGTCATTTGTAGTTATCGTGTTATTTGCCCGAAAGGACCGAGGAAAGCCATAAAGTGACCGTTTTACCATTACTTATACACCTTTCTTCTTTGTTTTAGTTTACTGGAACTGGCTGAGATCAAACGACTGACCCATCCTAATGGTAGGCTTGGAAGTGCTGTGATGAAGGTGAGACAAACAGTGCAATTAACAGTATTGGGCAGAGGTTGTGGTGGTGGTAGTGGTAGTGGTAGTATTAGTTGTAGTGCCAGTATTTCATAAGATCCCATATGCCCTGCTATTATTTGCCCTCTGATGATGAAGGCAGTAGAACCCTCTGAAATAACAGCACATTTCTACCAGACTGTGTGGCATCACATCCACAAAGTCAGCACTTTGGCATACAGAGACAACATAGAGGACTGCCTTGAAGTATATCATGTGCAGTAACATGGTAGTGTGCAGACAGCAAATCAGTATGATGCAATCAGGAAGTAAGTTTGGGAGATTTTTAATGTCTGAATTGGCAATGCAGAGAGAGCAAGGACACCTCGCTCCATGTGGTTGTAATATTATAGGCTCAAACAGTATAAAGGCTAATACATAAAAGAAAGACACAGGAGAGAATGGATGCTTTCAGTAGCCTAATTATACTGTTTTGTTCCATTAGTACTGTAACACATACTTGGTGCTTTTGTCATGAAACATTATTATATATTGTTCATTGCCAAGTTATAGATTAAAACTGAAAAACAAAGGATGCAGGTTGTTCCCTTCCCCCCACCTCTTGACACACACACACACACACATACCTCAAGTTAGGTAATTACCATATTGAATTAAAACAACAGTCTGCACTGCTTCATGTTACTTGGCCTTTTCAGGCAAAAGACTCATTTGTGCCTCTTTTTGCTGCTCTGAATATTGTGCTGACAACGGAGCAAGAGGAGGTGGAGGAGGAGGAGAGTTTGCTTCAGTAAATTAGGTAAGTAAGTAAATACATTACTTTATTTATACATAGATCTAAAAATACACATTCTTATAGTTTTGTGTTGTAGTTAACAAATTTGGTGCCTGGCATTTAATTTCCAGCATGGACCCCAGAATGAGTGTTTCTGTGAACTACTGTAGGTCATACATTTTTTTCAGCTAATCGTTAACAGATCAGCATGGCAACATTCTATTAAATGTACACCCTTTTCCTCTAAAAGGGAAAACACTGTTTCACATTGGACATTTAAATTGAACAGTGCTGCATCCAGCAGCAGAAACCTTACATTTAAATGTCTGTACACAAAAGGCAAAAGAATGGCTTATTCAAAGAACATATACCCCGTAAAAGTGTACCTTTAATCAAATCACTTGTTAGTCCTTATTCAATAAGTGTTCTCCACTTTCTCATATATTTCACTTGGAATAGAAAATTATAAAGTATTTGTTAGTATATTAATTATTGTGCATGTGAGATAAAGTATGAAGATTACATTCTTCTTGTGATGCCACATAGTTTGGCATCACGTCCCATAAGACAGTAATCTTCAGCCACCATCTTGAGAACCTAAAACCTCACAGTTAAAGATTATTTTCATATTACTATAGAACATTCATACAAATGTGCAGCATCAGGAACTCAGAAGTATGTAAAGAGAGTGTTTTATCTTTTCAGTGGTGAAATACTCAGAAAAATGAAGATGACTTGATGTAAATAAGCATTTTATAAGAAAATTGGAAAAACCAGTGGCAGAAACTGATACTATATTGAAAAATACACATGATGTTAGTTAAAATCAGGGATGGAATCATTGGCACCCAGGTTTGAACTGGCCCTCAAGATGAAACTGTTAAGACAACAGATATGTATTTGTGGAGAAAACATGCAAGAATAGATCTGACTTTTGGTGTATCTGTTGACCTGAAGAGCTATCAGTAAGAGTCAGTTCCCCTGGCCTGAGAATTCGGATTCTTCAATGCAGACTTCATACTGAGGACTTTGTTCATCTCTGATATCTTACAAGTTGATCAAGTATGGTGCTGTTCCTGCTTGCAGTGAATATGTTGCTGGTCTCATACTGCATTTTTCTCATTTTTCACTTTTAAATTTATTTATTGTACCTGAAAAATTGTATGTTAAATGTACAGTAAATTTATTAATTCTATGACAGTTATTCCTTCTGTATGTTTATAATTCTGCTGCTCATTATGTGACCCTTGGTGCATTTTCAGAGTTTGGATTCAGTGAGCCAAGCAAAGGTCTGTGGCTTGCGATCAGCTGATGGGCTGATCATCACATTGATGATACTGGGCATATCTGTCACCTGAAACAGCAACAGTCTTGATCTATACTTTCACATTCCAACATCCTCAACTTATATGAGTAAAGGGCCCCATACACGGTCAAACAAATTTGCACAACAGCGTATTGTACAACAAGAGACTGTGTCCATACACAATACGATATGTTTGCGCAAACTTCAGTCTCTTGGCAAATGTAATAGCGAAAACATGTCCAAAGCTGCCTGTTTGGCACTTATTCTTGCTTATGCAATGGAGGAGGAGACCATATACCAGAAGAGGAAAAGGAGTATTTGGACAAAAGATTGGTTAAAAAGAAGAAGTGAATTCAGGCACAGTAAGCTAATTACAGAACTCGAACTGTCTTCACCTTGATTACAAGAACTATTTGCGGATGTGTCCGTCGACATTCGGTGAATTATTGGAACTTACAGCGGTATGAGAATCAGTGATGAACTGGTGATGTACTACAACAGCTCGCCAACATGTCCATACATGCTTCAAACTGTTGCACAACAAAATTCAAACCTGTTTGAAAACCGTCAAACTGTTGCACAAATAGTCAAATCACACCACACATGATCAAATAGTTTGCGCAACAGCCTGTGTTTGCGCAAACTGTTTGACCATGTGTGGGGCCCTTAAGACAACTTATTGTATATAAATGACTTGTTTCTCACAGTAGTGTTCAACCTATCCATAGTGAAGACACAAGCCACACATCTTATTCTAAATTTTGTAGTATGTAGCCTGTTTTACAATTTTCACATTAAGCACCTAGAAAGGAAACTGTAAAATGAAGCAAACTGTAACACCATACTTCAACAGGTAATTCACACACATTTTCTCCACAGTTTTGTAATGGACAACCTGGATGCATGATTTATGCAAGGATTCACGTACAGAGTCCATCACGCCTGTACGAAAAATTAAAAATTATCTCCAATTATCTTGTTACCTGTGGCATTAATTGGTAACAAAATATAACTGTTTTTTATTAATTTAAACTGTCCATATTATGCCTGTCACATTTTTTTGCATGTTACTGTTCCATTTGCGCAGCTGCAAGGTTGTGCTCTTTATCACATGGTGTCTTAATAGTCGCAGATAATTCTAATTGAACAGGGCACAGATATGTCTTTCCACTTGCCTGCTTCAGTTTTATACCTGCTGGTCACCTTTTCAGACTCTGGGGATGAAACTTTCTATTTGTCCTTATATATGAATGGCATGCATTAAATATAAGGGCTTTGCCTCTCTCCTAATTGCACAGTAAGACATGATCCCTCCATTATGCAACAAAATACGGTATATATATTTCTGTAAGAAATATACATTCTTTTGTATACACCACAGTAAAGTTTAATGTCAGTGTTCTACATACCCACATAGTTGTTTAAAATAAGAGTTATTTCTTTTTCTTTCAAAATTATGGGCACAAAATTGACTTTTTTTATCTCATAATGATACAGGATGGCAGAATATCACTGTCTTTATGTTTTGTAAGAGCCAGTGACCTGTTCATATTTAGTGTAAGTGCTGGAGCACCTGATCTCTAGATATATCTTTAAAAATTTAGTGAACCTTGTTAAATTGTGCACCCACCAAATTGCATATATTTCTAAACAGCAGTTAATATTTTTAGTGATTTTTGTATGTTGATGAAGTGTCTTATGAACTGTAGTAGTAACCATTAATTTATCATTTTAAGCTTTTAAAATGCACAGTATTTTCAGTAAAATATATTTGCAGCATGTATGGAAGGCAGTATGGTCTTAGTCAAGTTCAAAACTCAATTTTTGTCATTAGAAGTAATTCGTAATTTATCTTTCTGTGGAATTCATATTCTGCAGATTTAATACTGTGTTACGTTACAGGAATGCTGCAAGCACATTTCCTATAGGTTTTATAGTTGCAGGAAAGGAGATGCACATCCACTTTTAATCAACAGAAACCTTATCTGGTCATCTGTCCTGATAAATAATTAGCCACCTTCCTAAAAGCTATCTTCTTTTTGTCTTGTTAGTAAAATGAATGTTAGTTGTCACTCACCATCTAGTGGGATATGGCCTACTGTCATTGAGTAGTGTTTTTAAACCTTTATTGAGTGAAACCATGACAACAGAAGAAGTTCTGATGAGCACTGTTCCACAGAAGGTCATGTGGGAACAAAGTCATGACTTACATGCAGATACTTCAGTTTTGAGGAAAGAGTGGGAGGATTTACCTTCAGAGCTTCTTGAAGTGCCCTTTGCAGTTGAGGGATGTTGACACAAAAGTGTCCTTTGTTGTTGAACATTTCCATCATCTTCTCATAGTGGACATTTGTTGACAGTGATGTTGGTGGTGTCCTGTTCACAATTTATCATATAAAAACTCACAATAATATCTTCACAGACATGCAGATAGAACATGAAAAATACTTGTGTGGGAACTTGGTTATAGAAATGCATGAAAATTGAAACTTTTGCATGTTCTTTGCAGGAAGAGCATAGTAAGTGAATACATCTGTCCAATTGCATGTTTATTCACACAATTATGTTTGAAGAAGTTCAGAACTGTGGTGGGTCTCTTCCAGATGTGATCAGGCAAGTTCATTTTTGGTTATATTACTGCACTCTGCCCCTGCTTGATAGGATTTTTCATTAAAAATTAGCATTTTTCTAAAAATGTCACACCATATAAGTGTGACATAAAATATATTTCTGTTTAAGATACACTACAGTTTTTGTTTGAAATATATATCAATATATTACATATTTATTGAATATAAGGGCTATGATTTACATGTATTTCTGTGCAGTATATTTGTATGTTAGCTTTGCTAACATTATTATTTATGAATGGGGTGTTGATCATACATTGCTAGCAGTATCATTTATGACTAGTGTTGGCAGTAACCTTGCTACCAATATCCTTCATGACTGTTGTGTCATGCCTACACTGTTGATTAGCTTTGTGACAACAATTTCGGTCTACAGTTAAAAGTATGAACAATGTGATGAGGGCTGGAAAATTACAAGGAACATGTTTCAAATTTTATGTTCTCCAAACTGGAATAGACCTTTAATCTCTTAAACTTAAACAGTGTTTAAAAACTGAGTTTCTACAACACAGTAAACACATTCTGTCTTCATTACAAAGACTGAATGCTTAATAGTGTTTAGTGAAATAATTGCTGTTTATTTGGAGGATCATGTAGAACATACAAATACATTCACAATGCAAAATGCAGAGTCCCTCCACTTCCCCATATTAAAACCAGTGGTACATACAGTAACCGTGTGCTTTAAAAAGTTAACGTCTCATTTCAGGTGTCATCTTAACTTATAATATGCATATAGGACGCTGCACAGCCATACGTGGTATTTCGTCTTCAACACTGTGTTCTGCTGATGTCACACAAATGTCCATATGTCTTGTAAATAAAGCCAACTTGCTGCACAATTTTCTTAGTATGTTTATTTCATTTCTCTACGTGTTTTGGGCGACTATGTGCCCATCATCAGGAGAAATAACTGTATCTATGCAACACTTGGTATTTGTCACTCTGTGGATGACTGCCTGGTATGCAGGGTGCACCCTGGATACCAGGCAGTCATCCACACAGAGTGACAAATACCAAGTGTCACATAGGTACAGTTATTTCTCCTGATGATGGGCACATAGTTGCCCGAAACATGTAGAGAAAAGAAACATACTAAGAAAATTGTGTACCAAGTTCACTTTATTTACAAGATTATACAGGATGCACAGTCAACAAAACATAAAGTCCATACATCTATTCATTTTTTGCTGATAGTCCTTGCATAGCTTGCAGTAAGAAGCTTAAGTACTACCCAGAATGGTAATGCCAATGGTAATGCTTGCAATATCATGGAATATCACATCTTGAATATCCCTTTCTCATTTCTGTGTTTTAAAATCCTCCTGTCAGATGTTCGTAATCTGCACCATATACAAACCTCTGTACAGTGTCATGAATTTAATCAATGCTATATAGTCTGAGCTAGTGACAAGTGTCATTCAATAAACCAAACATAAATAACATGCATCACAAAAGTGTGTCATCTAAACTGTGTATGAAACTTACACTTTTGTTACATTCCCGTCCATCTGGATGCTTTTGAATGTTTCTTCATCAAAACCACTGTAGATTCCATTGTTGTTGACAATGATGATGATTATAGGTAATTTGTACCTGGTTCATTAGAAATCACATTATAATTTCTGTGTAACTTTATGAAATTAAATTATTTGTGCAAGAAAATATGCAGGAGATAATGAATGTGACAGGATGTCCAAACTCAAACTGATGCCACTTTTCCATCATTACCAGTGCATAACATCACAGCCACCAGTACAAGGGAAATCAAGACCCAAATTTGTCATTCAGAATTTTTCAGTAACTTATGTGATTACTACACAGTGACTGAATAAGCCAGAATGTTTTTCACAGTTTTACTGTTCATGTTCCTACACATATTTACCAGTCATTAAAAACTGCACATTTTTTAAAGATATGACATCAGAGTACAAAGAGAATTATAAATTGACACAACGAGACACTGGACAGAATGTACCCTTGATTTTTTTACAGAGGCAGCTTTAATTTACTTCCCCCATACATCTGTGACTGGTCATTTTCTGACACAGTTGTATGATGGCTTGGTTTAGTGAGTTTTCACTAAACCAGGAGGGTGTGCAAATGATAGAAAACCAGTTACTTTATGTTCTTCACTGTTTATAGACATGGCTGAACAAGTGCACTTGTCTGCTGGTCCATAATAAGATTTCTAACTTTCCGGAATCTTATGGTTCATGTCTTCATTTCCTTGGTTTTTACATTGTCTCATTTTAAGACACATTCAATCAATATTTCACAAATAAAACATGGTAGCAATAATGAACATTTTTCTATTAGAAAATACACATTGAGCACTCTTATTACAGAATTATACTATAGCATTTTAAATATCATTATGACATCCATACATTTATGTCCAAGCATGCTGTATTTTAATTTTGCTTTACTGTTTTGTAAGTTGTGTATGAACTTCTCCTATTCAAGATGCACTGTATTAAATCTGCAAATACAGCTTAAGATGCGTGCAGAAACATGTGTAGGTCCTCATGTAAAGTGTCAGTGTTGTCCTCTGTTTACCATACTAGTAGTGTGTCGAAGAATTTTAGTTGGAATCTCCGTTGTTGAAAATGTTATGAATATCCGTTCAATGCTTCTGAAGTTGTTTCCTGCATATGCTATAGACAGGTAGATATTAATAGCCATTCTGCATGATGCAAATCCAACTGTAGGGGATGGAAGACCGGTTTTATGTTTTGTATGTTAGGTGGTGGTTAGTAGTCTGGTAAAAAGAAATGACAGTGTTGTGGATTGGTGTGGTTTCTCTTGAAGGACAGTACTTCATGAGGGGAATTTTTGTCTAACTTGCAAACTAAGCCAACATGTATTGACCCTTGTGTGTGTGTGTGTGTGTGTGTTTGTGTGGATGTTACATATTACTACAGTAGATGTTTTAAAGTACAGCTGCATTTTATGCAGGGGTTATGTTCCAAAGAAAGTACATAAACCTAAAGTCATGTATAGTCAGAATGAACCTTGATAATCCCTCAAATCTTGCATGAAGTACATGCTATTGTGTGTATGTACATAGCACAGCATGATGTACACACTGTCGACAAGACACAGTATGTGATACGTGCAGGAAGTGAGACAGGCATCAGGGGCTCATACTCACTCCATTATTACACTGTCTGCATGACATGGCATGTGGAATTGCCCTGCTATTGACATACATCGTTTTTTATTTCTTTTTTATCTTATTTATTTTGAGCACATGTAGTTGAATTTGCATAAGTTAAATGTGCATATGGTGTGATTGAACTGTATATTCTTTGCTGTCACTCATGATCTTGTCTGACCTGAACATTGTTTCTATCTCCATGCCTGAAAATCCAAAGGCAGAGTCACCCTCTACACAGATGGTTCTCTTGTGAGGTGCGTGATCTTGACACCACAGTGCTGCAGCAATTGCAAAACCCAGCCCAACTCCCATAGTACCAAATGTTCCTGCAAGGATGGAGAAAGTAGTGTTATGAATGTCCTTTCAAAATTCTTTCATTTTGGTTACAAATTCCACATTAATTGTAATGAGTTACAGATAGAACTTCTCTTCCTCATTTAGCCCAGCAAGTAAACCTTAAGTCAGAGTGCTCTGAGAAAAAAGTATTAAAGAACTGCATCCTTCAGAGGGGATTAAATTATTTATGATTAAAAAAGTGACAGTTTTTAGAAGTTCTGACTAGCATTAAGAGATTAAAACTACATTCATTCAGGTGAATGAAGAAGCCAAAACTTCTTTAATGTTGCAGTCTGTGTACATAGAGTTTTCCCCTTCTAACTGTATAAAATATCCATACTGATGTTTTAAACTGTATAAAGTCTGTACATTTTGAAGCATCGGAACCAGAAGCAGTAAAAGACAATCCAAATATATCAACAAGGCTCTGCCAATTATTGTGCCATCTTTATAATGTCGGTTCAGTTTAAAAATTACATCCTCCTATGCCCACAGTTTTTAAATTCCAGGCCTATACCAAGTTCCTATATAATTTATCCTGATGAGTTTGTTATACATATTTCTTCAAAACAGCATAAGTTACTCAAGACAGCAGATACATTGAAGTTTTTTGCTTCTGTCTTCACTAATTTTTGGCATTATGTTTCTTTACAAAATATGGAATATTTAACAGCATTATACCACCAGAGAATGTTCTTAGATATTTGATACTTACGGTATTATTTCACTCAGTGGGTGTTACTACAGTCAAATGAAAATATTGAATTACTGAGCTGATTATATATTAAACTCGCTGTTTTTTATGTAACTGAATACTTGTAAAGGTAAATCTCTTAACCACAAAATAAAGTACCTTTTCACATGCAGTAAGTTCAAGGTAAAGTTTTCCATGTGCTGAAGCACCAAACAAGGAAGTTAGTCTGTAAACACACATAAGGAATGAAAATGCTTTGTTGTGTTAAACATTTTACGTAGTTATACAGTGTCTTCATATAGCCCATGTTGCTGAGTATGCACTCAGTCTGAAAAAGTATGAATTTTTTGTAACATCTAACTTGCTGCACTGCTAATATTGTTTGACTGTGTGATGCATTCATGCACCATTGCACATATTCAGTCCTGCTGGCTGAGTTAAAATATGGGCACCAGCTGCACCACACCTTGAAATTGAAAGTCTTCTGTGCCTTGATGATAAACTGTTATCATTGAATTGCAATAGGACCACCATCTCCGTAGTAACAGCAGATTTAAAATCCCTATACCCCTTTAATAAAATTTAAATGTTTATACCTGCATCCAATCTGTGTTTGGGTAATTGGTTGAGCAGTACTGTGCGTCCAATATCCATTGTGTTCGCTCCCTCACTAACTATAATACAGTCTGTAACATTAAAGATGTTAAATGAGGCAAATTGTTTTCAATTCATTTCCACCTAGAAATGACACATCATAATAAGAAATGGACCAACGTAATGGCACAAATGTTGGAGGGGTGTATGTAGGAGACAGCAAACTAAAATGTCCTATGTGGACCATAGTAAACTCCACAATTACATCATTACAGGGTGCATATTATATAATAATTTCATTTACAAACAAACCAAAATCTTGTATGGCATTCCAAAATATTTGAGATGCAATAAATTGCAGTTATTTGGTTTAATGCAGTTAGAAGGGAGGAATAATAAAAAATATACACTAAAAATATGGGTGATTAACCTAGAGATCTTACTCCACTACTCAAGAATTCCAAAATTATTTATGTTGCCAAACAGTAAAGTTTTGGGACTAATGATATTGCACAAGTATGCTTTGAGGCATGAACTAATTCTAGCCAGTTTCTGTTCGTGTTATGACTACCAGGGATTAGTGAAAGGAAAGTTGCAGCTCAAACAGTTTATCCACAGCATCCATCGCATAGATGTGCTCTTGTTTGTTGTCACGCAGCATTGAACAAACATAAGTTTTGTTTCAAACCTGGGGGCAAACAGCTATGATAATAAAATGCTTGAAACTGTATGAAAATGAAGCTGTGTATGTGTGCATATTTTCAAATGGTTGAAAAAGTCCAGAGGGTGATGCATAAACCCTCAAAATGACCCAAGAAGTGGGTAGACAATA
>Ga0123357_10001455_pt1 | contig 25159 bp, 21 predicted proteins | sample TergutEmb28metaG_FD_89873 | JGI IMG/M metagenome (GOLD analysis project Ga0123357, IMG submission 89873) | Embiratermes neotenicus P4 segment gut microbial communities from Petit-Saut dam, French Guiana - Emb289 P4 | ecosystem: Host-associated > Arthropoda: Insects > Digestive system > Gut ...
GAAGGACGTCTGGCGACGGCTCTGGTTGTCGAAGGGCGATATACGCACCAGCCGGTGAGTGCCCTGTTCGACGCTCAGCGTGCCGTAGGCGTAGGGCGCTTTCACCTGGAAGGTGGCCGACTTGATGCCGGCCTCCTCCGCGTAGCTGATGTCGTAGACCTCGTACTTGTAGTCATGCCGATCGGCCCAGCGCTCGTACATGCGCAGCAGCATCGACGCCCAATCGGCGGCGTCCACCCCTCCCGCCTCCGACCTGATCGTTATGAGCGCCTCCCGTTCGTCGTACTCCCCCGACAGCAACGTGCGAATCTCGAGCGTCTCGATCTCGTCGGCCAACACGCCCACCTCACGGTCGGCCTCGGCGGCGGACTCCACGTCTTCGGCCTCGGCGGCCAGCTGAGCCAGCACCTCGGCGTCGTCCAAGCGGTGGCGTAGCGAGGTGACGCGCTCGACGTCGGCCTTCAGGGCGGACATACGCGAAAGCAACCCCTGGGCGCGCTCGCGGTCGTCCCACAAATCAGGCACGGACGCCTGCTGCTCCAACTCGGCTATCTCTGCGAGTTTGGCGTCTGGGTCGACGACAGATTCAATGGACGCCAACCGGTGCGACAGGTCGTCGATCTTGGTTTGGGTTTGCTCTAGTGCCACAAGCCTCAAGTTTACCGTGACAAACAGGGTAGAGTTGATCCGTCAAGAACAAGGATGGAAACCATGAGTGACCAGATCGCGGGTGCAGTCCCATTCGACCCGTCGCCCGGTTCCGCTGCCGAGCAAGCCGTCGGTCGGCACGGGCCGTTGACGTTGCGTCTCAAAGCAGACTTGGCGACGGCCATGCGGGCCGGGGACGACAAAGCCAAGTCGGCGCTGCGCATGGCCATTGCCGCGTTGCAGAACGCCGAGGTGGCCGGCGACAAGATACGCGCGCTAGCCGAAGACGAGGAAATCGCCGTGCTGACGCGCGAGGCCAAGTCGCGCAAGGAGTCGGCTGAGACCTACGCTGCTGCCGGTCGTCCGGAACTGGCCGCTGCCGAGGCTTTCGAGTCCGATCTGCTGGCCAAGTACCTGCCGCAACCGCTCACCCCGGACGAGCTGGCGGCAATTGTGGACGACCATGTGGCAGCCTTGACAGCTGATCGCAGCACGCCACCCACGATGAAAGACATGGGCGCGTTGGTGCGCGCCGTCAACCAGCAAGTGGCCGGACGGGCAGACGGGGCGGCCGTAGCCGCACTGGTCAAAGCCCGTTTGACCTGAAGCCCCAGGGCGCATAGCTCAGTTGGTCAGAGCGCCTCCCTTACAAGGAGGAGGTCGGCGGTTCGAGCCCGTCTGCGCTCACGGTATGTGACGTGGCCCAAGATAACGGAAACGTTGCGATATGGCCGCATTGGATGATCATTGCGTCCAGCCAAGTAGAAAATCACTAAGATAGAAGGGTTGGCCGGGGCTCTTCCGGCATACCAACCATCAATGAAAGTGTCATTTCACCATGCGCTCGGCAGTCTTGCCTTCCAGTCATTCACGCTACAAATGGGTCGCCCTCAGCAACACAACCTTGGGCATGCTGATGGCCACCATCAACACCTCGATCGTCATGATCTCGTTGCCGGCCATCTTCGCCGGGATCGGGCTCAACCCGCTGGAGCCTGGCAACGTGGCCTATCTTTTGTGGATGATGATGGGATACACCCTGGTGACGGCCGTATTGGTGGTGACGTTCGGACGTCTCGGCGACATGTACGGACGCGTCCGCATCTACAACCTGGGTTTCGTGGTCTTCACAATCGGATCCATCGCGCTGGCCTGCGATCCCTTCAGCGGCGGCGCCGGAGCGATGTGGCTGATCGCCTGGCGCTTCTTCCAGGGCATCGGCGGCGCCATGCTGTTTGCCAACTCGACGGCCATAATCACGGACGCCTTCCCAGCCTACCGGCGAGGCATGGCCATGGGCATCAACCAGGTGGCGTCCATCGCCGGCACCTTCATCGGCCTGATCGCCGGCGGGCTGCTGGCGACGGTGCACTGGCGCATGGTGTTCATTATCAGTGTCCCGGTTGGCATCATCGGGACGATCTGGTCGTACATGTCGCTACACGAGCTGGGCGAGCACAAACAGAGCCGCATGGACGTCTGGGGCAACTTGCTGCTGGCCGTCGGCTTGACCGCCGTGCTGACTGGCATCACCTATGGCATCCAACCCTACGGATCGCGGTCGACCGGGTGGCTCAACCCGTGGGTGCTGACGGCCATCATCGGCGGCCTGGCAGTTCTCGCGGTCTTCGTCTTCGTCGAGCTGCTGGTGCCCGACCCGATGCTGAACATGCACCTGTTCAAGATTCGTGCCTTCACCTTCGGCAACCTGGCGGCTCTGTTGGCGTCCATCGGTCGGGGCGGCTTGCAGTTCATGCTGGTGATCTGGCTGCAGGGCATCTGGCTGCCCTTGCACGGCTATGACTATGCTCAAACGCCCTTGTGGGCAGGTATCTACATGCTGCCGATAACCATCGGCTTCCTGATGGCTGGGCCGATTTCCGGCGCACTGTCCGATCGTTTCGGGGCTCGTGGTTTCGCCTCCGCCGGGTTGGTGCTGACGGCCGCCACCTTCATCGGGCTGTTGATGATACCGGTCAACTTCCCCTACTGGCCGTTCGCCGTGATCTGCCTGCTCAACGGCATCGGCTCGGGCATGTTCGGAGCGCCGAACCGGACTGCGATCATGAACGCCGTCCCAGCCAATACGCGAGGGGCGGCGTCGGGCGTCACCAGCACGCTGCAGAACTCTGGTTCCTCGCTGTCGATGGGCCTGTTTTTCTCGCTGATGATCATCGGCCTGGGCCACAACCTGCCGCAGGCCCTCCATGCTGGGCTGACGGCCAACGGCGTCGGCCCCGCCGAGGCGTCCCAAATTGCCGCCATGCCGCCGGTCAGCAGCTTGTTCGCCGCCTTCCTCGGCTACAACCCGGTGCAGACCGTGCTGACGCAGGCCGGGGTGCTGGGTACCCTGTCACATGCCGACGCTGCCAACCTGACCGGCAAGACCTTCTTCCCGCAACTGATATCAGGGCCTTTCCAGTCGGGTCTGGTAGTGGTCTTCATCGTGGCCGCTGCCATGTCTCTGATCGGCGCGGTCATGTCGCTCAGCCGGGGTGAGCGGGTGGTTGTGGACGACCACCGTCACCATCACGTGGCAGACGGCCACCCCATGGACACGACGACCGACCACCTGGGCCTGGACCACGAGTTCTCATCGGCTGACGATCTCGAGCTGGCGACAGCCGACTCCACGCGATTAGGCTGAACCTATGGATGCCGACCACCTGAACACCAACCGGGCTCGCTGGGACGAACTCGCTGAGCTGCACCGCGCGTCTTACGACTCAGCCCAGCGTATTGACGATCCCGATGTGATCTCGTCCACCGTACGCGCTGACGCCGCACAACTCGCCCCGTTCTTGCCGGACGGCAGCGTCTCGGGGCTCGACATGCTGCACCTGCAATGCCACATCGGCACCGACACGTTGTCGTGGGCGAGACTCGGCGCCCGCATGACGGGTCTGGACATGTCGCCGGAGTCGCTGCGGGTAGCCAACGAGTTGGCACAGCAGGCCGGGCTCGACATCGAGTACGTCGAGGCAACCATCGCGGACGGGGCAACCGCACTGGCTGGACGCACCTTCGACGTCGTCTACACCTCCATCGGCGTGCTTGCTTGGCTGGACGACCTAACCGTCTGGGCCAGACTGATCGCCTCGGTGTTGCGTCCGGGAGGCATCTTCTTCATCCACGAGGGCCACCCCATGGCCATGTGCTTCGATCCGGACGCCCCGCCCGGTGAATTCAAAGTGAAATGGCCCTACTTCGACACCGGGCCACAAGAGGAGGAAGACGAAGCTGACTACTCGTCACCGGAACCGGTGCGCAACACCAAGACGTACGAGTGGTCACACAGCCTGGCCGAGATCATCCAATCCCTGATACGGGCCGGCCTGATCATCATCGACTTCACCGAGCACCAAGATCTCCCCTGGGCCCTTCTGCCCTGGATGGAGTTCGACGAGACGCTAGACTCTTACGTCCTGCCCGAGACAATGCGCGACTATTGCCCGCTGGCCTTCTCAATAGTCGCCCGGTTATGACAACCTAGGCCAGCAGCGAGGTCACCCGAGCGGGACGAAGATCAGTGCCCACTCATGCAGAGGTGGTAGCTCGAAGAGTGTCGCCCCGTGATCGTCCAGACCGGATGCGGCTATCCCCGGACAGGACGGTTCGCCCGGGGACACCCAATTCACAGTGCCCCCTTCGTCGACACCTTGCCAGTGCAGCCGCAGGTGTGAGACTGGCTTGGTGGGCTCTTTACCGGCGTCCCAGAAGATGTCACTCTGCGCCACCAGATTGATCAGGTGGATCACCCAGCCACCCGCCACGCGGATCACTCGCGTCCACACCTCGCCAGGCTTGGCGTGGCTGGTGAACGTGACGCCAGGTGCGTCGAAGGACACATCGCCGTTGATGCCGTCCGTCATGAACTCGGTGACGTCCTGCTGTTCGGGCGCGAACAGCAGATCACCCCAAGCCACCATGAAGTCGTACCACTGCACGAACATACCCTCGTGCGGGGTAGCGTCGAAGTTGTGAGGATAGTACGGATCGACCAGAGCCCGGCCATCGTCGCCCAGCAGTAGCTGGCTGCCCCCGTGGCTGAATATGGTGGCCATCACCAGACGGGCGGCGGCGTTAGCCCGGGCATCTGTCTCGCGCTCGAAGCATGACAAATAGGCGGCCAATATGACGGGACGTCCTGGGTTTAAAGCCTGCCCCCACTTCACCAAGCTGCCCAAGTCAGCCAGCGAGTCGTGCGGGGGCCACACCTCGATGTAGGTGGCGTCCTGAGCGGCACTGGCCAACTCCACAGCGGCAAACCCGTTGACGTTGTTGAAGATCAAGTGAGCGGATGGGAGGGCATCGTGGACCGCTTGTAGCAGACACCGGAACGATGCTGCGACGTCTACTAGCGCGCCGTCACCCCGTCTGGCCATCTTGGGCCAGCCGTACTGATCCAAGTGGAAGCCAGCCAATCCGGTTGCGGCCATGGCCCGGTCCAACATGGCCGGATAGTGCTGCAGCCAGGCCGGCGCTGCCGGATCGATCAGCGTCAAGAAATCGTCACCCAGCCGATAGGGCTGCCTGTCGGCCCGGTGCAGGACGGCTGGTTGCCATGCGTCGGCCTCTGCGTTGGCTATAGCATAGACCGCGGAATAGCCCAGTGGCCTGACGCCAGCGTCAGACAGGCAACGTGCCATCTCCCTGACAACCCCCAGATCCCGGGGTTGGCCCAAAGGATCCCGGTAGATTTCAGACGGCGGGGTCAGCTCGCTGTGGCGATAGCCCCAGTCGTAGAACTGCGCAGCGTTCAGATGCAGACGGCGAAACCACCGAACCACGCCACCGACGGTCGCAGCTTCGTCGAACCGCGTCACAAATCCATAACGCGGCCGCCAAACGTCGCCAAATATCTCGACGGCGGTTTCAGCGGCATCGTCCCCGTTTCGATACGCCACAGAGTAACCGCCGCTGGGAAGAACTGGCAGTTCCGCATGGCATTGACCGGGCGCCAGAGCCACACTGTCGATCGTGGTGAACAAATGGCTAATGGTGATGACGGCCTCATCGCCCGCCGGCGCCGACAACTCAACCACCACTGGGTGGCCGGGCTGATAGCTGGCGTGAGTTGGTATCAGTTCCATGTCATGGCCTCAGGTCCGGCGACGGACAACAAATACTTGGCATGTGACCACAATAGTGGGTCGGCCACTGGTCCCCACCGTTTCTGCCAGACCGCCACCATACTGGGAAACTGGGGATCGCGCAGCACCTGTTCCGGCAGCGTCCCACTTGGGCCACAAGCCCGACGTACCCACTCGAGACCGTTCTGGAAATTCGCATCGTCGCCCCGCAGCCGATCGCACCAGGCGAGCCACGCGGTCAGCAGCACCCATGGAGATCCCCCGTAGTACTGGTCGCCCAGATAGCGCCGAACACCTCCGTCGCGGCCCAGCAGATCGGCACGAATCCGGTCGAGGGTGCGTTGAAACCTGGCGTCATCCAGCGGCACGAGACCGAAAGGCACAGCCAGCGACAGAAGTGAAGCGTCCACACGATGATCGTCCACACCCTTGACGAAGACCTCTTCGTCTAGGCAGCGCTGCAGCAGATAAGCCACTATTTGACCGGCCTGCTGAGCATAGGAATCGTCGTCACACAACTTCGATGCCGCATACAAACCAGCCGCGATGGCCGCCAAGGTCGAAGTGTGCACATCAGTAGGCGATTCCTCCCAGTAGTCGTAGCACGGCAAGCGCCATGTCATCGTCAGATAGTCGGCCACATCGCGCACCACCTCAAGGACGCCCGAAAGAACGGGCGCCTGTTCACCGGCCTGGCTGCACGCCGAGTTCAGCGCGAACAACCAAGTGCCATAGCCATCCAGTTGGAAATTCGGCCAGTTGGACTGATGGGCTTCAGCCGAGCCATCCAATTGATACCGAGTGGGCATCATTTGATCCGGCGTCACCGCCTGACCCTGGGACAATGCCGCCATGGCGCGTTGCAAACGCTCCCGTTGACCATTGACAGCGCGCATCACCCAGCGGTGGAACGCCCAGACCGATGGCCACTGCCCCACGGCCTGCATGGCCAGGGCGCAGAACGAGCCGTCGCGCAGCCAGCCATAGCCATACTGCGAGAACGTTGGGCTAGCCACGTACGCCCCAGATGGTGACTGACCATCTAGCAGCACACGTACGCTACAAGCGGCCAAAGCGTCGTGCGCGAGCCATTCGGCAACCTGCGCCTCATCCGGAGTACTCATGCTTTCAGCGCTCCAGCCGTCATGCCACCCACCAACTGCCGCTGAAAAATCAGGAAAACGATCATCGTGGGGACTAACGCAATGGTTGTGGCGGCAAACACCAAACCCCAGTTGGTGCCGTGGTTGCCCGAGAAGAGGGCGATCACCACCGGTAGCGTCTGGCGCGATGGCGTGTTTATGATCGTCATCGCCCAGACATACTCGTCCCAGGCTGCTTCGAATACGAAGAACACCGCGGTGAACAACGCCGGCCTGGCCAAGGGTAGCATCAGCCGGAAGTAGCGCGTCCAGGCACTGGCGCCGTCCACCATCATCGCCTCATCCAATTCGCGCGGCACTCCCATGAAGAAGCCACGCAGAAAGAATGTGATGAACGCCAGATTGGTGCCGACGTAGATCAGCATCAGTCCCAGGCGGCTGTCCAGCAGCCCTAGGTCGCGCGTCAGGATGAACTGGGGGATTATCAACATAATGGTGGGCACCATCAACTCGATCAGGATTAGCCCGAAGAACAGCCGCTTACCCGGGAAATCGAAACGGGCGAACGCGTACGCCATCATCGAGCTCAAGAAGACCACGACCACCGTGGTGACGGACGCCACCAACAGCGAGTTGAGAAATCCGCCAGCGATGTTGCCCTCACCGAAAGCCTGGACGAAGTTGGCGAGACTCTTAGCCGCGAAGATCTCATGCCAAGGATCGCCGATGATGAATGAGTTGCTCGTGAACGCGATCAACACCATGTAGATCAGGGGTGCCAGCGATACCAGTGAAGCCGCGCAAAGCAGGATGAAACGTCCGATGGTGGCGGTGTGTTGGGCGGCATGCCGGCTGTGCGCTACGCTCATGCCGTAGCTCCTTCCGCTGCCCGTTCTCCGATCGAGAACTGCCCTAGTGACACGATCAGGATCAAAATCGTCAGCATGAACGCGATGGCCGATCCGTATCCGAAGTTGAGGAAGCTGAAAGCCTGCTGGTAAAGGTACATCAACGGCACTTGTGTCATGTTGGCCGGACCGCCATTTGTGATCAGCGACACCGAGATGTAGACGCTCAAAGCGCCGATCACAAGCATGATCGAGATGAAGAATGTCGTGCGGCGAATGGCGGGCATCGTGACGTTCCAGAAGCGGGACCACCAACCGGCTCCGTCCATCTCCGCCACTTCATGCAGTTCTGCGGGCACTGCTTGCAACGCCGCCAGGAAGATCAGCATCGACCAGCCGACGCCCTTCCAGACACCCAGCGCGCAGATGACGACCATGCCTGTCCAGCGGCCGTTGAACCAGTCGACGGGCGGCAGCCCGACCAGCCCCAGCGACGAGTTGACCAGGCTGTCGTTGCCCATGAAAAGATATTTGAACAAGATCGACACCACCACCCAACTGGTCACCACTGGGATGTAGATCATCAGGCGAAAAACTGAGCGCCCCCTGATGGCGGCGTTCAGTGCCAGGGCGCAGATCAGCCCGAGCGCCATTTCGGCCACGACAGTCACCAGCATGTAGACGCCGCTGTTGGCCAACGCCCGCCATACTATGGGATCGTGTAGCGCCTGCACATAGTTGGCCAGGCCGACAAACGTGTTGTGTCCGCCTTTGACGGGCGACCATCTTTGCAAACTGATGATGAACGCCTGGATCGTTGGGTAAACCATGACCACCGTGAAGACGACGAACCCGGGCAGTAGGAAGGCGTAGGCCGGCCCAGCCCGGCGAGCCAGAACCCTGAGGGCTCTGTGCCGGCCGGGCTGGACCTTCACATCACGATCTATCACCATGGTTGAATGCTACTAGCTGTATTGAGCCAGCAATTGGTCGATTTGACCAGCCAGACTGTCCATGGTTTGTTGGACGTCACCGCCCTTGATCATGAGCTGTTGCAGGGTGTTACCCAGCAGAGTGTCGACCTGTGACCAGGCCGGCGTCGCCGGACGCGACTTGGCGGTGGCCAATTGGGTGACGAACTGTGCGTAATATGGCTGGATCTGGGTCATCTGGGAGCTGAGGCTGCTCAGCACCGACATCTGTCCCACCTGCGCCATGGCCAACTGGGCCTCGGACGACAGCATGTAGGTGATGAACTTGGCGGCAGCGTCCTTGTGCTGGCTGGACGCCGTCATGACGACATCCTCACCACCCACGACGCTGATGCTGCCTCCCGGTCCGCTGGGGATCGCCTCAGCTGTGACGTCCAGATCTGGATACTGACCCTGGAAGATCGGGAACATCCAAGGGCCGCCGGGGATAAGCGCGGTCTTGCCGGTGGCGAAGTCCTTCGAATTGTCGCCGCCGCTGGTCATGCTGGTGGGTATGTAGCCGCCCTTGTACATGTCGTACAGCCACTGGATGGCAGCCACCGACTGCGGTGAGTTCAGGTAACCGGTTGCCTTGGTGACGGCATCGTCGGTCATGGCACCTCCGAACGACCAGATCAGGGGCAAGACGTTCCAACCCGAGAATCCGGTGTCGGCATAGGTGTACACGCCCTTGGTCTTCAGCTGGGGGGCTTCCGACTTCAACTGGTCCCAGGTGGTGGGCACTGGCAACCCCCATTTGGTGAAGTTGCTGGGCAGATAGAGCATCGTCAGCGTGTTCGTGTCGAGCGGCAGCCCGTAGTAGTGGCCCTTCCACCCGTTCGTGGCGAGGGTGCCGGGGAACACCTGCTGGGACAGGTCCTTAAAATTGGCCATCGTCTGATCGAGGGGCTCGAGCACGCCGAGATTGGCCAACTCAGGCACCCAGATGATGTCTGACCGAACGATGTCGGGCAAGGTGCCGCCGGCTGAGCCGGTGATCAGCTTCTGGTGGAGATCGTCGTAGGGCACTGTCGAGTCCTGCACGATGATGCAGGGGTTAGCGGCCTCGAAATTTGGGATCAGTGTCTGCTCCAGGGTGGTGGCCTCTGGAGAGGACGCCGAATAAGCATCCCAGTACGTGATGGTCACTGGCGTACAGGCGCCGGAACCACCTGAGGTCACAGGTGGCGTCGCGCCACCCGCGCAAGCACATAGAGTCGTCATCGCAATGGCGGCACAAGCAGTTATTACAACAGGGCTTCGTTTCATGGTTACTTCCAATCGATCGGACCAGCGACCACGCTGGCTTCGCTGGTGGTGTTGGACGGTTACGTGAGTAATCGGGATAACTCTTTTATTGTTCTACACAACTAAGTCATTGTCAAATATCACCATATTAAGATTCGATAACGCGCAAATCTGCTATGCAGATACCTGAAAAGCTTTGTGATGGTCATACTTCATTGTATCTGGTAACATATAACACTGTGTCCACCACCGCGCCCGCTCAGCGGCTACAGCTCTTCGGCCTGAGCCGCGACATATGCTTGGACGTCCTTCTCGAAGGTCCCATCTCGCGGGCGGATCTCGCCCGGCGTCACGATCTGACGCCCGGCACCGTGACGCGACTCACTGCTCCGCTGCTGCGCTCGGGCCTGCTCGCGGAGACCGACGAGCCAGAGACTGGCTCGCCTGGCCGTCTGGGCCGTCCGTCCAAACCTCTCACTTTCGTGGCCGACAACCACCACTTCATCGGTCTCAAGCTCACAGGCGAGGCAATCACCGGCGTCCTGGTCGATACCTCAGCTACCGTGCTGCGCACCGACGAGCAGGAACTTGCCGGACGCGACGTGGCTGGCGTCACAGCCGCCATCGCCCAACTGGTCAACCGTCTGCGCGACTCTCAACTGCGCGGCGTTGGCATCGGGCTTGGTGGCAATGTGCAGGCCGACGGCGTCGTCCAGCGCGCGCCGTTCCTGGGCTGGCAGAGCGTTCCTCTGGCCGATCTGGTCAGCCGTGAGCTGGGTGATCTGCCCACCATCTTGAGCAATGACGTGCAGGGGCTGACGGAGACCGAGCACTGGTTCGGCACCGGCCACGGCCTTGACTCGTTCGCCGTCATCACATTGGGGGCTGGCGTGGGCTACGGACTCGTCTGCCACGAGCGCCTAGTCACCTCGCCCGACTACGGCGTCGGCCTGATCGGGCACCTACCACTGGACTCGATTGGACCACGTTGCCCCCGTGGCCACATCGGCTGCGCCGCCGCCATGCTGACCGACTCGTCGATCGCCGCAACCGTGTCGGCTGGGCTGGGCCGGGCCGTCAGTTTCGACGAGAGTCTCGATCTGGCCTTGGACGGCAACCCACTGGCAGCCGAGGTGGTGGCGGCATCTGGCCGGGCGCTGGGACGCCTGATCGCTCTAGTGGCCAACCTGGCCATGCCGCAGCGCGTCATTGTCACCGGCGAGGCGGTCCGTCTGGCCACAATCGCGGCCCGCGAGGTGGCCGACGGCATCCGCCTTAACCGGGAGCCGCTGGCCGACGAGATCGATTACGTCGTCGAGCCAGTGTCGGAAAACGACTGGGCCCGTGGAGCCGCAGTCATCGCCATTCAGCACTTCATGTTGGGGTGATACCAGGCTCACCACAATGCGACGGGGCGCGCAGGTTGCCCCACGCGCCCCGTTCTTGCTCGGAAGGCGGTGAAGTATTCATGCGTCGGCTGCGGCGCACTGGATCGGGCGATCCGCTGTCCCCGCATCTTGCGGTGTGCTACCAGCACACGTACAAGAAGCGGGATTGCGGCTCATCCCGCCCAGCACGTCCTCGCTCGACACAGCAATACTTCACCAACCTTCTTCGGGATCAGTCGGTCAATGCCGGCTGATTCTTCGCGTCCTCCTCAAGTTCCTTGACGACGTCCGGCAAGTCGAGCCCGCTGCGCATACCGTAGAAGCTACGCCACACGAACACGGCCGAGACCAGGAAGAACACCGCCGCCAGGATGTACGTCAGCACCGAACTGCCCCCGCCGCTGATCGATACTGCCAGGCTGACAGCCAGCAAACCGAACAACGTCGAGAACTTGATGATCGGGTTCAGCGACACAGAACTGGTGTCCTTGAACGGATCGCCCACCGTGTCGCCCACGATGGACGCCTCATGCAACGGCGTGTTCTTGGCTTCCAGATCAGTTTCGACGATCTTCTTGGCATTGTCCCAAGCGCCGCCGGCGTTGGCCATGTAAATGGCCTGGAACAGGCCGAACAGGGCCAAGCCCACCAGGTAACCGATGAACAGGAACGGCTCGAGGAAGGCGAAAGCCAGCGTGGCGAAGAACACCGCGCAGAAGATGTTGATCATGCCAGACTGAGCGTACTGCGTGCAGATTTGCACCACGCGCTTGGAGTCCTTGGTGGACGCCTTGGTCTGGCCATCCAGGTGGATGTTCTTCTCGATGAACCCGACAGCCCGGTACGACCCGGTGGTGACAGCTTGCATCGACGCACCAGAGAACCAATAGACCATGGCACCGCCGAGCAGCAGGCCCAGGAAGAAGGGTGCGTGCATCAACGACAGCATGTTGACGTTCTCGGTGAGCCCATTCGTCAGGCTCATGATGATCGAGAAGATCATCGTGGTCGCGCCGACGACGGCCGTGCCGATCAGAACCGGCTTGGCCGTGGCCTTGAACGTGTTGCCTGCGCCATCGTTGTTCTCCAGGAAGCGTTTGCCACGCTCCCATTGCGGCTCAAATCCGTAATCCTGCTTGATCTCGTCCTCGATGCCGGGGATCTCCTCAATGGTCGACAACTCATAGACGGACTGCGCGTTGTCGGTGACCGGGCCGTACGAATCTACGGCGATGGTGACTGGGCCCATGCCCAGGAAGCCGAAGGCCACGAGACCGAAGGCGAACACGGCCGACGTCAAGGGCAAGAAAATCCCGGTGGCGAAGGAGTTGCTGACCAGGAAGGCAACGCCCATCAGCGCAGTGATCGCAATGCCGATCCAGTAACCCGAGAAGTTGCCGGAGACGACGCCCGAGAGGATGTCCAGGGACGCGCCGCCCTGCTTGGCCGATACCACAACCTCTTTGACGTGCTTCGACTTGGTCGACGTGAACGCCTTCACCAGCTCCGGAATCAGAGCGCCGGCAACAGTACCGCAACTGATGACCAGCGACAACTTCCACCACATGCCGTTCGGCAGGGAATGGATAAGCGCTAGCGACGTCAGGAATGTCATGACGATGCAGACAGCCGATGTGACCCAGACGAGCACCGATAGCGGTGCCTCGTAGTCCATGTCGTCAGCATTGGCGTACTTGGCCTTGGTGACGGAGTAGTTGATGGCGTACGAGATGAACGAGCTGACCACCATCATGACGCGGATCGCGAAGATCCACACCAGCAGCATCACCTGGTGTGTCGCATTCGGCACAGCCAAAAGGATGAACGTGATGAGCGCCACGCCAGTCACACCGTACGTCTCGAAACCGTCGGCCGACGGGCCAACCGAATCGCCGGCGTTGTCACCTGTGCAGTCGGCGATGACGCCGGGGTTGCGGGCGTCGTCTTCCTTGACGTGGAAGACGATCTTCATGAGGTCGGAACCAACATCGGCGATCTTGGTGAAGATGCCGCCCGCGATACGCAACGCGGAGGCGCCCAGCGACTCGCCGATGGCGAAGCCGATGAAGCAGGCGCCTGCGACGTCTCCTCGCAGCACCAGAAGGATGAACAACATCACCGTCAACTCGACGCTGATCAGCACCATGCCGACGCTCATACCCGACTGCATCGGGATGTTGTGCCCGGGGTATGGCTTACCCTTCAGCGCGGCGAATGACGTGCGGGAGTTCGCGAAGGTGTTGACGCGGATTCCGTACCAAGCCACCCCGTAGCTGCCCGCCATGCCGATGATGCTGAACAGCAAGATGATCGCCACCTTGCCGATGTTGAAGTGGACCAGGAAGAAGTAGTAAACAAACGTGACCACCGCGATGGCCGCCCACAGGCCGAGCAAGAACTTGCCCTGCTGCTGCAGATAGGTCTTGCAGGTCTCCCAGATCAACTCGGACACTTCGCGCATCGACTTGTGGACGGGAAGGTTTCTCAGCTTCAAGAATGTGATAAGCCCGAAGACCAACCCAGCCAGGCAGACTATGAAGCCCAGTGCCAGCAACACCCGGCCGTCAAGCGCTCCGCGCAGGAATTTCACATCCGCCAGATTCGGAACTTTCAGACACGCCTCGCCCTCACATGGCGCGGAGGAGTTACCAGAACCGGCGCCGCAGCCGGACAGGCCCAACAACAACCCACCGATAAGCAGGGCCAAGCCGGCCCCGCGATGTTTCTTCATGACGCGCCCGAGCGTGCCATTGTCTTTTCGACTCATCATCTACCTAACATCGAATCCGGACATGGAAACCTGGGCAGCGGTCAATAATTCACATCTGCCGCCCAAGCGTAACCCATCCTAGACCAGTTGGCTGACGCCCGGGTGACCACCCCGCCGCTATGCGCCGAACTTCTCTCCCACGCCGTGGACGTACACGGTGTTGGTGTGGGCGGGAACACCCAGAGGCTCCCCGTAGACGACCACGACACGGTCGTCTTTTTGCACTAACCCCTGTTGGAGCAAAATGTCGTCCATCTCCGCCAGCATCGATTGGATGTCGTGCTCATGTGACACGAAACCGCGCATCCCCCAGACGATGCCTAAGCGCCGCACGGTTGGCTCGTTCGGGGTGAAGCAGACAATGGGCGTGTTCGGACGCAGCCGCGCCACCCGTCGGGCGGTGTCGCCGAGGAAGGAGAAGGCCACGATGTACTTGGCTCGCAGCTTGCGGGCCATGCGGGCCGCGCCCCAGGCGGCCACTCCCGACGTCGTGCGCGGATCCCAGTCGATGGCGGCGATTTCGTCGGCGCCACCCGCTTCGACCGCCAAGACGATGCGATCCATGGCTTGGACGGCCTGCACCGGATACTGGCCGACGCTCGTCTCCCCCGACAACATGACGGCGTCAGCCCCGTCCATCACCGCATTGGCGACATCCGAGGCCTCAGCCCGCGTGGGACGGGGCGCGCTGATCATCGACTCGAGCATCTGCGTGGCGACGATCACCGGCTTGGCCCACGTCCGGGCCGCTGTGATGATGCGTTTCTGCACCATCGGCACCGTCTCAAAAGGCATCTCTACCCCCAGATCACCGCGCGCCACCATGATGGCGTCGAAGGCGTCGACGACCTCGTCCAAGTGGTCGACGGCCTGGGGTTTCTCGATCTTGGCGATGACGGGAACCCGCACCCCCATGCCGTCCATGACGGTGCGGACGGGCTCAATGTCCTTGCCGCTTCGCACGAACGACAGCGCGACCATGTCGACGCCCTGGCCCAGTGCCCAGCGAAGGTCGTCGGCATCTTTGTCGCTCAGGGCCGGGACGCTGACCGGCACGCCGGGCAGGTTGATTCCCTTGTGGTCGCTGACCGGACCGCCGACGACCACCTCGCACACCACGTCGGTGTCGCTGACTTCGACGGCCCGCAACTCCAGGCGCCCGTCGTCAATCAGAATAGAATCGCCGGGTTTGACGTCGTCCGTCAATGTCTGCAGCGTCGTCGACGCGCGCTGGGCATCGCCCGGAACGTCGTTTGTGGTGATGGTGAAGCGCTGCCCAGCCTCCAGCGTCACCGGGCCGTCGGCAAAGGTGCCCAGCCGGATCTTGGGGCCCTGCAGATCGGCGAAGACTGTGACTGGGCGTCCGGCTGCGGTCTCCGCCTCGCGCAGCCGTCGCAGCTGATCGGCGTGCTCCTCGTGTGTGCCGTGGCTCATGTTCAAACGGGCGACATCCATCCCCGCCTCGATCAGGCTCGTCAGCATCTCAACTGAATCGGTGGCCGGGCCCAGGGTGCAGACGATTTTGGCTTTGCGCATAATCCCAGCCTAGTTGGTTCATGGGCTAAAGGTGAGCGACCCAGGGCACCCATCCCGCCAATGACGTCATGGCTGCCATTCCCCGGTCGTCACTCGAAGAGCTGATGCTCAGCTAGACGGATTGGATGACGTCGTGGAGTCATTGTGCGGAACTGCCGCCCCTATGACGCCAGTCGCTCCAGATCGTCCAAGCCACCGCCGATGACGTATGTTGGAGGCGCCTCGCCCCGGACGGCCTGCGGCGTGACCACGACCTGGGTGATCTCATCGCGCTCGGGCACCTCATACATCACATCGAGCAGGATTCCCTCGAGGATGGCCCGCAGGCTCCGGGCGCCAGTGCCCCGCTCCAACGCCTTGGCCGCGATGAGCGACACCGCTTCGTCGGTGACCTCGAGCTCCACGTCATCCAATTCGAACAGCCGCTTGAACTGTTTGACGATGGCATTCTTTGGCTCGACGAGGATACGCCGCAACGCCACCTCGTCCAGCTTCGGCACGGTGGCTATGATTGGCAGACGGCCGATGAACTCCGGGATCATGCCGAAGGCGTGCAAGTCTTCTGGCTGCACCAGCGAGTACAGATCGTCAGCGGTGACGGATTCCGGCTCGCCTGATGCTTCGGCCATGAACCCGACGCGCCGCTGGCCGACGCGCGCTTTGATGATGTCGTCGAGACCGGCGAACGCGCCGCCGACGATGAACAAGATGTTCGTCGTGTCCAACTGCAAGAACTCCTGGTGCGGATGCTTGCGACCACCCTGCGGCGGCACCGACGCCGTCGTCCCCTCCAGAATCTTCAGCAGCGCCTGCTGGACGCCCTCACCCGAAACATCCCTTGTCAGCGAGGGATTTTCGGCACGCCGGGCCACTTTGTCGATCTCATCGATGTAGATGATGCCGGTCTGCGCTTTGGCGATGTCGTAATCAGCGGCTTGGATCAGCTTAAGCAGGATGTTCTCGACGTCTTCGCCGACATAGCCGGCCTCCGTCAGCGCCGTGGCATCGGCCATCGCAAAGGGGACGTTGAGCATGCGTGCCAATGTCTGGGCCATATAGGTTTTGCCACAGCCTGTCGGGCCGATCAGGAGGATGTTCGACTTTGACAGCTCGACCTCCTCCTGTGGCAAACGTCCAGGTGACTTGTGCTTGCTATCAGCCTGGACACGCTTGTAGTGGTTGTAGACAGCGACGGCCAATGCTTTCTTGGCAGAATCCTGCCCGATGACATACTCGTCGAGGAACCGGTGGATCTTCGTGGGTGTTGGCAACTTGGAGCCCTCGTCCACCGTCTTTTTGGTGTTCAGCTCCTCGTCGACGATCTCGTTACACAGGTCGATGCACTCGGTGCAGATGTAGACGCCGGGACCGGCGATCAGCTTGCGCACCTGCTTCTGGCTCTTGCCGCAGAACGAGCACTTGAACAACTCGCTGGATTCACTCAGCCGTGTCACACTCGTAGCTCCTCTCGGTATCGGGATTACCAGCCTGCCCGGCGCCTTTGCCTATGTCACTCACCGTCGCACCTATATCGCCGCGTGTCGCCCAACCTCTTTAGTTGAGGTCAAACCTTTTAGACTGGGCAGGATCTCGTCGATTAACCCGTAATCAACCGCCTCTTGCGCTGTCAGATACTTGTCGCGTTCGACGTCCCGGCTGACCCGTTCGACAGTTTGACCAGTGTTCTCAGCGATCATATGCTCCATCAGCGACCTGATGCGCAGTATCTCCTTGGCCTGGATCTCGAGATCCGACGACTGGCCGTACGTCCCCTCGCCACTGATGGCGGGCTGGTGTATCAGGATGCGTGAATTCGGCAGGGCCAACCGTTTGCCTTTGGTGCCGGCCGCCAGCAGCACCGCCGCCGCCGATGCTGCCTGGCCAAGACAGGTCGTCTGGATATCTGGTTTCACGTAGCGCATCGTGTCATAGATGGCCGTCAGAGCCGTGAATGATCCGCCAGGTGAGTTTATGTAGATGTCGATCTGACGATCCGCGTCCATCGACTGGAGACACAGCAACTGTGCCATGACAGCATTGGCGATCTCGTCCGTGATCGGCGTCCCCAGGAAGATGATGCGATCCTCGAACAGCTTGGTGTATGGGTCGACGCGGCGCACGCCGTAACTCGTGCGCTCCTCCCACTGGGGGATGTAGTAGTCCATGCGAGGCTGGGTGAATGCCATCCCGCTCGGCGCCGCAACTGCGTCCATGGAAAATGTTGTCTGGCTCACTGATTGGGCCCTCCCGTCTTGATCTGTGCCGCCCGTTCATACACGTGGTCGATGAACCCGTATGCCAGCGCCTGTTCGGCTGTGAACCAGCGGTCACGATCCGAGTCGGCCTCGATCTGGTCGATCGTCTGACCGGTATGCTGGGCGATCAGCTCCGCCATCGTCTTCTTGATGTGAAGGCTCTGCTCCGCTTGGATGCGGATGTCCGACGCCGTGCCGCCCAGCCCGCCCGACGGCTGATGCATCAGGATGCGGGCATGTGGCAGGGCGAAGCGCTTGCCCTTGGCCCCGGCCGACAACAGGAACTGGCCCATCGATGCCGCCAAGCCCATGGCAACCGTCGCCACATCGTTGCTGACCCACTGCATGGTGTCGTAGATAGCCATGCCCGCGTCGATGGATCCACCTGGTGAGTTGATATACAAGTAAATGTCCTTGTTGGGATCTTCCGCGTTGAGCAGCAGCATCTGGGCGCAGATGGCGTTCGCGTTGGTGTCCTCCACCTCGGATCCCAAGAAGATAATGCGGTTGCGCAACAACGCCTGATAGACGTTGTCGACCATGCCAACCATGCCGGACGGTCCCGGCGCGTCGGCCATTTGCGGCTTGCTGATTGCTGTATTCACGATATTGAACATACCTGCCTAGTCTGACAATTTTCCGATATTTCTTGGTAACACGCCCTGGAAGGTGGAACCGACAACCCTATTCACCCATAAGCGAACACTCATTTGGCTTTCGCTCTCTTCTTCGTACGAGGCGATGCCTTCCCTTTCCCGATGTCCGTCGAGATAAGCGAGCGCACCCAATCGGCCTTGGGATCCGTATCGATCAGCATCGCCTTCAGCAGGAGTGTCATCGGTAGAGCCACCAGGGTGCCGATGGCGCCGAGCACCCAGCCCCACAACAGCAGCGAGGCAAAGGACACCGTCGGGATGATGCCCACGGTCTCGCCGACGATCCGTGGCTGTATGAACGCCTGGATGACGAAGTTGAGGACGGAGTAGATCACGACGACCGCCAGTGCCAACTGCCATCCGCCCCCCAACAAGGCCAACAGCGCTGGCGGCAGCAAGCCGATGACGAAACCGATGTTCGGGATGTAGTTGGTCAAGAACGCCAACAGTGCCCAGACGGCCGCCAGCGGCACTCCCAGGGCCACCAGGACCAATCCGTCGAGCGTGGCCACGATCGCGCCGAATATCGTCGTCGTCAGCCAATAACGGCGCACGTGAGAAGTGAACTCGACCAGCGCCCGCCCCAGCGGCGGATAATCGCCCGAAGCAGCCCGGATGCGCGCCCGGAATCCCGGGGTGTCCATGGCCAGGAAAACGAGCGAGGCGATGATCGTGACGACGACCACGACCACGGCGTAGGCGGACGAGAAGGCCGACGTCAGCACATTGACCACGGAACTCGGGCTGATTTGCTGCATGATGTCGCTGAAGCCGGTTGTGTTGATCCCGAAACGGTGCAAAAGCGCTATCGCCGAGTTGTACAGGGCAAAGTACTGCGCCGAGTGTTTGGGCAGTTCTGTCACCATAGACGAGACCGCCCAGGCCAGCCCCACAACCGCGGCTAGCAGGATGACGACGACGGTCAGCAGCATCACAGACGCCGACAGCCAGCCGGGAGTGCCTTTGCTGCGCAACCACGAGTGGATCGGATAAGCCGCGATCACCAGGTTCAGCGCCATGAAGACCGGCCCGATGACACCGGAGAATTGGTGCATCAGCAGGATCGCGCCCAGCGTGACCGCCACGCCTAGCATGACGGTGACATAGCGCGGCATGCCCTTTGGCACCTCACTGATGGTCTCGCTCATCGCAGACACGCGGTGTGAAACTCGTGGCGGCGCCACAGAGACCGGCGGCACAGGTGCAGATGGCGGCAGGATGGGTGTCGGCGGTGTGTATCGATCATCGCCTGTGGTTCCAGAACTTGTCATAGCCCTTCTATTGTGGCAGACCCAGCGTCCATTGGCAGATGGTTACTTCTTCTTGGACTTTCCCGCCGACGATGCCGCCACCACCGGGGCAGCCAGGCTGCCGTCCGGCGAGATCAGCGACAGATCGATCTTGCGCCCATCGGAGTCCTTCACCAGAACCCGTCCCACGAGAAGATCCACGGCCTTGCCCCGCCGGATCTCGGACACCCATTCAGCCATGTGGTTGTGTTCCATCATGTGTTGGGCCTCTTGATCGGGGGTCATGCCGTCTTCCATCGCCTTGTTGACGATGAACTCGCTGAGATCCTCCTGCGTCACGTCGATCTGTTCGTCCTCAACCACCTGATCGAGGATCAGGCGTGCCCGCAGTGCACGCTCAGTGCGGCTTGTGACACCGGCCCAGAATTCATCCGGCGTCTTGGCGGTCTCATCGGTCGACTCAGCCAGATACCGCTCGACGCTGAGCCCTGCCCGAGCCAGTTGGTCCTCAATACCTTGCCGATTGCCTTCCACCTCGGCGTCCAGCACCGATTGTGGCATCTCGAACTCTGTCTGCTCGATGATGGCGTCGATCACCTGATCGCGTGCCGATGTCATCTGGCCTACCCGCTCGATGCGCTCAAGGCCGTCACGCAAGCCAGCCATCATCTCGGCGACCGTGTCGTACTCGCTGACCATCTGGGCGAAGTCGTCGTTGACGGCCGGCAACTCGCGCTGCTGCACGTGGACGACGGTGACCGTGACGTCAGCCTTCTCGCCAGCGTGCAGTCCGCCGACCAACGTTGTCTTGAATGTCTTCGACTGACCTGCCGACAGTCCTGTGACGGCCTTGTCCAGCCCGTCCACAAGCCCGCCGGCGCCGACCACGTAGCTGAGTCCCTTCGAGTCCGCATCCGGCACTTCGACACCGTCTTGGCTTGCCTCCATGTCGATGACCACGACATCGTTTTTAGCCGCTGCCCGGTCGAGCTCTTTGAACGTCGCAAAGCGCTGCCGCAGCAGATCGAGCCGCTCGTTCACCGCTTCGTCACCGACGACGGCCGAATCCACTCGCACAGTGATGCCGGCGGGATCCGGCAATGTGAAGTCTGGACGGACGTCAACCTCAGCGGTCAACTCCACGGTTTCGCCGTCTTCCAGTTTTTCGATGTCGACTTCCGGCTGCGCCAGGGGGTGCAGCTTGTTATCGGCGATCGCCTGGTTATAGATGTCCGGCAATTGGGCGTTGACGGCCTCCTGCAGTACGGCCAACCGGCCATAGCGCTGGTCGATCAGCGCCGCTGGCACATGACCGCGCCGGAAACCGGGCAGATTCACATTGCGGGCGATCTCCTTGTACGCCTTGCCGATAGCGGGAGTCAGCTCCTCGAAGGGGATGCTTATCGTGAGTTTCACCCGCGTGGGGCTGAGTTGTTCAACAGTGCTTGGCACCTGTATCTCCTTCATTGTCAAGGCCGTTTGGCTGGTTGACGAGTTCGCATAGCGTCATCCGAGCGGACGACGGGAATCGAACCCGCATCTTCAGCTTGGAAGGCTGAGGCCCTACCATTGGACTACGTCCGCAATCAAAGGCAGCAATCTCGCCGCACTCGTTGTAGTTTGCTCGCATCGGGGCCGGGCAGGCCCCAACATCTCGAACAAGAAGAGTCTACCAATTGTCGGCGACGGATTCTTCAAACCGCTGGCGCCTGTGTCCGCCGGCGTGACCGACTTGTGGTGCTCGCATCACGGAGAAGGCCATCAACGGGCTTTCGTCTGACGACTCCAGTCCAATCGTCCAAGCGTCGCCAAGTAGAAAGTTCGCCAAATTAACCCGATTGCCAATAGATACAGCGATTCAGCAGTAGTTAATACTACGATTCGTATGAATAACGCAGTAGAAGCGGTCAGGCCAAGACCAAAGCGGAGGCCGCGCATCAGACATGCCGATCAAGAGGCTCGCTGAGCTAACGGTACAACAGTGATGTTTTCGTGTTATCTGATAGTGGGTTACACTGGGAGGACATTCATGACTAGAGGAGTGTGATGGCTGGTGGCGGCGAGGCAGACGGGCAGCACGTCAGACAGAAGCGTTACGAAGTCCGTAGCGCACGGAGCATACGTGGCGGCGACGTGCGACGTGACTCGTCTGCGGGAGATGAGGAAGCAGGCGCTGTCCGTGAGTCTGACGGCAGCGGCGTGGCAGAGCGTGGGCCAGGTGTTGGCATCGGCGATGCAGGTCCAGCTGACGGCGAGGTAGCTTCTGTTCGTGCCGATGTTCTCATGGCGTATGGGCATAGTGGCCCGCTTCCGCCTCCTAGCGAGTTGGCAGAGTTCGCCGAGGTCGATCCGAGTTTCCCGGATCGTATCGTCCGAATGGCTGAGATTGATATTCAGGCCCGCGCCCACGCGGTGACAGTGTCGGCTGATGCTGAGGCGTCTGCGGTGCGCGCTGGTGCTGTCATGATAGTTTTCTTGCCGCTTGCCCTGGTGGCGCTTGCTGTGGTTGCTCTGGTGATGGGGTGGCCGTGGCCAGTGCCCGTTCTATCCATGATCGCCCCGATACTATCAGCTATAGCCTCCCTGATTCGTACCGTGAGAGGCGACGGCTGAGATGAGCTTCGGCGGCTTGTGTTCAGTTGATGGGGAGCATCTCCTGACCCTAGCACAAGGAGAAAGATCATGAAACGACCAAACACACGGTTCGCCATCGCAGCCGTCCTTGCCGTGCTGGGCACCGCCTTGGGTTGCTTCGCCCGGGGTGATTGGCAACTCGGCGTAACAGCACTCACAGGACTGGTGTTCGGGATTCTCGCGTGGTTCATCCGCGACCAAACAAAGCAATCTGATGACTGAGCGTTTCTGGTCGCTGGGCGACGTCGCCAAAAGGCTGGGCGTCACGACAGCCGCCGCCGCCCAAGCACGGGGCCTGCCCGAGCCTGACGTGTTGGTCGGGACGACGAGGGGATGGCGTCCGGAGACGATCGAGGCGTGGATCCCGACGCGTCCGGGCCGTGGTGTGGGCGGGGGGAGGCCGCGGAAGGCAGTTATCCTGATGCCATGATTTGGGACACTCGTCCGATGACTTCGTCGAAGTGGCTGGCTGAGATGCCTTGGTAGCTCATGGCCATGTCTGCTGTGGTGTGTCCGGCTAGGGTTTGGCGTTCTTTGATGGTCGCCCCGGCGAGAGCCATGGTGGTCAGCGCTGTGCGGCGTAGGTCCTGTCGCCTCGTTCTATCAGATGTTTTTCGTCGTTGAGCCAGCCGTGGGCGTTGGCCTGGGATGTGAATGTGATTGGGGACCGGTGTCTGATTCCATCGTGGACGTATGAGGCTGTGTAGTTTCCTGACGCGCGGAGTTTGACGTTGCCCCACGGCCGTGTGGTCATGTGTCCACGATAGCAGTTTTCGGGACACGAATGGGACACCATATTGGATAAGTTTGGACAATCACGTTTTTAAACAATGCCTTGTTGACTAGGTATTTTACCTTGTCAGATGCCCTTTGATATGGTCGGGATGAGAGGACTCGAACCTCCGGTCTCCTGCTCCCAAAGCAGGCGCGCTAGCCACTACGCTACATCCCGTGGCACGTCCGCGAGTGTTAACGCGTCGACAGAAGCGATAATGGGAACGCTGTATTGCTCGCGGACGTGACTGCAATTCTACCTGACTTTGGGCACTCAGGCATATTGCGGGTCTATCCAAAGTTGTTTGACGTCTCGTAGTCCGCAACTTCACGCAACCGGCGTACGTGACGTTCCGCCTGGCTGAACGGCGTCGTCAAGAACGCCTGGACCAAGACCCAAGCAAACTCCGCCGCTGTGAAGCGCGCGCCCAGCGCGATAATGTTCGCATTGTTGTGCTGACGGGCCAAGGTGGCCAGATCCAGATGTGTCACAAGTGCCGCCCGAGCGCCTTTCACCTTGTTAGCCGCCAGTTGCTCGCCATTGCCAGAGCCACCCAGCACTATGCCCAGTGACGCGACACCAGCCACCTCGTCGGCCACCACAGCCTCGGCGCAAGCGATACAGAACCCAGGATAATCGTCCTCGGCGTCGTAAACTTCAGCACCGTGGTCGACGACCTCGTAGCCGGCCTGCGCCAACTCAACCGTCAGTGTCTTCTTGAGTTCGAATCCGGCATGATCGGAGGCAATATGGACGCGCATGTTTCTATTGTGACACGATCATCGGACACATGATCAATGCCACAGCCCTCGTCAGCTAATCGCGTGCGGACCGTCCCCCAACAAAGCCTCAAACCCAGCCTCGTCCAAGATGGTGACGCCCAACGCTTCGGCCTTCGTCGCCTTGCCGCCGGGGTTTTCGCCGACCACCACATAGTTGATGTTTTTGCTCACCGAGCTTGACGTCTTGCCGCCGCGGCTGGCGATGGCCTCTTGTGCCTCGTCTCTAGTGAATCCCTGAAGCGTGCCGGTGACCACAAACGTCAGCCCAGCCAACGTCTGCTCACCCAGCGGTGCCGCTTCATCAGCCATGCGCACACCGGCCGCCGCCCAGCGCTCAACGATCTCAGCATGCCAGTCGACGGTGAACCACTCCAGGACCGCTTGGGCGATGACGGCGCCGACGCCGTCCGTCTGCGTCAACTGGTCCAGGCTGGCCCCCTGGATCGCCGCGACCGAACCGAACCGGCTGGCCAGCGCCCGAGCCGCCACCGGGCCGACGTGCCGGATAGACAACGCGTTGAGCACCCGCCACAAGGGCTGGTCCTTCGCCGCCTCGATCTCCCGCAGCATTTGCAGTGTGGTTTCCTTGGGGACACTGGGTTTCTTGGCGTCGCCCTGCGTGAAGAAGAACGGCTCCAACACCAATTGGCTGTTCTCGCCGTGGGGACGCCACACCCGCACGTCGGCCAAATCACCCACCGCCAAGTCGAAGAGCCCAGCCTCGCTTGGCAGGACGGGCGTCTGCCGCGGGAAGTCATCGCTCGATAATCCGTCCGGGCGTCCGAACTCCGGATTCGTCAGGGCGACCGCCGCCTCCCGGCCCAACGCCTCGATGTCCAAAGCACTTCGCCCGGCCAGCGCAGCCACTCGCTCGGCTATCTGGGCTGGGCAACCGGCGTTGTTCGGGCAGCGGATATCCTTGTCGTCTTCCTTTTCGGGACGCAGTTGCGCCCCGCAACTGGGGCATTGGCTGGGCATGACGAACGCGCGCGTCGCCCGTCCCTCACGCAGCTCGACCACCGGACCGACCACCTCGGGGATGACGTCACCCGCCTTGCGCAGCACCACGATGTCACCGATGCGCACGCCCTTGCGCTTGACCTCCCAGGGGTTGTGCAGCGTGGCCCGCGCGACCGTCGATCCGGCCACCCGCACCGGAGTCATCACCGCGAAGGGCGTCACCCGGCCGGTGCGTCCCACGC
>Ga0123357_10001456_pt1 | contig 25158 bp, 15 predicted proteins | sample TergutEmb28metaG_FD_89873 | JGI IMG/M metagenome (GOLD analysis project Ga0123357, IMG submission 89873) | Embiratermes neotenicus P4 segment gut microbial communities from Petit-Saut dam, French Guiana - Emb289 P4 | ecosystem: Host-associated > Arthropoda: Insects > Digestive system > Gut ...
GCAGCGAAGTTTGTGCCGAGAGTGTTGACCCATGATCAGAAAGACAGTCGAGTAGCGATCTGTCAGGAACTGAAGGAAACTGTGATAAACGATCCCACACTCCTCTTGAACGTCATCACAGGCAATGAAAGCATCGTTTATGCTTATGACCCAGAGACAAAACTGCAATCTTCGCAATGGAAGAGTCCTGGCTCTCCAAGACCCAAAAAAGCACGTATGCAAAAAAGCAAATTGAAGATGATGCGCATTTGTTTCTTTGACCAAGAGGGGATCCTACACCGGGAATTTGTCCCACCTGGAATAACGGTCAATGCAGACTTCTACTGTGATGTTCTAACAAGGTTACGTGAAAATGTGCGGCGCAAGAGGCCACAGAAATGGCAAAACCAGAACCTCATTATCCACCACGACAATGCCCCGGCTCACAGGTCCTGTAAAGTTTCGCAGTTTTTGGCCAAGAACAACATGACAGTGATCCCCCATCCCCCATACTCACCCGATCTGGCCCCCTGTGACTTTTCCTCTTCCCCAAGCTGAAGGTTCGGATGAAGGGTCGAAGATTCGACACCATTGAAGAGATTCAAGAGGAATCACAGCGGGTACTTGACACAATTCCAAAAAGGGACTTCCATGGATGCTTCCAAACATGGCAGAAACGCTGGGACCACTGTATTCGTGCAAAAGGGGAGTACTTTGAAGGTGATGGAGGAATCTAACATCCAAGGTAAGCAAACTTCTTTTTACAAGTACTGTCCTGGAACTTTTGGATACACCCTTGTAGTTCTTTATTTCACAGAACAATAAAGTAGCAGGCTACTGAGTTCCAGAGAAACATGCAATTCATTCCCCCAAACCAAACATGTTCATGGTTTTGCATTTAGCCACCAAACTCAGCACTTGCAGGCACTGGTTCCTATCCTAAAATATAGCATTTAGGTTTCTTCTACACCCTTCCCTCTAAGCCGTGCCACGAGGGCTCGTCTCAAGGTTATCTCCATGCGGAACTAAACTGGTGACTTGCCGGAATTTCCGTCCATGTATTCCCTTGCTGTCATCAGCGGATTGGTTCCTGTAAGTGAGGGGAGTGGATCGGGGGTGGTTGTTTGTGCGCGTATTGACAGAGAAAATATTGCCGAGACGAACTTGCGTTGGAGCTGACATCGAGACTGGACGTCTGAGAACGTGGTGAAACTGAGGGGCGACCAGCCCGGACGAAGTAGTAACTGTAGCTGATCCAGCCCAGTGAGAGAGAGAGAGAGAGAGGGGTTCAGCGTACGAGCATATCGTAAGTCGTGAATTTGGTCTGTTGGACCTGGTTGGTATTTCCTCTGTATTTTCATTTCGCTGTGTTACGCGTACTTGCCGCCAACCCCCACTGTCTTGGGAGACAAGCCTTGTGGGCTTGTGTTGGTATTAGTTTTACTACTCTGTATTCTAGTCCAGTGGGTCTCGCCATGATGTATTGGTGCTGAGTATTTCAGGATAGTACAGGTCTGTATGAATCCGTGCTGTGAGGCAAGTGTTTAACCTGCCCGAATTCTTTGAGCGCTGGCCTATCTTGTACGAGTTTGAAGCCCGTGCAGTGATATGGCGTGACAGCGAGTCGGCTGGTGAGATGCGCTAGTGCGTCGTTAAGTTTCGGGAAATACGATAGCTGGCTAGCACGCTGCTTGGCTGTACTCTGCTGCAGTGTTACGTGCTGGTTGGGGGAGTTTGTAAATTACGTAATATTACGAATACAACTGGTGGCAAAGATTGTGTGCCTTGCTGTGGAATATTGTGTTTCTGAACTGCTACGTTCAGTGATTGTGGAGGTCGTGTAACTTGATGTAGAATATCATATTCTGTAAGAGGGAATGTTGTAATCTGGTACTGGCGTGTTCGCCTGGAGATCGAAAGCTGTTGGCTTGACGTGACTGCTGTATTTGCTTGAATAGATTGTATAATTTTCTATGTGTATTGTTTGACTGTATATGCCACAAGGCTTAATGTGAACTTTTGTTTGCTTGTATTTACTCAGTGGAAGACACTGTGTTTGTTTCAAGGTAATTCTTTCTGCATAATTAACTGTGAACCCTTGCGGTATTAGAATATATTATTATTTTGTGTACTTGTCCAACCTGTGGCTTTCCTCTGTATTGTGCATGGCATTTCTAACACTTTCCCACTGGAGACTTCCTTTCTGGGACCCAGCCACCCAAACGGCATGACGGGGGTATACAGGGTGCCGAGGCCCCCCCCCCGAAATTTACCGCCTAGCGGGGCTCACCTCCACCAGTATTCACAGATCTTCACAACATAACACAAGAGAGTTGGTATGTACAAATTCAATTTCTAATAATTTTCTTTGATTTCCATACTTGAGGAAGACTGCAAAAATAAGTGAGTGCTGAAGGCATGGATAGAAGCAAATTACACAGTAGCAGAAGAACTTAGCTGGTGACATCCTACCTTCTTTTAGATGAGGTGATGGAATTGTTTGTAGACATTTCACTGCAGCACACAAAGCATCTAACTCATCCACATTACGATTCCATGTCAACATGAATTCCCAGCACAAATTCGCTAAGAGAATACTTGAAGTCAAACTGTATGGGAAGTGACATTTCAGCACGGACAGGTTAGCTGAAAAAACAAATTGTTAGTAATAGCAGTTACTTGATTCTGCCAATTCAATATCATATGACTTGATGAATAAGTGCTATTTAACAAAACACGCTTAAAAACTTACTCAAAATGTTGACCTGTAATAACACAGCCTGGTACATTACTGAAGTTGCTGGCAATGCCATAGTTTACACAGAGATAATATGCATGTACAGGCTCATGAAGAAACTAACATAAGTTATAAAGAGGCTTTGGTCACAATCTAATACAACCACTATACTTGGTTTTTTATGGCATAGGATAACTGACCCTTATTTTATGTTGTGCTCATGTATTTTAGTGGCATTTGCAGCATGTATCAGTATATCTCTTAGACTGCAATGTTTAACTCTCACTGCGGCTTTGGTGTTTCTATGTTTCATATGGCAGTAAAAATTCGGTATGGGCTTCACTACCCGTTCTTTTGATATATCTGGTCATTTATTTTTTTAATAATTGATGTGTTGGATTTCTATTATCTGTTCTCTGGGCTCTCCACTTACTCAGTGGGCTTTTTCCTTGGTCATGTCCTGGGAGGTTTATATTTAACTTCCCCTTTATCCTGTGCACACGCATTGTTCGTATTGCCTTATTTACAGCAAATTATACTTTCTTCTTTTATGATAAACTCCAAACTAACATCTAGCTGTCATTCTTGCAGTACTAGGGCAGTTAAAATCCCCTGTTCCCAAACAATAAAGTTTGAGTTTTATAACATTTCAAGTACGTCTACCAAAATTTTGCAACTGAAGAATGAGATATGGACAGGAAACAGCACTAACCAAGTATCCCAGATTCGTATTCATTTGCTGGTATGGCTTCATCTCCTTGTTCCACTTCAAGTTTGCAACCGTCCTTGATGTCCAGAGATGCAGCTTTCCTAAATGCATTTTCTTCTGCATGTTGCTGTTCTACATTATCAAACTCAACATCTGACAGGTCCACTAATCGGTGTGGGTCAAGTCCTGCACAGCTAAGCCACTGAGCTACAAGTTCTGATACTGAACCTGTAACACAACAGAAGAGAGACTGAGAAAACTGTGATCTTCTGGGTTATTACACAGCTAGTAGTGGTAATTTCTTATGACATTTTGGGACAACCTATCATTCCCATCTTCAGGGGACTGACAGGTTGTCCCAAAACGTCCATAAGAAATTACCACTACTTGCTGCATAATAGCCCAGAAGAGCGCAGTTCTCATCTACTTCGTGGTGGAAGCCTGGAATCATGCAAAAGAGAGACTGCTTTAAAGTCACATATTATACTAAAAGAGTAAGATATAACTTTAAACTCAGAACAAACAAACTTTAACTATTTGACAGGAACAGGTGTTTATAAAGCCTGAGAGAAAGAGAGACTTGTAAATGTAAATGCTAATCCTTGTTATTCATTTTGCATATTACAGTCAGTGTTGAAAGTACATACAAATAGGAACAGAAAGTGGCAACAATGGAAGTTATGCTTCAATCAATATTGCAGCATACACATTTGCTGAAAAATACTCCTCTAGTTAGCAGCAATGCTTCATGTCCATTCTCAATGCATCTAGTACAGTCACTCTGCTGCAAATCTCTCTTAGAAGCATCACCATATTTCACAGGTAATCTGTCCCTTTTCTAACCATTTCAAATCCCAGTTCTTTTCCAATATTCTCCTGTCCATCACATACTGTTCGTGGTTTATTTGACAACTGTCATTACTTCAGACTATACAATGAGGATTCAGACTACTATTAAAACAGTGTCCAAATTTAGAGTATGTATTATATTTTATTCAAGGAATATAGGATGTTAAACAAAATTATAACATCATGTTCCCGGGTGATTGCTATGTACAGATGGAACACATACCTAACATTTGTTGTCTTCTTTTAATGAATGAAGCAGACAGCCTTTGAAATGTTAGATCCCAACTCTGTTTTCATACAGGTGATAGCCTGACAGAACTTCACTGCATTCAGTCACCATACATGCTTACAACCTTACACAAAACTGTAACATCATCAAGTACCTCGTCCTTTCTTCAGAATGTAGCTAAGCGACACTGCAGGCCTGCTGTATGGACAACAAAACAGGTGATGTTTGGATGATATCACTACTCCACCCCTTTCTGCCGATGCTGGGTTCTGCCTGCAAACATTTTACATGTGAGTCTACTAATTTTTCAGACATCCAAATAATTTCTCTCTGACTCAGTCAGCAGAAGAGGTTACAACTTCCTTGGCAAAGAAGCACTTGTTCATGCATTCTTCTGTCCTCACCAATTCAAAGTTCATCATTCCAACATCATGTACCATGTCTGCCAAACTTAAAATAAAACACATTAGAAAATGTACGAATGGTGTGACAATTCCAAGCCATTCATTAGTTGTCTTTTAAATAGCTCAAAAACCAAGGGACTTACAGAAAAAGCATAATGGGAATAGAATGCATGTATTTTTATGTACAGAACATTAGTTTGGAGCATTTTACTCTCCAATAAATACCTGGTAAGTCACACTCTAGATACATACACAAAAGTACATCTCCATGTCAAGAGTCTGTAACTGCTGTTTGATTTCAACAAAAACTGTTCAGTATCAAGAATATTTATTAAAACTCAATATCAAATTTAATGACAATTTATCTTGTAATTCTAAGCAGCTGGACAGAACTAATACAAGTACCCAATGGAATAAAAATGCCCTTCAGAAGGGCAAGCAGCAATGATGGTAGACACAGAAAAACACTCAACGAAAAATCATATCCACGTACATAGGTTGCACAACCCTAACCTGAAGGTAACATATGGCTTCTACATCCTTGAGATGGTAAGAACAGAAAATGCTTCATCCACACTGGCATTTTTCAATAATAGATCAAAACTAGTATGCTTGTAAAGAAAAATCTTCCCTCAAGAGTGAGAAGAAGAGTGTGGTTTTCTGGGATGTGACCACTGTGTAGTTTGGCAGATAACACCAATATTTTGGATGAATCCGCTGCTCCATCTTCAAGATAGGCAACAGGTTTCTCCCAGTAGTAGTACCCCATACCAGACTACACAGCGTAATAACACAAAAGAACACAACCCGAATCTATACCACCATAAGAACCTCTAACCCTAAAAGAAAATGCTGGTTTACCTTACTACTGTGTCTAAAAGAGCCACATCTTCCAACTGACCAATCAGCAAGCTCCACTGACAGGTATCACGAGACACATTCTCCCACTCATTTGCTGTACTGTGAGTCTCATCATCTGATGACACAGAAGGCAGTTCCTGTTGCTGTGAAACTTCATCTGCTGCTACTGTGTTTGTTATCGAAACATCATCTGAATTATTCTGTGATAAAAATTTATGTGAGAGTAAGCAACAATGCTTTGATGATTGCACACACGTTTTCTCTCTACACTCCAAACGGACAATTGACATAAAAGAATTTAATACTTCAGTAAATTCACATAGATTTTTTTTGGATTTTATTTCTTGAAAACAGACACACACAACTAAGGGTACAGGTTAAGCTATGCTACACTAAATTCAAAGATATACATAAACAACATTTTCAAGTTCTTGTTTTAACATTTAATTTGGTGTGAAAAGCAAAAGCACATCTTATGTAAGATTCAATACAGCTTGTAAGTAATGTATAATGAGGTCCAAGCTTGTAATTCCAATACAGGCAGCCCTCAGTTTATGATGAGGTTCCACTCCTGGACAAACTGTTGCAAATAAAATCATTGTAAAGTGAACCTCAATGTACACTGCAAGTGACTGGGAAGTCAATGAGTCACATTCCAATCCCCTCTCAAAATGGACATAAGTAATATATTAGGTATGTTATCTGAAGCTCTGAATTATATGCTATGAATATAATACAGCATTTTATGAATATATATATATATATATATATAAATATAAATTAAATGTAATATAAAACAATCAAACTACATTTAATGAAGCAAAAAAAATTAAATTTTATGCATTACTTTGACATGTTCATTGCCCAGACTGAAAGCTTTTGTAGGCACCACTGGAAGCACCCTGCATTGTTCTTGTTTGACCCAGGCATAAAGTTGAGATTTTATTTCTCTGATAAAATCACCTGGTTGAGGATCTTGCCCTTTTTTTTTTTCTTCTTCTTTTTTTTAAGTGACATTTTCACATTCCTTTGGCTTCACTGTACTTTTCTTACTAGAAATGGCAGGTCTTATTTTAGTAATGTAATCAACCTCATCCCTGATTGGCTTAGACAGTAGATGGGGATAGCTCTCATCTCTGGCTGTGCTGGTTCATTACATCATGCACAGTACATACATTTGCACATTTTTGCAACTTTTATAGTTTTTTAATATTTCTGGTCATCTGTTTTCAAAACAGTCGTCATTGTGAATCATTGCAAAACAAACCGCCGCAAACTGAGGGCTACCTGTATTGGTCATTTGTGAGTTTTAGGCACCCTTTACAGAGTAAAGTCCTGTATGGGATCACATATTTAACCTTCATCCTACCGGAGTGAGTATTTCAATTTTACTGCATGGTTTATGAAAAATGTGTTATTACAACATTAAAAGATAAAATTATGAAAAAACGTCATTTTGTTGAAAATAAAACAGATTATGCAACATGACTTAAAAATGCAGCAAGTTTCCAGGTTGTTTAAATATATAAAATAATTTCTAGGGGTGCTTTCCTACATCTTTAAAAGATCAAAAATTCCCCACAGACTTGCACCATGACCTTCTGGGTTACACTGTATACTCTCACAGGTGGTCATCACCATTTTGGAGGAACCAGATGCATCCATCTTCACAGCATAAGACCCTTCTACTAGCAACCACAAGACTACATAACACCCAAATGCCTCCCATAAATCCAACCCCTTGTCTGTACCTCAGGGTTACATGGATTCATACTCTGCTTTACCCTGGGTCATGTGGGAGGTGGTAACAGGTGTGAAGGAGACATCCTGTTGAGGGTTACCATGACACACACTGGCTAATGGGGCTCTGGTCTACCCAAGTCAAGGTGGAAGGTATCGTGCTGAAAGCTGCATGGCCCTGGGGTAGTGATAGCAGTGTCATAAACGATCCCCTTGGGGACCCAGGCTGCACCCCATTGTATATAGGCCTTCCATCCGCATGGGGTTCTGTGAACAGTGACCGTATGTTTTCCCCACTTTTGTGGGCGGGCTCCTTACCTGGGGACTCTGACAGACATAAATGAATGAATAAACCATTGGCTCTGGAGACGGAGTATCTCTCTCCATAACGACCCTGTTGGGGAAAATGGAAGGGGGGGCTCCTTTACCATGGACTTTGAGCGATAGGTAGGTCTTGGTAGTACTCAGAGACAGGATTGAGAATTAATTTTGGGCCCTAGTTTCAGTGCAAGACGAGACTATTGTCCTGTACTAGGACACAATCCAGGGTCATGATTGGCCTTCTTACTGGACATAATACCCTGAGAAGACACCTTCACTTGATGAGGCTAACTAATAGTCCCTTTTGTAGGAGGTGTGGAACACAGGATGAAACCTTGGCCCACATTCTCTGTGATCGTGAGGCTTTGGTTTCACTCAGACATGTATTCTGGGTTCCTGTTTCTTGGATCCATAGGATATGAAGAGTTTAATGTGGGGGCCATCTGGAACTGTAGCAAAGGAAAAGGGCTCCCTTAAACTGATATCAGATTATGAGGCACAAGGGGACTGTTAATTAAGGCCTAGATGCATCAGGACCGTAAGGGTGTGAACCCAAATGCTAATCAATCAATCAATCAATCTATCTATAGTGTCGAAACCAATTGATCACAATCTAAATTTACATTGACATATCAACCTCCAGTCTCATTTCTCATACCTTGGACTCCTTTTCCTTTTCCACATAAAGGGCAACAGCCCTACAGACTATTGCTGCTGTTAGTGCCATGAAGGGATTAGTAGAATCTCTTAATAAACTGCGAATGTCCTGCCACCACGAAGACAGCTCATTGTACTCTGCACATACCACATTTACATCTGAAACATACAAACCATATGTCAGTAGAACAGCTTAAACTACTGCTAAGGAATATAATTTTTTCTTAATGTTCCCAATGGCTGCCCAGTCATTCACACAAAGTCTCAGAAATATTCTTAATATCATTGGTATTTCATCTTATTTATAGGTGGCAGCATTACGAACTTCTGAGCTTCTTCCTAAATGCATAATGATAACATGGTCTTTCCTAAATGTATTACACTAAAGAAGATGCAAAATTGAGATAATGCTGCAACACAAGCACTTGCTGCTATTTAAAATTAAGCTGCAACGGGAGAAAGATTGCTAGTCAAAGAGGTCTTCATTGGATTAATTAAGAATAATTCAGGCACAGTGGTGTGGATATAATCAAAGCACCACATAGCAACTTTTACAACCCCCTTGCTAACTAGTGTATAAGCTGCATGGAAAGAAAACTTGGTGTATTATTTAACAAATGGGACCTCATAATTAAACCCACTGTGCTTAATGCTTGCTGTGCAGTAGGAATAACACTAGATGTGCCAGCTTTAATTCCTGCAATGCCAAGCTGCCACTTTGTTTTTCACGACTCCTCTTCTTTTATGGGCAAACACAGTGAAAACTCCACTTCAGGTTTCTTTAGGGAACAGTGGATTTGAACAGTGAATATGAACAACAAACTTACACACAGGAAATTTCTATCTCAGACTGAGCTGGGTTTACAGAAACTGAAAGTCAAGTGATGAAAACCTCAAACTGAGGAGCATTAAATTATGGTTCCACTGCAATACATAAAAAATCTCCATAATATTAAATGTAGACAGGAAAAAATTACCTTAAATGTTTCTTGACCATATAGTTTAACACAATAACCACACTGTTGTTTTTATATAAACAAGTCCAAAGGAATGGCCTTATATGCAGGTCTTAACTTCTCTAGGGTTTCCTCATGACTCCCTATGCAACAGTATGTTCCTTCATAAACACCAGTCAGAAGGCTATGTAAGTCATTTAGAAGCTTTGCACCTTACATTTATTTCCCAGTGGACCTTATCCTGAGACAGCATAGTCTAGTTCTCAACATTCAAACTGTTTTCCTTTACATCTATTTCACTGTTATCCTATCACTTGCGCGGTCTTCAAGCATTGTTTCTTTCTGTGAGATTTACTACCAAAAGCATGTATTTCTCTTCTTTAACATGCCACATGACCAAACTATCAAATTCCTTAAACATATACTGTGATGAGTTTAAATGCTATTCTCTATCCCCAACCTGAATTACAAGATTCCCAAAATTTTCTATTACAAGACATTTCACTACGTTCTTTCAATCAGATACAGAAGGTATGACAAATAACTGGACTGATATTCTTGTGCAAATAACTGGACTGATATTCTTGTGCAAATAACTGGACTGATATTCTTGTGCAAATAACTGGACTGATATTCTTGTGCAAATAATTGGACTGATATTCTTGTGCAAATAACTGAACCGATATTCTTGTGCAAATAACTGGACTGATATTCTTGTGCAAATAACTGGACTGATATTCTTGTGCAAATAACTGGACTGATATTCTTGTGCAAATAACTGGACTGATATTCTTGTGCAGCAGCAGCTAACAACACTGGTGTCTCGAAAGATATCCAGATCAAACAACTGTATGACACAGTCTGTTTCTTCTTCTTCCTTTAACACTCCCAATTCATGTCAGTTGTGGAGCAACCAAACTTCTTATATCTGTATACAGGCAGGTCTTGTTTTATGCCAGGGATACATTTCTGAAAAATGCTGCGCAAATCGAACACAACATTCCCATTTAAAAGTGTATTTCCTGGGGACTCAGAGGATTGACAACCTCATCCAATATAGTGTATGACTATACCACTAGTGGACATACGAAACTGTAGAGTATATATCTACTGCATACAAAGTATATATATATATATATATATACACAATATACTTATTTATTTCTAATACAATAAAAATGTAGGAGACTCACATCCATAGTTTTTGGTGCTGTTGATTCTGATAGGACTGTGGTAGTCTTGCTGCACAAACAAGCACTTTAGTTCCTGACTTAGCACTCTCTGTAATTTTATCAGTATTATCACGAACTGTATGTACACTAATATAAGCGCATCTAACATTATGGCATGCATCAAAATTCCATTCACCTTTTTCAAGTCAGCTTATTAAGTCTAATTTCTCTTCTATACTGATTGTCTTTTGCCGATTTTTCACTTGCATTGCACAAGGTGATTGATGTTTGTCACTCATTTTCATAACAAAAGTCAATGATGATGGTGTGGGAATTACACAAGCCACAAACTGATGTCACCAACATAATCAATCCATATAAGTGACTAATGGCATAAGAGTGATGTCACTCTCTGCTGGCCTCCAACACAAGACAAGTGTGGCCACATTTCATCCATGCCAAATCACGTTATACTGAAAATTATCACATACTGTCTATGCCAAATTGCCTTAAAATGAACAATATCGTGCAAATTTTAAAAGTGGTGTAAATTTTCATGTTGCATTAAAGCAAAATCGTGCAAAAAAAAATAATGTAAAGAGAGACCTGCCTCTATTCCCAAAGCACCCATTCCTCAGTTTCCTCACCCTTTTTTTTATTTTTCTTTCTTTCCCTCCTGTTTTTGAATTTCTAATTTTTACATCTACATGATATGTTACCTCAACTGCTGCCCCCATCTTGATTTTCATTTTCTTTTTAGGCAATTTATGTCTTAGTTTCATGTTCATTCTGATACTAACATTTGTGTGAGTGAAGGTGTTTTATTGGTGCAGTATTTTGGCTGCTTGTTACAAAATGAATGATAAATTGTGAGATTAATGTTAAACCATTCAAAGAACTTGAGGAAAAATGTTACAGACATGTATAAAATTACATGAGCTTGTGGAAAGCAGAATAGTGAGTAGAACAGATGTTTTAGTGCTAGTTAAGTGAGCGCATGACAGAAGGGACAGTACTCCAGACAAGAAAAAGCCAAACATCTGACTACTTCAACCACTGATCAACAACACGGAGAAAAGTTACTTAGCCAAAAATGACTGTTAACTGTTGAGAGGACTGTAGAAAATGTGTGACACTTGTCTTGATAAAAGATATGAATATAAAGAAAGGGTGTGTGAACGGTGTCAAAAAATTACAGCAGACATTAAAAAAATGAGGACAAAATCACTTCCATCATACATTTCATCACAACTGTTAGAATTTTCAAGCAAAGCAGTGACTTGTAATGTGACCTTGGTCTTCTAGTATGGTCCAGAAATAAAATGCCAAGTCTAGAGTCTTTGATACTAAAATGAAACTTGAATATCAAAATCAACAGTAAAAAACCATGTTTCTTTACTGTCTTTAATTTGCACAGTCAATGCTGTTAAGAACTTAAAATATCACACAAGGAAATTATTTATCACAAATCCATTGCTACAAGATTATCAAGTATGCATTCTAACTTCAACCTTCATAATACTGATAGCAGCAGATTTGTTTAAATACTGAATAATCAGCTGGACAAGAGAATTCTGCTTCAAAATGATCTTTACAAAGAAATTTCAGGAAAGCAATCTTTTGTTACAAACAAATACTGGTGCGTTAACATCCACTGTACTTGCTCAGGATGGCCTTTGTAACTTTTTTATGTTCCCAAAACTAAAGATCTCCTTCGAAATGTCAATCAGAGCAATGTGATGACAGGATGGACAGGATTTCTAAAAAAAGGTGTTATGCACCATTTCCACATTAAAAAAAACATGGAGTATTATGACGGTGATCACACAAGACTTCTACTGGCCCCCAGATGACATTAGCATATAGCAAAGGCAGTGTGAAAAATGACTGAGAAAACCCAAAGCACTTGAAAATAAAGTCTACCACAGCACCAATTTCTCAACCTCCAATCCTACATGGGCTAGCTTGTATGTAAACTCTGGTTCAGGAGTGGGAAAACCAGCAGTAACTGCCTGAACGATGGCATGACCCTTCAATAGACACTAGTGGGTCTCAATCTTAACTTGCACAAGACCAATCTGGTTATTTCCCAGACCTCATACAATAGTGAGAACCTGCAAGTGAACAGATGGCTTTCAGCAGCTCTGCAAACCGCAGCATTTCTGCTTCCAGTGCTGCCCCTTCCCTCTTCTGAAGCCAAAACTGATGAGCAAGTAGCATGAGATGTGCTGGATCAACACGGCTCTCTGCAGCTGCCCTCTTCCAGTGTTCCACTTCTGTTGTACTGTACAGTGTGCCTTGGTACATTATTTCACCTATCACAGAATAAATAACTATATTGCATTTATTGCTGATATCAGTTTAAAGTACACAGTAAACTTAAGAACTGATAAATTTGTAGAATAATACACCTTCTGGCTTTGACATGATTGAAGCAGTAAAACACGATACACAAAAGAGGGCACAGACGTCCCAGATATACTCTCGTTCTGCAGGTTCTGAGTTTGATCTGCATTCTGATCTGTGTGTGTGTGTGGATTTTTCTGCCCACAGAGTGGCACTTCACATCTGACAAAGATTAAACTCTAAGAATGTAAAGAATACCAGGAAATCTCTCTGCAACGTCACTTTCATAATCACCTACCACAATGTGTAACAGAACCTTTCTGACAGATGCTCCAACTTCAAAAATGGGTACTACACCTTGCTAAGGTGGACACAGGCCAGGTAAGTCATAGGTCAGCACAGACCATATCTGAAGGCACTAGACAATTAACATTATATGAAATTCCAGTCAGCCTTTACGATGCACACACACATACACATACATACACACTGCCACCATGCTGTCGCACTGTTGTCATAATCATTGTCAATTCTTGAGGTAAATATCTGAATCCAGTACACCTTGTTCTAATTTGTAACATAGAGTGACTGACAGCACAGACACCCCTCTTGCCACTAACAGACAACACCAAGGTGTCAACCTGGCAACCAAGGCTGCTGACACTCAAATGAATCAAGTCCAGCTGAATCAAACTGAGTCCCACTCACAAAGATGATGCACAGGCAGACCCACTTGTTTGGCACAGAATTCCTGTACACATCTCTCATACTACATGAGTCAAGTGAAGCTAGAAGTCTGACTCTGCTGCATTTTAGAGCAGCAGGCTCAATTTAGTTAGTGCAGAAGCAGCCTAAGTGAGCACTTTATCAGGTCTTGACACAGCCTTGTATTCAGTATAATAAATTCCATCAATGGTGTTTCACACAACTCACCCATTCTGTTCTCCTTGAATTATAAGGAGTAATCATAAAAGCATTGGGTGAAAAGTACAAATTATGACGCTGTTCATACGTTATCCGTCCAGCTGTGCAGAAACCATACGGACTAGGTCACCATGACTAAATTTTGTATGGTGGTACCCATTATTTGTGGACCCTCAGTATTGAACTTGCTACATGCCACCCTTCTGCCACTTTGAATTTGGAGGTAACTCCATTAGTTTTAGAAAATTTGTGTACCACTATACATTTCTATCCTGTTACTTCCTCTTCATTACAACTACATAAATTTTTGAGACTTTGCTCTTAAAACTTCCTACATATTTATGTAGCCTAAAATTATGAATTTCTTATAATTATGATCTTCTGGGACATGATGTCATGTAGTCTGGCAGATAAGTATCAACATTCTGGAGAAATCTGCCTTCATCTTCTAGGTAGAAGGGTCAAACAGCAAGTACTCATCCACCTAACTACATGGCATCACATCCCAGAAGAACATATATAACATACCATTTCTTTTCAGTTTGTCTTCAGGAATGTTTTTCTTAAGTCTGATAGCTGATGATTCTTGCAATGGTCCTCCAACTTCAAAACAGGAAAGAAACTCAACAAATGCAGTTTTCCCATCCTCTTTGAAGGTGACTCTTGCTTCTAGCTGAGAATTTGTCTTCAGGGCAACAGAATCAATAATTTCAACTAATTTCCTAAGACCATGCACTTCCCTCTCTGGTGCTTGCAGGAGTGAAGACAATGTCTGTAAACAGCAAATTACAGTCACAGTGCAATTATACTATAGCAATCTTAAAGTTTTTACAAACATGACATACCAGTTATATGACAATTCATAACTTTGTGGAATGCAGTTCACCATTCCCCCTCAAGCCACAAGTGACAAAGCTAGATTGCCAGAAATCCAAGGACCAAATTTTAGGTTCAAAGTGAGAGATTCACTGCTAATCATAAATTTTCCATCACCACTGACAATTGATGACCATATTTCAACCCCAAAATAACTTGTCCAGTTGAATCAAACTGTGTAAGAGACTGCATGAGTCCCAGAGTATGTGTACGAAGTTTAACACACACACACACGCGCAAAGTTGATGTCGCTGTCGTCGTTGTGGCGGCGGCGGTGGTGGTAAACCAACAGTCAATATTCTATTCACAGCATAAGGATATTATCTTCAACTATTTCCCTCTTTTTTGCAGTAATGTCTGACCTGGTGTTCAGGACAAATGACGCTTGTGTGCCAAATGCAGGGAAAAACCACAGCAAATAATGACTCAGCATATTCTGACAATCAAAGTATTTGTTTGGCTACTAAATATTCAGAAAGCTCTTGAAGACTGCCCAGTATAATCTCCACTCCCTCCACATCCTTCACAGCATGGTGCTTAGACCAAAAAGGAAATTTTCTACCTTCATTAAAAAGATACCCAATTCTACAACCACAGTAATGAAACTTACACAGCTTCCACTTTAAATTTAGTTCTTCTGAGTTACAACAAATAAACAAGAAGAATGAGACAAATGACACTGCCCAACTTCAGAAACACATTCAGTCTCAAGAATCTGTAGGACCACTGCAGTATTAAGTCCATGAGCAAGTACGAGAGCCTACCTGTGGTGAGTTCAGATCATCAGCAACAACAGTGCTGTATCTAGGGGGTATCGCACGCTCTTGGTAAACAAACTTATAAAAGGATGCAAGCCTCTGCAACTGCTGTGCCATCTGCAGCAAAGCTTTACAGCTGTGGTCCAAAGATTCAGGATCTGAAGAACAAACATAGACATGCTTTCAGGTTCATTTGTGAATATTTGTTATGAAGGTGTATTGCATTTAGTTATAAATACCTTAAATTAATTCAATACTTAATTTAATGTCTTCCATCAACTAAATTAACTACACAGTTACAGCTACACAACTCAGCTGCTGAATGTTGTGATCAAGTGATTAGTGTGTCCGCTTCACACTTCAGAGGTTCAGGATACAAATTTTGGCCAAAAGATTATCATGAGCAGTATTTTCGTCAAGCAAATGCTGGAATAGTATATGAAACTGGGCCACGACTGCTACCTTCCACATCCTTTCCATTTAATTATTCACTAATCAGTGCATACAGAACGTTTCAGTGGGTAATATGCCATAATTTGACAGAACATTCGTTAGGTCCAATTACATCGATAGAACCAAACACACTCGTATCCAAAGTTGTATGGTTATGGAGAAAAGGAGGTGAGAAGTTTTAAAGAATGAGACAGAATTCAGAGGTAGTCACCTCCCTGATAATGGCTCTCAAAATGTTGATTTATTCAGCCAAGTGCACAGGGACTGAGAAGGCTTGAACCTTTTTACTCTTCTATTCTAATCTATTCTATTCTATTCTGTTCTATTCACCATTCAACCACCTGATGAAGCTGCTAGCCCAAGAATATTTTATTAAATTTGGTCACCATGAAAGCTTTGAAATATATACTACACATTTATCGATTACAAAATATATATTAAAACTAGGAGGAATCTGTAGTTTCTGTAATGTTAACACACGCACTTAACACATTATTAACATCTGAGCAACATAAAGACATTACGAAAAATTTACTCTAGTTCCATAGAAATGATCTACAGAGTTTCAGGTACTTTGCATAGCACACAGACTGCTGCATGCCTTGGCTTTGGTATTGGCTCAAGGTTGAACCTGTGAGGTGTAAAGATAATACATCACACTTAACAGGTGAAGTATATGGAATCACATGAAGACCAAATTTTTGTCTCATGTCCATATCTCCGTAACTGTTAAACTTCAGATACAAGTATTCTTGGTTACACTGACATAATTCAACCTAAGGAACGTTCTGCCAAAATAAGGCAGATTCCCCCTGCAACACCCTATATAATCTTGGCAAATGGAGGCATGATTATATAAAACAAGAATACATAAAAACACATACAATCAATCTTCAACACTAACTTACCTTGTTCAATCAATTTATCAACAACAATATTCACTGCAACGGAAAGAGCATCAGGAATTATATATTTACTGGTTGACAGCATCTCAATGGCTTGAGTGCGTATGTCATTTGTTTTCAATTCCTGCATTGTCTTCTGCACTTCTTCAATCAACTTCTCATCATCATAGTCACCTTCCTTTAGGAAAGTCTTCAGTTTCTTCAGTAAGTGAAGATCCCTAGCTCTTTTACTGTTTTTATCACTGTGATAAAAAAAAAAAAAAAAGAATGGCAGTCAAACAAATGAAGCATGGAGAGTAAGATTTTAATGTTCACTTCTATTCAATATGACCTACATGGCACAGTTTTCCCCTGACTGCTAAAGATGGTCAAAAAAATCCCCTTTATTATACCACTGAAAAGTCTATCACTATAGCCACATGGCCACTGAACACTATCTGAAGCCTTAAGAACATACCTTTGCATCATTTTTAAAATAAATATGAAAATTATTTTAAGTCTATGCCATCCCTCTTTCCTTGGGGCTTAACAAGAACTCTGTCTCTTTGTGTTGCATGTTCCATTTATGTCATCATTCCCCATTTCAACGACAAAAATCATATCAGGTGAAAAGTGCATTGTGGACTTTTTCCTTTTTTTGAGTCTAAATAATTCAAGAAATATGTCCTCAAACACCTTAATAAAACTTACTCACTTAAGAAGAGAAATGAAATTTTATAAGTTGTTGTCTCATATGCATTTCCCTGAGTTTCTTCCCATTAATTGCAAATTACTGGACTTTGATTCAAATCCAGATGAAACAAAAGACAGACATCACTGACTGAACACCAGAACAGTACAATTAGATCCAGAATTTTGACAAATACAAACACAGTTTGGAAATGTAAATACAATACTAGACAACATGTCCAGCATCTCCCAACTGTGAAATTAAATTGGAAGAAATGTATATCAAAAACAAATATAAACATATGTAAGAAAGAATACCATCATGGGAAACATTATTTTTAGATACCTTTTTACAAAGCTCCAGCATGTTCTGATTAATAAAGATCATGATCAGGGACATGTTTTAAGAGATGACAAGTGGTACTGCCAAGGCTTACATAACATTATACAAAAAGACATAAAATATGTATATGCATTTCATATATAATATAGAAATTATATACATACACATTCTTCTCTTAAAACAGTATTTTCTCTTTTCTTCCTACCTGTCTACTTTTATTTTATTTTACTTTTATTTATTTATCTATTTATTTTTGTTTGGGATAATTCAAGTGTTACAAAATGACTTTTAGAGTAGTTCAACATTTTTTTGTTGTTATCAAAACACAGTTCCTAGTAATATCTTCATGATGAACTAATCCAAATGTCACTACAAGAAATGCGATAAAATTCAGGTCATTATACATACAACAAGCACTGCTTTCTTCTTCTCTGTCTGGGTACAAGCAGTGAAGGATACAGTAAACTGTGATACTTCCTGTGGGTTACAACAGTTCTACTTCTAATTGTGTGTTAGTCTGGTGCATCTGTGTGCTTGTGTATGGCAGTACTGTACCAGATCTGATGTGTGTCCTTCATCATGTCTAACTAACAGAATTACTAGCATGTGCTGTATTTATATTAGCTTATAAAATGTGTAACGAGCCCAAATAAGTGTGGGATCTACCAAGACAGGCCATGCCAAGGTAAACTAAAGAAATCATGTGAAATATCTGTGTACACAAGAGGAAGAAAACGGATTCAATTTCCTGAACTTTGTGTTCCATTTGGAATATTATTGAATGGACACAGTCCAGAAACCAAATAATTATAAGTGTAATATACCATCATCAGGTATATAATTTCTTCCCTTACAACAGGCAAATAGGTTAAAATAAAGACAGCATGAGAACTGCGCTCTTCTGGGTTATTACGCAGCGAGTACTAGTAATTTCTTACCGAAATTCTGGGAAAACCTATCGGTCCCATCCTCCAGAGGTGGGACCAAGAGGTTGTTCCAAATGGTTAGTAAGAAATTACTGCTACTCACTGTGTAATACCCCAGAAGGGCGCACTTATCTACTTCGCAGCAGAAGCCTAAAATTGTGTAAAGACAGAGTCTTTACAAAAAAGTTACCATAAGTAGGCAAAGTAAGTGGAAGTCAGCTATAAGGTAAGGTAAGGTAAGCTAAGGACAAACATTCCTGACCTTTCGGCAATATCGCATTCTGAACCTTATAAATACAGAATACGCACCAGCTGCAAGCAGTCTCTGTTCTTGCCTGACATGCTTACTTTCCTTGTCAGTACCATACTATACACAAGTACAAGTAGCAACAGTGATTTTGGAGACAGAAAAACATTCAAATTAAGAAATCAGAGTTTACTCAAGTACTCAAACAAAAAGACTTAGAATAGGCATATGAATCACATCCAAAAATTCCACTGCAACAATGGCATTTCACTTCAGTAGCTAACATACTTACTGGCTCCACTCCAACCATGGTTCAGAACAGAAAACACTTGAGGAGGAAACAGCAACATTATATTTGTGCATGTATAATACTGAGAATAAAAACACACACACACAAACAAAAACATTATAATACACATAGGCACAATAATACTACAAACCTCACATTACAAGAATGTGAATAATCTAAGATTCACTTATCATAAGGCAATAAGCAGAAATAATAATGATAAAAAATATAGTTCGTACTGGCATATATAAGAAAAGAGTGAACAAAACTCCCATGAATATTACAGAATCAATAACCATCATTACTAATGATAAACTGCTAGCCCCAGCAAGACAGAAGAAAAAAATTGGTCATTATAAATGAAATAAACAAAAATACATACCTCAGTGCTAAGTGGAAAGGTACAGAGATGTCCTTTACTAACCCACTTGGATCAATAAAAACACAAGAAAACTGGGGTTTATTGCCACCTTTCAATGGAATGTTGTTCAGTCCCACCAGTCCATAACCAATACTTAACAGCCTGCAAGTATGAACAATACAACCACAGGTGTTATAGCCCACGTATGAAGAGCAGGGCCACATCTGGGAATAAAGCATACCATTCAGCTTGGGAAAACCAAAACAGAAAGTGCTGGATTTGACATTCAGGGACCATGCATCATGATATATTCTTATAATAAAACTAATGAGATGCATTAATTTCTTAAATTTATTTTTGTAATAGAACTCTACATGTTTCAGACAGGTTTTCTGTCCATCATCAGGAGTCTAGTACTGTATACACAGCAATAGGTATACGTCATACAGGTTATGCTGACTGCTTGCTAGCAAGCATTCAGCATATACCTATTGCTGTGTATACGATACAGTACTAGACTCCTGATGATGGACAGAAAACCTGTCATAAAACTAGGTCCAAGTACAAAAATTAAAATACAGGTAACAGTAATTACTCTTGACTCCAAACATACCACTTAATAAATATTTACTCTGTTTTTTGGAAAGTTAATGGTAATTCATCGGAAAATCCCTCATTTTTATGGAACATTTGTCAGGGTATAGCCTGCATGTTTCTGAGTACAACTGCCTTAAGATACATGAAACCACACTCTCTGCTCGTTTGTCCAAAAATTTTGAACAACACTCAGATAGGTGACAAAGGCACTGTTGGTCACCACAAACATTTGTCAACATTCCATGAGTATTGGTTGCGATTTTGTTGTACCTGGCTAAAATATGATGTTAAAGCATACTCTAAATGTCTATCTCACATTTTCCAGCAAAAGGGATAAAACATGGTTGACACTAATAGGCATCACACAAAACAATGCTCACCAAATCTGAACACATACACACACTTCTTGTTACCACAAAAGACCATGCTAAAGAACTATTTACTCTGTTTTGATAATGAAGGTTGTACTGCACAAGCTAAACATCAGATCATTTCATTTTTGCCAGACCTTGAGCTTATTATGCTTCAGATGAATCTGCTGCCCCAATCTACCCTGATGAATGAGGCAACAGGTTCCTCCAAACTCTAGCATATATCTACCAGACTACAGGGTGCCACATTCCAGAAGCTGCGAACTTCAGTTACGTTTACAGTCACTAAAGCAAGAATATCAAATCTCACTGGATTCATATGGCTCCAGAAGGAAGCCAGAATACATTGTAATAAACTGCTTCACTACTTTATTAGCTTCTAGAGGAACACAACGTTCCATGGATGGAATAAGTGGGATTAGACACATCAGCTTCTGGGGGTATACATGCCTACATAAAAAGACATGTCAAAAGCAAATTTAAAATCCAAAACAAGCCAAATAAACTCCATATAGTTAATCTTATGTTTATTGCACCATGCGTCATTGTGATAGTTGAAGAATAAAAGATCAACTTGATGTCACTTGCTATTTTATTTCACTTCTTATGTGCTCGACATGTTTCGGACATTAATATATCCATCATCAGGAGCTTGCGACTGTTCTGTTGAATTACCACATTGGTCGTATTGTTCTTGGTTCGGTGTGTGTTGGAGTTTTGGTGTGGTTGGGTATATTAATGTCTGAAACATGTTGAGCACATAAGAAGTGAAATAAAATAGCAAGTAACATCAAGTTGGTCTTTTATTCTTCAACTATCCATGTAGTTAGGTACAAATATCAAGCACAGAGCATGCAAAGTATTCATGTGCTATACAACAAAGGGACAGTACTTAAAAACGACTTCTGAATTCATATCTTATTTCATTTCCTATTCATTCATGTTGAGGACTAACACACCCACTCATCTTTACAGCCATAATGAGAAAAAAACAGAGGGTCACAGATGAAAATTATCTAAATTAATTAGTTTTTCCAGCTCTCTTTTTTCATTACAACACACATCACACAGGAAAACTGGAAGGGTAAATGATACGTTGCATGCATATTACAAAATATATGTGACAGTATCTGTCCTGTACATTATAGTGGTCAGGAAGCTAGTGCACTCCAACTACAGCAACACTGGTAGGCGGGACTTCCCCTTTGTACATATATATGGTAGGCAGAATTTTTGTCGTCTGAATCAAGAATTGTGCCAACATTTTTGATAAATGTTTATGATTCATTTAACGATGCTGTCAATAGTTCAAATTACATAACATAAAATAACAGACTGCTTAGTGTTGCATAAGGATGATACCTACACAATGGGTAACGTCAGAAGTGCATAACTACAATGTGCTTGGGCCACAAACATTCAGACGAACACGCTGTTGTTATTTTTATTCTGAACAAGCTGTTAATCATAATCACCTTCCACTTTTGCTGGCTGTAAACTTGGCAACCCTAGGTCCCTGCTGCATAGCCCATATTTCTATGATACCTTGCTTAGGTACATAGATGACAAGGAAAAGTGCCACTCGTGGCTGAGGAACACTTTTAGAATTGACACCACGCAGTCTTCCTTCTTCTCGCACTTCAAGCCACCCACACTGGGCATCACGATAACCTGCAAAAGCACACTTCAGCATTATATAGAGTACCCACCTCATCAACACAATTAAAATTTTCTGGGATACGAAGCCATATACACCAGTAAAAATGAAAATACACAACCATAATCAGTTACTAGCATATTTCATTTTAATATGATCTACAGGACTGCTACACGACTTCAACTGAAATTGTGCAGAAAAATTACTGTGAAATTGTGCAATATGTAGCATTACTGGGGCACATGCAAAAATTAACAATTATGCCAGTTACTCTATCTTTTGTGTTTTACACTTGCATACCAAGATTGCTACTTATTTTAAAAAGAGAAGTGGGAAAATGATTTCAGCTTCTTACCACACAAGAACAACTTAAAAAAAATTTTTTTTTGTTTCCCAACAATGCGAAGCACAATCCTTCATTTTTGCAACAGAACAACCTTCCACCATTTATTTGCATTAGAAGAGAAAAACAGCTCTGGAAATACAAAATTTTTTAATATCTTGCCGCAATTTAACTTCTGTTTTCAATTCTTAAGAACTAATGCTGTTTTACACGCATTTAGGTACGTACAGCAATTTAATATGCAACCCATAATCCAAGCAATAACACAAAGTAGTTTACAGAAAGGAAATATTACAATACCACATACCCTTCCACATCCGAATTGCCAGTCCTTTCAGATTATCTATCAAGATAACTCGCCCCAGGCTGTCTGACACTATGGACAAATTCCTGTTCGGAGATATCACCACCCTATCTCCATGTCTCAAAATATCACATAATCCAAACCTGAAAAAATAATTTGTTCAGCAATAAATAACACACTTTTTGCATAAAAGCCAAGAATGTGCAGAAGGCAGGAACATTCAAGCTTAGCCTCCTCGACTGTAATGCACTTAGACTGGCAGATAGGCACCACTGTTTCAGCGGAACCTGCCACCCCAATCTGTAGGTTGATGGCAGCAGATTCCTCTGAAATGGCAGTACCTTAAGTACCAACTATACATAGCAGAAGCAATACAAGAAATTCAGATCTCACTAATAATAATCAATTCATGGTTTCTGGCAGACAAGAGTCATATATGAAGTTATTTAACACGAAATGCATCAGAAATAAATATAAAAGTTTAGTTGTAATACCAAAAGAAATTATACCACTCAGTGCAACCATGTATAGATAATAGAAACAATTAAAATCTGCCAGGTGCAATTGGCTCAAGGTGGAATGGAATGGTGGGCTATTCTGAACACAGTAATCAATATGAGGCTTCCATAAGAGAAATTAATTCCTTGGCCAGCTGTGTGTCCTCTCACCTGGAACCACATTCCATGCAAATCTTTGGTGACAGTGGCAGAAACAATTATGACATATTTTAATCAACTAAAAACAAACTCCAAAGTGACTGAGAAAATCAGGGCCATTTATAACCAAATAAAGGGGAAATATAAAGTATTTGCCTTAAGTTTTAAGATGTGCTAGATTAGTGAAACTAATAAAAAGAAGTTGCATTTTGGTCTAATGTGTTATGACATAACATAGCCTGGATGATGCCCCATAGGGGTTACCACTGAAGATATGAGGATTTAAAGACAATGAAGATCCAGACTGAGGTCTTACTGGTCGTAACACTCTGTAGTCTGTATTTATTTTACTTATTTAAGGTTTAGTCAGTTATACCAAACACAGCTTATACATGTATTATATAATGTCAAATGATAGGAACGTCACTCAGTAGCCCAAAAGGGTATATAAGGAAGACAATGTGACCTAACCTAAGGGACAATCCTGGCATTTGTTTGGAAGGAACAAGGAGACCTGTCAACAACCTGTCAGGGCAGTGCATCTACAGGCCATGTATTGAATGTACAACTGCCTCAACACACACTAGTTCTACCTACTCAACAATGCCAAGTGGTTACCCTACCACACCAAACACCATCTTCAACCAGATGACCACAGCAGGAACCTTCATAACTAGGCTATTGGCTGAATCACTGTAGAATCATGGTTCAAGTCCTAGCAGGGGCAGTCTAATGTCTTTGTCACAGCATTCAGACCAGCTCTCAGACCCAAATGATGAGCAACAAGAGCTCTTTCTCCAAGGATACAGCAGGCATGAAGCTGAACATTCACATCCACAGTTACAAATGCATGGAGCTATAACTCCACTCTATATCTGTATGACTTGCTGTTCAATTAAACACAGAGATAACTTGACCTTTTACTGCAATGACACCTTATCCACAGCACCAGGATATCCATCTCTCATTTGCCATATTCACCTTCTCCACCCATCAGTTACAGCTTTACAGTAAAGTACCCTGTAAAATGGATCAGTCCTGCTGTACAGTACATACATTTACACACTTTATATAAAACACAACAGTTTACTTACCTACATACCATTGAAACTGCAGGTTCTATGGTAGAACTTTCATTAACTTTCTCTGCAGGAAAGTTTCCCCTTCCTCGCATCCAGTTCCTAGAACACACGATTTAATTAAAGAAAAATTAAGCAATATAAAAATATCAGTGTGGGTTTAGTTTAGGTTAGATCTGGTTATGTTAATAAAGCTCATCTAGCCATAATGTGTGGCAGCGGTAAGGAAAGCAGCTTGGTGCTGGCAAAGGATCGATACTCTGCTTGTCAGAATATAAAAACATATAAAATGACACACTCATAATTCTCAAGTGTCAGCCCAAACACAATATTAATTTTTCCGACATGCAGGAAGAATCAAGATCCAAAAATCTGAGCACATGTAAAAGACTGTGACTTAGAATCAATTAAAAAAAAAAAAAAAAAAAAAAAAAAAAAAA
>Ga0123357_10001457_pt1 | contig 25149 bp, 16 predicted proteins | sample TergutEmb28metaG_FD_89873 | JGI IMG/M metagenome (GOLD analysis project Ga0123357, IMG submission 89873) | Embiratermes neotenicus P4 segment gut microbial communities from Petit-Saut dam, French Guiana - Emb289 P4 | ecosystem: Host-associated > Arthropoda: Insects > Digestive system > Gut ...
CTTTCAAATTCAATATGAATTTTTTATATTTTCATTTCATTTTTCTTAGTTTTATTTTTTTTTCTTAATTTGTATTTTGTTTGTTCATTTAAACTATCCATACTTCTGACAGTTTTTTTTTTTTTTTGTGGGCATAACCTCAATATGATTCCTTGTGTCAGTAAGTTGTATGCTTTTACAAGAAATGTTTGTCCTCTCAATTCCTACAATTTTATGGTTGCAGCATGAGTGTATGAACTGATGGGCTATGTACTGGGAACTCATTACTTTGAAAAGGACAACTGTCATATATTTCTGGCATTTTGTGAACACGAATGGATGGACTGGCATGTAGGTCATACCTCTTATTAGACTGATACTCTGTTGGGAGAAATTTTTACTTTTATGTGCATAAATTTGGTGTATTTACTAGTAAATTTCTGGCTTTGTGCATGGAACTTACAACACTCATAGAGGATTAACCAATGAATATCACAAATATTTGTAGTTGGATCAGCTGACTTCGTGAGGCACATCAAGTATTAATTTCTTATTCAGATTTATTCGTTGAGTCTCTCAAGCATTTCTTCAGATAACGCCAGGTTGTTATCAGTACACATTCACTGTATATACTTACTAATCTGTGTGTATCTTATTCTGTTCATTGTGTATATAAAAGTCTCTATTCTATATTATTCTATAAAATAAAGTATTTCAATTTACAATGCTTTTTCCCCCTCCTACTCCTCTACACTTTGTACAGCTTTTATCACTTGATTTTCAAATTTTTTATTTCATCATAAGTAAAAATTTGCCTGTTTCCAATTTTGTATTCTTGACACAACTAGTTATTTTCTTGTACAGTATTTTTTCACTGATGTTTAATGAATTTGACGTTCAGGTGACAGTGCATCATGATAAATTCTTACAATAAAACCAACTAGATGCACTAATTTCTCAAATTTATTTTTGCAGTAAAACTCTGCATGTTTCAGACAGTTCCTCTGTCCATCATCAGGAGTTTTTACTGTACACACAGCAGTGGTATATGTCATACAGGTTTGCTGACAGCTTGCGAGCAACAAGCTGTCAGCAAACCCGTATGACATATACCGTTGCTGTGTGTACAGTGAATAACTTCTGATGATGGACAGAGGAACTGTCCGAAACATGTAGAGTTTTATTCCAAAAATAAATTAGAGAAATTAGTACATCTAGTTGGTTTTATTGTAAGAGTAAGATGTTTAATGACTTAAAAAGTTTTTGCCTTCACCATTGTGTCTTTTTACATTTCAACAGCATGTGTATCTCATTCTCTTCCTTTTTACATAGGAGGTATCTTTTCCTCTTTCTGCACCTGTCGTCATGCCTCTCAATCTCCAATTTCCCAATCTAAACCAGATTGTCCCAATTTTGTCTATATTACAACAATGTATAAACAGTTCTGTGCACGCACTCTTATTTCATGTTCCAGCATGTCACTAAAGATCTGCTCACTCTCATTTCCTGTCTACTTGTCTGCCATGTATATCTGCATCTAATTTAGTTGTTTTGCTTATAGCTTTTATATCTGTTCCATGTCTGTCTAACCAAATGTATCACAACCCAGTTTTGTACATTATTTTAATAGTTCTATCTTTCTCCATCAATAACATCCTGTACCAGAATTTTACTATATTACAAAACATTGCCCCTTTCCTACTTTCTCCACCAGGTTCCCATGTGCTGCTGCATGTACTGTTTGTACTTCTTGGGATCCCCTAAATTGCTTTAGTGACTTCCTATCCCCCTTAATGCCCGATATTTCAACCCCATATATCAACCTTGTATTATGGATTATCTAATTATATATATATGTTTCCTGTTACTTTAACTTTATTATTTGTTACCCTTAGTTAATGTGTATCAGTTCTTGTTAATGTCTTTTTGCCTTTCATTTTTGTACTCTCTTCCTCTCTGTTCAATTCTCCTGAGCTTTCTCACAGCAGGTATTAACAGACTGCATATTTTATACTTCCGCGCTCACAGCAGCTGCATTTAATATGTTTCCGTTGTTAAATTTGTTTGGATTAAAATATTCCAGGCAGTTTTGCTGCAGCCCAGATTAGATAGAGATGATAGGAAAGTTTTCTTAGATGTGACACCGTGTGTATTGATAGTTACTAATGTTTTCGAGGATTGCTGCCTCCGTGACATTTTAGAGGAACCTGCTGCCTCTATTATCAGGGCAGATGAATAAGATGCACTGGAAAAAAGTGCTATAGAAGAGGGGAAACCAGGATTTGGACTCAAAGCAAGCTATTGGGAACATCTACTAGACTTAAAATCATCATATTCCCAGCAGATTACTAATATTCTTCATGTTTGTTACCCTGGCAACATCAACTCTCTCAATCCTGTTGTCATTCTGGCGTGACTCTTGTAGCATGCTAATAACAGAAATTTCATTATTGTCACACTAGCTTCAAATTAAATAGCTTCCTACATTAGACAGTCCACATATGCTGCAAAATCTGGTGAATACTGAGGGGCTCTGAAACTTATTCAGCTGCCTGATTCTATGGTGTGTTCAGTTACAGGCAATATATATGAATGTGTACCACCCATCACATTACTTCCTGATGATGTGGCCATGAGAAGTGCTATTGTATCCTCAGAGGGGCTCCTGTAGGGATGCTGTGTGTGATTAGCACTTTGGCTTCGTGATTGGGTAGCCTGCAATCCGTGACCCAGTGTCCAGCTGCAGTGATGAGTTTTTCTTTGTTTTCATCATTCCCTCCTGGCAAATTCAATGGCAATACCTGACATTAGGCCTTCATTTCAAATGCTGTACAAATTATTCGCTGATCATCCTGCTGTTCAATGCTATGTAGTGTGATACTGATGTTGCCGTTAAAATCATAAATAAAGCTAAGGGTAAAGGTAAAGTTCACCCTAGAACAGGCCACGAAGGCCCAGAGGGGGAGTAGAGGTATAGCTCTACTCTTTTCTTAACCTTGTAGCTAGATTGGGGTGGGTGGTCAATGCCACGCCCCAGTTGCTTTACCTCCGGGAAAGACACAGTACCCATTGTATAGGAGGCTGAGTGGGCCCCAGGGCTGGACAGGTGGGGAAAATCTCGCCCCCCAGTGGGATTCGATCCCCAGACTGTCCGGCCCAGAGTGAATCGCTATACCAACTGAGCTATCCCAGCCATAAAATAATAAATAAAGCATAAATAAAATCACAAACTGAATTGTATGAAGATGGAAGTTATATATGCAGTGTTGTATCTTCATATGCTTCTCTCTGTAATTACTTGAATCTTCTTGGTTATGACCCAAGATGGGCAAAGCATGTAGGAGACTAAGTAGAGACTATTATGGGTTTCTCTCTACATCAAATATATTTTGTTCATTTTTAATTTCTATGACCTAAGAAAGAACTATATGATAATATGTAACACTATAAGACAGTTGAAAAACAGTGCATAGACTTCACTGTTAATCAGTAGAGGGGGATTTGTACCAAAATGTATGTGAATTTTATTTTGGTCCCTATTTGTCCATACATAGCTCAAATTGAAATTCATCAGATTTGTAGAGTTAGATGTATGTTTTATGGTTACATACTTTGAGGATTGTTTGCAAAACAGTTGCAGAAAGTGACTTAGTTTCTTCCTGTCAGACTATGGAATGATATGGCTCCCACTGGATGGATTTCTGTAAAGTTTTATAATGGGGATTTTTACCAAAATCTATTTACTGAGTTCTGACAAAAGTAAGGTTTATTTTAATGCCAACTGTAGTTTATAATAATACCCAACTGAATTATTATTCAGTTGAAAAGAGTGTAGAGAAAATTCAAACACGTTTTGTATCAAATTTTACTCAAAAAATTGTGACGTTTCAAGCTAATTACAAGAAATAACATCAGGGCCAGAGAGTCTAAAGAAATATTTGAGGATGTAAACAGTGACACATAGATGCTATTGCATGGAAGGTAATTAAGGCAAGAATAGTAGCATGCATTGTGTCTGTGGTCAGATGAGTGAACAGCAAGAAATTATGTAATGATTGTGTTACTCCACCATGTTTTCTCTCATTTTATGTGCATAATAGGCCATGACTGAATGAATAATCATGTTTCCATTTTGTGAATGATGGCACAGCATATAGAATAAATGTGTGAAGAGACTTTAAATTAATTGGAATATTTTTTTTCCAAGTAGATAATTAGAATTATTATAATTAGTACAGTACAAACTTAGTGAACAAATCAGGATGCAAAGATCTGACTGCACTTTGTGTTAGATTAAAATGTATATACATTTCGTAACGTGTTTAATACAATGAACTGTTTTGGTAAAATATAGTGTATCTCATTAAGAAATTGAGCTTTTATTGGAAACCTCTTTTGGTGTAACATGTAAAATAAAGCATATGGGGAAGTGGAGGTATTGCAGTATGTATATTTAGCCTGTGCACTCAATGGAGATGAATGTTCAGCCTTCACTCCGGTTTCTTAACCTCCAGGTACAAATTACCGGTTACCCACTGAATAGGAAGCAAGGTGAGCTGCAGAGCTTTTGTGGACATTGTGGAGAACAAAAAACTGTGCTACTTGCCAGTGTTGCAGCAATAAATTTGTATCTCAGATAAGTGACGCCAATGTGCAGATAGCTCATTTTGAAAATGTGTACTTGTTAGGAGCTGATGATTCTACTTAGTGTTCCATACAATTATTTGTGCATTGTGGAACAACAGAGAAGTATACATGTATTGAAATTTACATTTTCTGTTGATACATGCAGACTGATTTCTTTCTTGATTATCACGTGAGAGGAACTTTGAAAGTACAAAACAGACAGTGGTATTATAATTCTTTTTATTTGTAATGTCATATTCTACATTGTTGTGATGAGTATTTAAATATTTCCGATTGAGGACCTAGTATATACAAAGGGGGAAGTGAAAAGTATTCATATGTATACACTGGTATAGTAAGATTAAATGTTGTTGGTCTTGTGGTTTGATTCCTAATGTTACTTGTAGGAAATTGCATAGTTTCAACACAACTGTGAAACAGTTTGCATAGAAATCCCCAGATTTGGTACACTGAGACACGGACTTGAGCTTTGTCATGGGTGAGGAGGGACAACATTGGAAGACTCCTCAGTTACAACACATAATTCTTCATGTTGCTTTCATTCATGTTGAATGATCAGACTGCATAACTGTGAAATGATTATATACAACTAATGCATTATTTTCATATTGAAATTCTTAATAATGAACATTTAGAATGTATTCCTTTGAACATTCAGAGTACCCACTGTGAAATCATAGCATAAAATTTGCATAGGTCTATTGCTTTCCAATGTAAAATCTCATTACTGAGCATTCAAAATTGATGCACATGGAATTATGAAACAGTGTACTGGAAAGCTTCTGCATTTACCAATTATTTTTCCTTATCACCATGACAATTGCATATGAAATATGCAGATTGGTATTGCTATATTTAAAGAAGCCTCCATTTAGAGTGTATGGTTAGGCACACATCAGCTCTCCATCTGAATTAATGAATGAAATGTAGCGACACACAGTCCCTTTGTCCTCTGACACAAACATTGATGACACAGTGTATGCAGTTTGCTAAAAAAAAAATTTGGGGGCATGCTTGTGATTTATGTTTTCTACAGTGTGGGGAAAAAAATTAAATAAAATTACTTTTTAACTGACGAACTTACTGAAAAGTTTCTTGCCTGCCCAAGCAATATCTTAATTGTATGGAACACATGTAAATTATCTTGTTCACCAAAGTCTGCCAGGACCTAATCCAGAGGTATTTTATTACCAATTCAGCATGGCTTAGAGCCTTAAATCACCTGATTTAACCATTTTGCTACTTGTGGCAGCATGCTTTCCATTCATATCTCAAATTTTGTGTTATGTATTTCCCATCCCATCTGAACAGAGCAGGAAATACACCCTGCACTGTAGTTTTGGTGGGAAACATGTATCGGACTTAGATTGCCAGAGTTGTCTCTGTATCAGCTACTTTGACCATACAGGGATTTACTTATATAACAAAGAATTTCAATTACAGAATGTATTGATGAGTTTCATTTGGGTCTTAGAAAAAACATTGGCTTATTTCCTAAGCATCATTGCATGATGTTTTTCAAAATAAATGGTGTTCTTGGAGGTAGAAGTAACATATAAATGATATTTGTCCTTTAAGTGGTTGAATTCGGAGGTTACTTGCTGTCAGCTTGCATATCTTATGAAACTTATATGTGCAATGAGCATGATGCTTGCCTGTGAGCTGAAGACAGAAATTTCTGGCACCTTTAAATATGTTGAGTAAAACATAATATAATATTAACCTCAATACACTGAACCAAAATGTGCTGTCCCAAACTCATGACAAATTGGAGTAGCAGCAGACACCATACTGCCTGCCATTGCTCAAGTCATGAGTGAAGAGTGATGTGAGTTGTCAGTTAAATAATTTTCATTGGCACGCACGTGCATGTGCATGTGTTTGTGTATGTATGTGTATGTATATATTGGGCAGACATTCATTGACTTTCCTGTTGAAACTCTGCTTGTTTGAAATTGTCAGTATATTGCCTGTGGACAAACTGAAGTGGCTGTGCAGTCTGCTTCTCCAGTGTTCTAACTGAAGTACATTCCATGTGATCCCATGCTTTCATTCCATAACCACTGCTGAGAATTAAATTCCTATTCAGTATACATATTGGACTGTACCAACCATTCATCTTGGAGCTCCCATCTTGTTTAATGATATGTGTTAACCACAAAGATGTTTGCTGGGAAGCTGACAGTTGATGGGGTGGATGAAGCACATTTGGCTGGGATCTGTAGTGTTATGGGAGGGTTTAGTAATCTCTTCTACTCAATGTAGATATCCTCAATAGGATAAGCTGTTTCAATGAATTTCGTGTAAAATCGTTTGAAAGCTCTCCTGGAACAAAATAACAAATTTATATAATCAAAAATACATAAACTTTGTGTTTCAGTGTAGGGGGAGGGAAATGATTGTGTCTGCTTCAACTTCTTGTTTCTTCATACATTAATGCACCATTCTCATAAACAAGGCTTTGGAAGCAAATATTAGAAGTACAAGCATCTGTGAGGCGAGGAAGATATTCCAGAACCATATCCCTTAATTGGGTCAGTGTTGTCAGGGCTGGTTTTATGAGTGGGCAAGCTGGTAACAACCAAGGGTGCTGAACTTAAAGGAGTGCTAGAATGACCTTGGTATTTTGTGAAATATTATCTTGGTATGTGATGTCCCATCATTCTTTCAGAACTGAATAAAAGGACTTTCACACTCTGTCAACACAACTTAATTGGTAAACAATCCTTCCTATTTACAATACTAGCTACATGTTTTGGCTTTTAGTATAGCCATCCACAGACTAACAACTGTAAAACTGTAAGGAGATAAAAGTAACTGTATATTATATATCACAGCCATATTATTAATTTGTGATGTATGATGTAAGGACACTTACATCTTGTTTGTGAAATTAAATATGAAAATATGCCATCAGAGGCCACTAAACCACATGAATAAAAGCTTGCCAGACCCAAAAACTTGTGGAGTGTCAGTGACACAAATGCCAGTTAATGGAAGTTTCTGAAATTGTGTGTGTTCCTGGATCTTCAAAAATACAAAAACATAAGGCTTTTCTACTTTCTGATATAAAAAAGAACTTGTTTTCAGTGCAAAACCATCATTAGATTTCAGTTCGGTAGTAAGAAGTAATTGGCAAGAGTGGGAAAGGAATATGAAATATTGTAAAAAAATACACATATATTGGTACATATGTGTGAATGCAACAGATACAGACCTGATGACAATGTGGATCTTCCAGGTTATACTGTATTGTACAACGTTAGCATAGATAGCCTGTGTGTTTATATAGTACTTCCCAAAATTTTGACAATAGAAACAGTAATACACCTGAAACACATTTACATTTTACAGGAGTAAAATATACTCTCTCAAGTAGGATTCTACTCTGTGACCATTAATGAAGAAGCCCATAATGTGTTTTATCGATGCGGTTATAAGCTTTGGTGCCTTGATTGCTGAGTGTAACCAGTACTAGTATGTAGTATACAAACCCACTATCCAATCGAAGGTAATGTCTTAGGAGGCAAAATACGTAGAAAAGCCTCCATGTAGCATCTACTTGTGGCACTGATATTTTGAAGGAATTTGCTGCCTTGTGTTTTAGGGCCAAATTGTCCGTAAGTTAGTGTAGAGTTGTAAGACACAAAACACATATTGTGACTGTTTGAAATGACTGAACATATCTGTAGCATAAAATGATCTCAGATGGTTAACCAATTCAGGTTCAGACCATAAGTAATGCTGCTTCATTGGCATATAGTTTTTTTGTAGGTTTTCATATTATGGCTTGTAAAATTTAGTCTCACCCAACAGCTTCCGCAACAGGTCGTGTTGACTCTGTTCCCACGAAGACGTGACACGCAAATCTCTGCAGTTGTGGATGCTTAGTGATGAAGCCCAAGTAACGATGATCTCTAGGATGAAACGCACAGAAGGACACATTCTTCAGTGCGTAGAAATAGTCATGGCATGGCACATCCTTTGGCTGGTAGTAACACAACAATGATAATGCTTCAATATGGAGTTTTAATTTAAATACATACCTATTTCTTAAAAATAGCCATTGTCAACAGATTTGACTTAACTGAGATATCTTGCAAGAAAGTGGAATAATAAATGCAGCCAGCTGATTTTGCAGTATTTGGGTGTGTATGCAAGCACAGTCAGATCTGATCCTTGGCTGAGTTGCCCTGAGTGGGGTTATGTACGGATAGCTTCAGTCTCTCCTGGCCAATGTCAGGACTGTAGGCCTACCATGACATGAAATAGGACACGACTACCTTTTCCCACTTCTTACGTACTTAAGATTTATGATCATTTCCCCATCTGTTTAGTTGTACTCAAAGAAGAGAGAGCGCAATTACCGAAGGTTTCCTCCGATCTACCATCCTGAGACCGTGGTCAGACACCTCCAAGATGCACGAGTGAGGCTTGTGTTTTGGAACTCCTGAGGTCCCTACTATCTTCTTCACAGCTTGGCACAGAACAGCATTCCCCTTGTGACATCGCGTCTCCACAGAACCCAGATACCCCAGTAAGTACCTCTCTCGCTTTACTTTCGGCGTGCTGGGATCAAAATCACTGTAGTCCATATCCACAGCATATGCTGATGGGAAGATGCCCTGCTGACCTGACCGCAAATTCACTCCTGTGGGAAGTCAGGGCAGTGTTCATTCAAATGATGTACTATGTTTACTTGTATCAGATACGGTGTGCTGTTTCACTCTTGTCATTGAATTTTGCTTAAAAGGAAGGGATGATGAGGGTTCTGAGGGCTGTTATATATTTATCTGAAGAAGTACTGATATAGACAAGAGTGGCACACTATAACACGTAGCTAACGAACTTTACTCACTGATGACACCTGCTTGAGTAACCAACACTCCCCTTGACTTCACCAAATCCCTGTGAGCATTCTGCTGACACCGGCCATGTTGATAATATAGGATGTACATCAGGCAATCCGTGAGAATCTGTGGGAATTTGGAAAGCATACTGTTACACCGAGCTGGTCGGCTCAGCGAACGGTATTCTGGAGGTACCAAGTTTGTGTGTTAGCCAGGATACTGGCTAGTTTGTTTAGTGTTTACTGTGGTTTTGGTTAGTTTCTTCGAGATGGGGTCAGCTACCGTTTCTCAGCTAGTGACAGTGTACAGGCCAGATCACTCAGACGCCATGTCCTGTTGATTGACGTGGCAGCAATACTCGTACGGTTTGTATCTTCAGTAAGTGGATATAAATGTACGTAGGTTGTACAAAAACCATAAATAATGCATTCAGAAAGTCGTCGTACTCTCAAGAGTCCATACGACTCACTGACATTGTTGCTAGACAGTGGGGTCGAAATTCTTGACACCTAAATGTTATATGAAACGAATCAAGATTTTTGGCGTGAGGATGCTGACAGAGTAAATTCTGAAGGCCAAAACACGAAGTACACACGCTACTAAGATCGGTTTCGTTATTTGGCCAAGGAGGAGAAGAAACTTTGTAGCACATAAGCGCCAAGCATCAAACAAGTGAATTGTTACACGAAATTAGCAACATGCAAGGTGTTAGCTCAGGAGACGAGCTGTCACAGTCGTAGCCTATATTAGATTCTATTCAGACATCTTGTGGGGGACTGAGTAAAAACACGAAGCACCTAAGAAAAGCTAGTCTCCTGGTCGAGATCTTAATCCGGAATTTGACGCATACGGAATAGAAGTGCTAACCACAGGACCGCGACGTGGGGGTGTGATGAATGTACGGAGTATGTTGTCTATTTACGCTAATTTTTGTTTGAGATTAACACGCTTTTTAAACCGAAACATGTCAGTATGGAAAGGAATGTTTTCTGCGCTGTGGATAGATTTTTGTTACGCAGAACCCTTCTCTTTGCAATACCTTCACACCAGAGGTCGTCAGCCTCCTTCTGCACATAAATCGGGTCGCCAATCTCCACCTCGATCTCGTCATGGTGTCGCGGCACGAACTTGTGGAGCCCTCTGTGCGTCGCCTCTAGCACTTCCAACTGTGTGAACGGCACCCCGCCGCTGCTCGACGGCGACGCAGACTCTGGTGACAGCGATCCTGCGCATGAAGTCCGTGTGTATTGACCCATTCATCATTATGGTCATAATGCTTTACATTACCAGTCGACTATTTGTCATGACCGAATGCCACGACCTTCTGATTAGTACTGTTTTGTCTTCTAGACTTCCCACATTCTATTCTGGACTGAGTTCGTTGGTTTCCTCAGTTTCGAACATTTGCTGAATGAGTGCTTTCTGAAGCCCCATGATCACTTCTATCCATATTCTTTCCGATTTTATCCCAGCATTCGATAATGCATGAGGATGAAGCAGAATCGTTAAGTAAATCAAGAATTAGTCTGTTAGAGAGGGGAAAGAAATAACATTTAAACTACAGACAAGAAATCCTAAAGTGCAATTAACGCTTGTGCCGGAACAGGTAATTAAACTAAAAAGTGAACAAATGAATTGAACAAAAAATTAAACTAAAAAGCGAAGAAATGAACTGAACAAAAATGAGATAAACGAAAAAAGGAAAGTTGATCGATATTAATAACAGTTCAATAATTATACGCAAAGAATGGAAGACAGCATATTGCCGGTACAAGAATTAATCTATCAGCCAAAGGGAAACAGTAATCCGGGACGACCGAGCAAGAGATGAAGAAGTCGGAAACAGATAATCTCATCCTTGATAGAAAGTAATGATGATGATGATCATCATCATCGTCATCATCATCAAAAATGCATTTCACCATTCCATCCCAAACCCAAGAGACATAGATTTCAAGAACCCCAAATAGTCCACAGAACTTGGTCATTGCAATCATGAAGTCCCTCTTCTGCCTACGCTTCACTGCACGTGCCACGGCAGACATTCCAGAGTAGCTCCAAAACTCATTAACGACGAAAAGTGTCAGGAGTTACAGAGTGTACTCTATAGGGGTACATACGTTTTAAAAATACTTTTTTTTTTTTTTTTTTCGATTCGTCAAGCGTCACTGATGCATGCGAATTGTGTGTGCAAAAGCTAATCGCACTAGTTTCGAGTGCCACGTTTTACGTAGCCTGAAGCTGCTGCTTGCCGTTGTGTTCCCATAATCATAGGTCTTATTGATATTTCTATATTATCTCTTATTTGTTTTGTTCAGTGAGCTCTTTATGTACAAAATTGATCGGTTCAATTTAAGTTTTATGTGAAGTAGTTTTCTCATTCCAGCGGTGTATACGAACGCTATATTTGTCCGATAAATTTTGCTGCAAGCTCACAATATCAGATTTAACTTAATACATATAATAATTTCACAGATGAAACAAACGGCAAACAGACTTGCGCTCACTTTGTGCAATCGACGCACAAGTTACAATTTTACAGATTTTTGTAACTTGGATAGAAAAATGTGTAAGTCGTCCCAAGATACAGTACGAGTGACTCTTTTCTTCCTTATCAGAAGTTCGCACGCTCGTTCGGTCCGCCGGGCAATTTACAGGCACAAAGAAACCGCCTAGGTCATTCCAAGTCATATCATCCACCTCGTGCCCTTGTTAAGCTGCTCAGTAGTATTGCCAATGTCAATACAGGCAGGGAGTTCCAAACACGTGACCATACCACGTTACAAGTATGCCAATACTGCAGTGCAGCATGTGCGATGCCGGAAGGACTACAAGCAATTACCGACTACGCTGTAGCCACGGAAGACTGCACATGACTGGTGATGATACCGGCGCCCGTGGCTTCCCGCCGTGCGCCTACCGTTGAATTCACCTCCAGTTCCCTTTGCCTTCCCAGAGCGCCTAGGACATGAGTGTCTGCGAGGACAGTGCGGTGGTGAAAGATGGACGGTCACTCCATGCAAGTAAACAACAGTGTGCCTGGCCTAGCGTTTTCAGACGCGGTACGACAGAATTGTCTACCGGAACTGACAGACAGTGGAGATTAAGCTCGCAGATTCGCACCAGTACTATCCCGAAGTTTTATCACACGGTGTGAAAAGAAAGGCTGGCGAACTTCAACCGACAGGAGGGTCGCATAATTCTTACGGACTCGCCCGAGGGCTGGACTTGTGTAAACATATATCGAAAAGAAAGGTTGGTTTACTGTGTGCTGTCTTAAAACTGATGAGTTATAGTTCCTACAGTTGCCTCATTATGTTCTGTAGACACATTACATCGTATTAGTTAGGTTTTATTACCGAAACTATTTGGGTGACTGAAGGCCGCAAATACATGCCTCGAGGGCTGCGTACGTCCCGCGGGCCGCACGTGGGCAGCCCTGGGCTAGAGGAATAGAGGAAAATGTGCTGGATGGGGTGCGTAATAACTAAAGATAGATGTGGAGGGAGTCTAACTGAAGTATTTCGTTACATGGCCTCGGTTCAGCTGACAGACTGAATTACTCAGACTGGCTAAGTAATTAACTAAATCCGTGGAGAGGACAATAGTTGCTCATTTACTAAATAAATTTCAGACCTTCTATGGAGCGCTAAGTTTCATTACCACGTTCACAAGAGCCAACTACTAGATTCCTATCCTGCGTTACTAATTCAGGGGTAATTTGGATGGTCGCTGACGTTATTCGGCGCGGTTCCTGCGGCAGAAGTTAAAAATCGTTTAATGAGGTGTGCTCATATCACGAATTTGGCAGAAGGTTAGTTCTTCGGGAGGCAGAGGACAACCATAGATGACAACTGGATAGAGACTCGAAACAGATGTTTACCGAATAGAATACTAGACCGTCACCGCTGTAACATCCTTTTCTGTCTGGTATTATGGAAGCTGATATTTTGTCACAACCGTGATAAATCAATTAAAACACTGGTTCATATAAAAAGGTCTCGTCAGCATTCATTATCGTCGTATAAGCCAGACGTGTAATACAAATCCTTCCGGGTCAACTTGCAGCTTTATCTTTTGGCTGGGCCATATTCCTGGTAGGAATAATTTTCCACCACATACTTATTCGGGCTCCATCCAACCTACATTTGAAATGGTAGTGGGAAACCCAAACATCGTCAGTCTTCCAGATTCAAGAAATAATGTTCCCCGTTGACTTCACTCATAGTGTAACTTCTTGGGATCTTGAAAACGAAGGAACTCACCCTGGTGTCCAGGCTGTGGAGACATGGATTTAGGTCCGTCTGGCGAGTGAGCCGTGGAGTTGCCTGAATCCACATCCATACTGTGAAAACGCTCTGAGTCCGTGGAACTGTCCTCATCTGTGGAGGCAGAAGTTTCATCAGCAATAGGGTTACAGGTATAGTCTCTACTGCTACGGATATTTTATTTTCCTGTTCTAGGTGCGCGAGAGAATTAGCCGTCTCAAAATGTCGACCCAGAAAATGTTCCTAATAGGCCTACGTGACGGTATTCGAATGAAACAAGTCGAAATGATCCTGAGTGTAAATTTCTTATACAGGTTGAACCAAGTTGCTTCTAAATGCAATAAGATTCTCTTCTTGGTCTTTGTGGCTACTTCTAGGTAACAAGATAAGCACTTTGGAAGGATGTTAATAGAAATGCATTGCTGAATGGAAAGAGAGGTGAGAGAGAACAAACAGCTGTGTACAGATGAGCACGATTATTTGTTGTAGAAGAACTACCATGTTCTTACACTCGTATACAGAAAAATACCTACCTTCTAATCGTATTGCAGCATTCCCTAGCGCTCATGACATACTCTACTGTACACTTATTCTGTCAGCGTCGTTATATCAGCACCGCTATACTACTCGCATTACTGCTCACTGCGACTGTCCTCTCTTGCACACTTCAAAGGCTAATATTAAGTAAGTACAGAACTGTGTAGGACTTACCCCTCAGGTAACTATGGCACTTGAGTATGAACAGGGGCCTGGTCTGGCCTCCCAGTGCGAAATGCAACGACTCTGGTATAGAATTGTCACCCCTGTCCATGAGTTGCCCCAGCTCGTCGGCCAGCGACGGCTGCACCATCGCTATCACAGACGCTGCAATAAGGGTTCCTCACGTTACTTGAAGTGCTTTGTTATATCTTATCTGCTCGTTTGTTCGTACCAGAACATTCATATAAAAGTGGTTCGTTTTCAGTGCAAAATAAGGGAAACAGGATATATTCATGTACGAAAGTTTGCACAAAACTAGTAAGGATAATGGTGTTGTTAGACTAGCTCTGTGTTCCCACGTCCATTCGTAAGAATAAATTTGAAATTATTCACATTTACCTTGCGCAAGCGTACAATTATAATGAATAAAACATCATGTCCGTGCACTAGAGGGTTGTACTAGACCTTCTTTTATTTCTTTGCAGTGTTGTTTCCGCTATATGGCAGCCGGTGTTCGGCCATCGTTAGGGACATCATTCTTATATAGCATCGTAAATTACCGCTGACATTACACTGGTACCATACATGCGTTAACAAGGGAATATCCTATGGATGACTTCCGTTAAGAGTTACAGTTGGTTCGGTACATTAAAAGACTTGATAGTACGAATGTATTTTGATAGATTCTTATAATAAAAGCAAACGAGAAGCACTATTTTTCAAATTTATTTTGGTAAAGAATTCTACATGTTTCGGACAAATCTGCTGTCCATCATCAGGAGTCTCAACACTGTATACACAACAATAGGTATTTGTAATGCTAGTTATGTTGACTGTTTGCCAGCGAGGTCAGGATGGAACCTCGCTAGCAGACAGTCAACATAACTAACATGACAAGTATCAATTGCTGTGTATACAGTGTTTAGACTCCTGATGATGGACATTAGGTCTGTCCGAAACATATAGAGTTCTTTACCAAAATAAATTTGAGAAATAGTCCATCTCGTTGGTTTTCGTTATAAGAATATATCACGATGCACGGTCCTATGAATGTCAAATTTTGATAGATGTTGTAATTTTTAAAGTGCGTTAATTCTTCTAGAGTTTGACAATTACCTGTATTGTTTGATATAGACCTGAGCCGGTATGACGATTTCGTTGGGTGTGCTACTTCACCATTAAACAATATTGTTTTCAGTGTAGTATGTTGTATGGGGTATCTGCGACGGGCCGATCCGTCGTCCAGAGGAGTCCAGCAGATTGTAGTGTGTCTAACTGTGTGTGATATCGATACCTCAATAATGGTGCGGCCTGGCCCCGAGTAGTGCTGCTGCGCCACAAGGACAAGACAGTGAAATGGCAGTTACATCTATTATTAGGCGTTTCTTCTAGGCTGGCTATCTTTCGGGATATCGGGCTTCTGCCGATGTGTAATGGGGGTCTTTCCCCTTGTTGGTTGTCACGCAGCCATTATTGGTAGTTGTTTACCGAATATGATGTGATTAAGGCCATCAGTACAACAGTGTGTGCTGTAGAGCAGTTTGTGTGTCGGTGCTAGGGAAACGTACCGAGGATACGTGTTCAATATGTATTGTGCTGACAAATATAGCGTCGTTGGTCGTGTAGTCTGTAAGAGTGACGGATAATAACCATTACCCTTTTTAGACTCATAAATACACAAGTTGTATACCTGACCAGATGTACACCAGTTCAGTATTTACTATATGTATATCGCAGTGCGTGAGGTAAAATCTCGAATAAATTTCAACAAATATCCAACAATTTATCTGCCTGTGTTTTCACGAAACAGTTATTTATTCATATGAGCTAAGTATAAGTATGATCATTTAATGTGGGTAGTGCTATCTTTCAACATAACGTGCATGTTTTAGTATTTTAATTTGGAGGAATGCCTGATAATTAATTGACTGATGTTAGCAGTGCTGAAGGGGTGGGAAAACAGTAATAGTACGTCATGTCGAATAAATGGAACAAAAGATGCTGATAAATGTAGTTCTTAATTTTAAGACTTTGGGTTTAAACATGACATGATAAAAACGACAAACTATTACATTTTTTGTTGTTTGAACTAACGGTTGTGAGCTAGGTACAATTCAGTTGAGTAGGTAATGAGATTCGTGTGTGACTGAAGTCTGATATGTATACCTAGTGACAGGACAATGTTGATATATACAAGAAGGTTAACGCACTCCCCTAGTGCACACCTGAAGAGATGGTGTGTCATTAACTATCATCCTTCAATACACTTGGACTTTTCCTGTTGGAAACAGATTATCAGAACACGTCTTGAGAGCAACGCAAAGTTTAATATCGAGATAAGTAATAACCAACTTGTTGCACAATGTTTTTATTTAGTAATTATTGTTCCGACAAGTTTCGGCCACAGTTCTTGGCCATCTTCAGGGGGCTCGTGGTTTTTTATATGAGCAGCTTATGCGTCAACATATTTGGTACAAGATTTACGTATATGAACACGTGGGAGCAATAATTAACAAACAAAAACATTGTGCAACAAGTTGGTTTTGAATGTTATATATGTGTAACGTAGTTGCACGGAAAATGTACAATATTAAATTTTTAATACGGAAATGTCTGATCTCAAGAAGTTAACCGATGTGAGAGAGCGTGAGCTTCAAATTGCAAGGAGGAGCATAGATCGGGATGTTCGAAAACGGGGCGATTCGGAGAATATTTGGCCCAAGAGGGAGAAAGTGACAGGGCGCTAGGGAAATTGCATAGCGCAATGCTTCATGATTTCTAATCCTCTTCGGTGTTAGTAGTGTGGTCGGGTGAGGAGGGATGGTGTGATTGGGACACATGCAGCACTCAAAATGTGCTAGTGAATACAAGGTATTGGTACGAAACCGTGGTGGTGGAAGAAGACCACCTGTAAGGCCTTGGCATGGGGAATGATATTAAAGTGGATCTTCAGGAAATAGGATTGGAAGTTGTGGACTGTATTCATCTTGTTCAGGATAAGGCCAGTGGTGGGTTTTTGTGAACACCGTACTATAAATTCGGTTACCATCAAATGCGGATACTTTACTGACTAGCTAAGCAAATTTTGGCTTATCAGCAGGGACTCTGCTCCGAAGTTAGGCCTATCTAAAATAAAGTATGTAGTCCTAAGCTCTGGGGATACTTAAGTAGGAGTAGATATAACTTGCGTGAAAGGTAGTTCTTAGAATACTATAATTACAGGAAGTAGCTTTAGAGGAAGTCGCTGATTATGCTTTAGTGGTTTTACACATCACTGCCGCCTGAATCTTCTGTTGTGACATTAAAGACAAAATGAAAATTCTTTTAGAGTCGTTGCCATGGAAGTGGTGCCAATAGGAAGAGCAACCAGCGTACAGATACATGTACATTCTACTTGTTATCTGACTTACATTTTTTATTCTTGGGTATTTCCGGCAGCTTACGACGCCGCCTCTCACCTGGGCCGGGCCGATGCTTGTCTACCCAGTTTGAAAGATGCGCTTCTGCTCCACTGTCATCGTGCTCCTCACTGCGTAACGGTAGACAGATACCAGAGCCCGGGGTGCCTCTGCCACTGCTAGGGTGTCGACTGCGTGTCTCCGTGTTAGCTGTGGCATCTTCTTCCTGGTCCCGTGAAAGTCGGTGCGGTTCAGAACCGGTGCTGGTTGTCGGGCTGCAGCACGCCAACTCCTCATCTCCGTCGCTCTTCGACGTCGTGGAGGAGTCTTCGTCTAGGAGGACATCGTGCACCAGCCTGAGACGACACGAGTGAGTAAAACAGACGAGTACGCAACTTGATTTGAGCTGCATACAGAGCAGAGTTGAAGAAAAGCAGCAACTTGGGATTTGGGCGTGGGTGGCAGGGCAAGGCAGGGATGTTGATTGGATTAATCCGGCCAAATATAGAGTACACTGGCGGTTTCTTGTGAAGACGATGATATACCTTTCAATTCCATAAACCACGGAGAATTTCTGACCAGCTAATTAAATATTAGCTTCTCTGTTCCACGGAGGTAATTAACAGACGAGCAAGTGATGTCTGTACTGTGCCTTCATTTTATGCTTGTTGATCAAAGAACGCTTCGGACACACTTTTTATAGCACACCTTTCGCATGGTGATGGCCTGTTGCTTGATTGTTGTTGTGAGGACTGTACATGGTTGTGAAGTTTATGTTGTGATGTTCAGGTCTTCCACAGGACACAGTGATTTGATGTGTTTCCTCACGGACAAATTTTAGACCTGGCTGTGTTATCATACGGAACTCTTAAGATCATAAAAGTCATTTTGCTATCTTGTTGCCTCCTCTTTACGACATGCCCAAATGGAAACGCGTTATGTATATGGAATAAGATCCTGAACATTTATCTATATTGTGTACTGCTATTTTATAAAATACATGAACTGTGACATTAGTAGAACGATCGGCTTTGCAACGGAGGTTTCGTGTCAGCAAGTGAAGTGCAAGCGACAAACTATGAAACATAATAGGCCTAAAGATCTCGTTTTGAAAGTAAGCGTGTTGTTGTTGTTGTTGTTTTGTGTTTTTGTTTTTCTTGTTGGTGGTGTTGTTCGAGTTTACAATTATGGACTCCTCATCCCTTAGCCAGATATATTCTGTGAGCAGAATTGCTGCTCAGAATGTATGCGTATCTGATTTATAGCTTTGGATCTAGGAGGTGTCTGGCTCGAATCTAAGTCGGTATCTTATTTCTGCCTGATTTTCTCCTTTCTTCGCCAATCTTTAGCAGTAAATTCTTCCCTGCTTACATTCGAGAAAATTACGGTTAATGGTATAGAGTATATTATTTCTGCAGCTAAATAGCGTCGTTAGATAACCTAAAAACCAGACTACTGGTGAATGAAAGTGAAAGATTAGAGGTGGTGCGCTAAAAAAAATGAGACAAGAAGTTCAAGGTAGTATTGTAGTATTCGCCTGGGAGTACTGAGGAAAACCACTGAATAGGCTAGTCGGAATAGTAGATGCCTTGGTCGAAACGTAAGCCAGGTGCCTGAACAGAGTATGTGTCAACGCACTAGCGTTCATCCAGTTAATAATTTGGCCTCTTTAAAATTCCTATCCAATTCCTGCAATCTCTTTGTGTCCCTTTCTTTCCAACACACACACCCAAGTACGTATATTCTGCTGCGATAAATTAAAATGCAAACGGCAAAGTTTTAATTGTTCAAAAACACATTATAATGAAGGTTTCTGAAGGAGGTGAAGGATACTTCCATACGTCTCTAATCTCGGAACTAGATCGAGTGGATGGTCAGCTCGTCAAGTTCCGGCCACTTTACCCACGGGAAAGTAATACGCGATGCACGTTTTCTATGTATCTGAGAGCTGGAACTGACCAAGAGAAATAATAAATTCTAGCAGTTTATAAAAACGTAAAGGCGTACCTCAGCGTCGACTGCTTGGCATTCTGGTTTGCGGGAGACGCAGGATGCGGCTCTACATTGAAATTCTGACTGAGGATTTGTGTGGTTTTATGTGGTGCCTCAAGGCAGTTTCTGTGAAAATATCTTAAAAGTTGCCGCTTTCTTCCACATACCCCCACACCTTTAATATTGTAGATTTATTTCCCCTTGCACTGGGGTACAAAATAAAATGCTGTATAATGTCTGAAGGCTCTGAAAGTAGACTGTGCTAACGTTTAAGAAAGCTGTCTATGTAATAACCGTGTCGCGCTCACTCTGGATTTCCTGCCGTAAAACCTGATCAATGTAGTTTCAGTGTTCTCTAAATAAAGATGGACAGAACTTCCTATTTAATTACGGCACGCAGCTGTTGCATGAGTCTCAGTCTCTTCTTGACTTCGTTGTACAAACTGGGTGCCGTGTGTGTATGACTTTGTTTGTTTGTTCTTTCGTACGCATGTTTTATTTTTGAAATTACTGGTCGAATGAACATCGGTACAAAACATTAGTATCTTGTTTTCGTGAGGGGAGGGTGGGGGGAACTTGGGCTCCTATCGCTTTATAATTCGATAGTCGAACGAATGATTAGAACGTCACTTGGTTGTTGTTGTTGTTGTTGTTGTTGTTGTTGTTGTGTGTGTGTGTGTGTGTGTGTGTGTGCGTGTAAGGACGATACCACTGAATGTTATGTACCTAGACTCAACGCCATTTCGAAAGGTGTAATGAAGTGCTGAGTTATTAATAAGCCAAAGAATATTCGTTTGTGCTGTATCAACTGTTCGCGGTACTTGACTTCAGCATGCCGTATGTGTGTACAGCGCATAATACCATGTTCCTAGAATGTGCTGCAGTGTGGTCCGGTGTTATGCCGTTATCAGGATAAATATTATTATGAGTGTAACGTCAGATCCAAGGTTTTACATGTGAATATAGAATAAGTTAAAAAAATAAATATTTTGAAATTGGGTAAAATATGCAATTGAACCGCTCTTTTCACACAATCTGAGAGGAGCTGCGCCCTTCATTATTGTTTTTAGAAGGAATTCTTTGCGAAGTAAGAAATGAACACCTTAGGTGGATCCCACATCCATTTGTCTGTCCGTCTGTGACACTGTAAGCGATTAAACCGTTTGTCGGGGTTTTCATGAAATTCGATATGGGAGTTCTTTAGAGAAAGTTGTCGAGTATGAGTTTTGTGCAAATCGTCACAGTGACAGTCATACACACACACACACACTCACTCACACATACACACACTCACTCACACATACACACACTCACACTCACGCGCACACACTCACACACTCACACTCACTCATTCTCATTACCGGCAAATGAGTAGTCATCTTGAAATTCCGGTTGCATCCAGTTTCTTAGAAAGAGCCCTCAGCACCCATTGAATAAGCTACAAGTTGGGCCCATAGTCAGTTTGAACTTTTTTGGAGAGGAAAAAATCTTTGCCACGCCGAAAATAGAACCCGGTATTCCAGACCGTAACCTAGGCAATACGTCGATTGAATTATCTCTGCTTCTTACTGATACACTGTCGTCATTTAATCCATAAATACTTACTTTCTTGCAAGTTCCTACCTCAAACTAAACGTATCTTCCAAAGCTTGTACATTTGTTACAGTCTTGAGCACTTTCGCACAGCATTGAATTTGAAAAAATAAATACTTTATATTTTGTGTATTTCATCGGTAATTTAAAATGTTCACGGATATTATCATATAACAAAGAAATTAATTCCAGAAGTTGTAGGTCTTTCTGAGCAAGTTACATCTTGTACAAGCGAAAGGGCTAAAATATCTATAAGCCGCTCGTGTATTGCAGAAAGATGTAAAGTATTCACATCCACATCCACATCCCAAATTACAATTTATAATCCTAGATCCAATATCTTAGACTCATATTTGGTAAAATGAAGGTAGTTGACAATTGCCATAAGACACTGTAGGATGTTTATAGAATTCGAATTCAGTTGTTGAGACTGTATGAGTTCAGATGATTTTAGACGTTGCTAGAAGCAAATAATCGGAATATATGTGATATTATTCAGCAAAAACATGGGCCAAGGAAAAGAATTACTTGGATATAAACTCACGTACACCTAGAGTAGTATTACAGATTTTTTTTTTACGTTTTAAAATAAAACTCTCTCTAGAAATTTCTAAATACACAAATAAAAAATAAAGAATTTTATAACTATAACATAAATGTAGCATAAATTAAACTAACAAAAGAATTTTATCTTTGACAAGAATAAATTTCAAATTATAATAAAAGTAAAACAAGACAGAAGCTGTAATTAACAAGTAATAGGGAAGATACAATAATATAAACAGCCAACTAGATGCAACAATAACAACATTTTATTGATAATTACAATCAGCTCAACATGTTTCGGGCGATAATTACGTCCATCCTCAGGAGTACTAGACTGTGTTTACAGCTTGTGGTATAATGCACCGGCGATGCTGCAGCATCGCCAGTGCATTATACCACAAGCTGTAAACACAGTCTAGTGCTCCTGAGGATGGACGAAATTATCGCCCGAAACATGATGAGCTGATTATACCACAAGCTGTAAACACAGTCTAGTGCTCCTGAGGATGGACGAAATTATCGCCCGAAACATGTTGAGCTGATTATAATTATCAATAAAATTTTGTTATTGTTGCATATAGATGGCTGTTTATATTATTGTATTAGTGATTCACGGTCACACAAACACCAAACACGGAATATATGTCATTACATATTACTAAATTACTAAATTAAATTTAAAGTTGTGAGTACAGATTTGTAAATATTTTTATAAATGTAAATATTTACATTGTTGATGATCTATCGTTTTGTACATGCAACTAAAAATGTAATTATTGTTCCAAAGTTGAAACAAATTTATGCTTCCAGATTTTATGGCATGTCACACACGACCCGTTGCAATATTTTTACTTCAAAATATATGCATAATGTAGCTTTTGTTGCCAAGTGACATTCACGTATTACTTTAAAAGTTATAGAATTTTATGTCTATTACATCATTAATGGTAGGGTATGGCACTGACAACCGTGTAGCCGAGAAGGGCGTAAGAAAATAGTTTATATCAATAAAATTCAGTTTCATATTTTGAATGGCATATTGTTTTCGTTAATGACGAAGTAATCTAATGCACGGCTAAAGGTGAAGTGCAGTGAAGGTACCAGTCGTTAACCTTATGGCCGCCTACCTGTCAGGCCTCATAGCAGGGAAATGTGGGTGGAATTGGAATTGTTAATGGCTATGTACTCACGTATAGCTGTGCGCTGGGGCCTTGATATGCTGTGGCAGTCTCTCGAAATAGTGTCGGAATTCTTCAAACTCTGTGTCCGCCATGTTTTTTTGTCAGGCTGCTTCCATCAACACCATCTCGTTCCACCCGACCCACAATCCTCCGCGCGACGCAACTCGCCGTCTGACGACGCTCCAAGTGTGCGTCGTGTCCACAGTATCTGCTTCATATATCGATTGGGCACGACTCTAGCACAGTATGACTTAAAATTCCGGCTGAGGCGTCACAGCAGCTATTTATTGATATTCTTGGACTGAAATTCTAGTCAATAAAAACTCTGTAGTTTAGAAGTTCCCCACAATGCAAATTGTACATGCACGAGAAGAGTTCTTAAATCATAATTACGTATTACGTCAATAGAGTATGCATGGCGGCAGTGAACGTTACGGTCAGTTAACAGACTGCCTTTGGATATTCTTCGAACATTCTGTGTGTGACTAATGAACTCTCTAATTAACTGACCATCTCGTGGGAGCAGAATACTTTTTGGGAAGCAGATAGTGGCAAAGTTGGTCAAGAAGTTCATACACTTAATGGAAACCGAAGGTTTACAACGATTTTGGCCCTGTTCTGAGGCAGACAACCTCAGTTCGCCTTCCTGCACCCTCTTTATCTAAGATTGATTTAAATATTCATTCGCCCCCTGCACCTAGATGTCAACAGCTGTATCATCACTTCAGATTTTCCGACTAAAATTTGCACGTATTTCTGATCTTGCCGATCTCGCTACGTATCTCGCCCGTCTCATCCTCCTTGATTTAATTACTTAATAATTTTTGGTATTACAAATTATGAAGCCTCGCATCATAGCATATTCTCCAGTCTCCTGTTCCGTTTCGTAATGAGAAGAATACTGGGCGGTAACGTGCAACAATGTAGCGACAGGGACAGCAGTTGCAACCTCGTACGGTAATCCATCGGGCGTTTCCTGAAGGAACGTGCGGAAAAATGAGGTGTACTGAGGGACGTGTGGGATTCAGAAATGGGAGGTGGGAGAGCGACCCTGTGGTTTCGTGACAAATTTGTCATCCTGGAGAAGAGATTTTGAAAAGATTCCCCATAAACAGGGTAAGATTTCCTTCATTCCCTCCTTCTTTCCTTTTTTCCCCCTTCATTCTTGGTTTGTCTCGTGTTTCTGCCTTTCTTCTTATCTTATCCACTTCCTGTCTTTGTTTCTTCCTCTGCCTTTCTGTTGTGTTTACCTTGGTGGGTCTGTTCTTCATTGCAGCACAGCAGCAATTGTCACTGCTGCCATCCTTCCCATTACATCTCTCAGATTCCCAAGCAGTTAATAATCATGATATGCTTCTTATACAGGGGTGTAGCTATGGGGAGGGGGGCGAGTATTGCGGCCACCCCAGGCGGCACTTCAAGTGGCAGCAACAATCAGTTCGGTTCTCATTTATTAAAGTGCTAGCTTAAGAGCGCAAAGGCCAATTACGATACTAGCACAAAATACAACAGAAATTACACAAACAGCAAAACAAAACAATAAAGAAAAACTGAATTTATGACTTAAATTGGAACACAAAGTATCTAAATAATTAAAACCGTAACTCATATGAAATATCACACTAGCGTAAAATCTGTTGCAAGAATCTAATTTGCTTACTCGATATATCGATAACACTGTGTACCAAACTTGCAGCTGTCACACATCTAGCGGAAGGGCAAATTTTGCGTGCTACAGGAAACTGGGTGAAGTTTCCAGTACTAGGATACGGGACTCTGAGACTAATACTATCAATCAAGGAAGGGGAAAAAAATTAGATCCTAGAAAAACCTGAATGAAAAAGTAAATATTTCACAATATACAGTCATACAAAACCACAGTAAATATTTCACAGTATACAGTCATACACAACCACAGTAAATATTTCACAATATACAGTCATACACAACCACAGTAAATATTTCACAGTATACAGTCATACACAACCACAGTAAA
>Ga0123357_10001458_pt1 | contig 25147 bp, 18 predicted proteins | sample TergutEmb28metaG_FD_89873 | JGI IMG/M metagenome (GOLD analysis project Ga0123357, IMG submission 89873) | Embiratermes neotenicus P4 segment gut microbial communities from Petit-Saut dam, French Guiana - Emb289 P4 | ecosystem: Host-associated > Arthropoda: Insects > Digestive system > Gut ...
AGGGGCAGGCCTTGTTTTTGTTGGTTGTAGGGGCAGGCCTTGTTTTTGTTGGTTGTAGGGGCAGGCCTTGTTTTTGTTGGTTGTAGGGGCAGGCCTTGTTTTTGTTGGTTGTAGGGGCAGGCCCCCGTGCCTGCCCTCCCCGAGATATAGCGGTCACAGGAGTGACAGCTGACGGGGGGCGCGCGGGCGAGCCTCGAGGATGCGGGGGGCGGCCACCCACTCGGCTGGCAGCCCTTCGAGGAAGCGGCAGGGGGCGCGCTCGACTGTGCTGCCCCGGACCGTGCGCTTGCGCGCCTCGGTCAGGACGAGGCGGCGCCGGGCGCGCGTCATTCCAACGTAGAGGAGCCGGCGCTCTTCCTCGAGATCGGCGGGAGGGCGCCCGGGGAGCTCCAACGGCAGAAAACCTTCTTCGCAGCCAGCGATGAAGACCAGGGGAAACTCGAGTCCCTTGGCGGCGTGCAGCGTGAGGAGCGCCACTTTTTGGGCGACGAGGCCGATGTCGCCCGCCTGCCAGAGCGGCACCGCGGCCAAGAACTGGGTGAGATCCCGCCCGAACGGCACGGCGAACGCGGCGAGCAGCTCGGCGGCGGCACGGCGCTCGGGATCGGCGTCGGCCGGGGCAAGGCGCGCGATCCGGTCGGCCACCGTTGCGGCGTCCTCGGAGGTCGGACCCTGCTCCGCGGCTCGACGGAGCTCTTCGAGCAACTCCGCCACTCGCGGTCGAGAAATCGGATCATCGCCGATGCGCTGGTACGGGATCCCGAAGCGGTCGAGCGCGAGGCCGATGGCATCGGCCTGTGCCGAGGTGCGGAAGAGCACCGCGATATCGTGGAAAGCCAGGTGCGCGTCGTTTTGACCGTCGGCGTGGCCGGCGTCGATGGAGACGAGGCTCGTCCCGCCGAGCATCCGCTCGATTTCGCGGGCGATGAAGTGGGCTTCCTCTGCTTCGCCCGCTGCGCGGACGCGTTCGACGGGCGGCGATGCCGCGGCGAGCGGATCGAGGGGCCGTGGCACACGCCCGGGCGTACGCTCGATGACGCGCGTAGCGGCGCGGACGACCGCCGTGGGAGAGCGGTAGTTCGTCCGGAGCGCCACCACCGTCGCCTCTGGGTAGTGCGCGGCGAAGCGCTCGATGCAGGCCGGATCAGATCCGCGAAACCCGTAGATCGCCTGGTCGGGATCTCCGACGGCGCAAATCCCTGATCCCGGAGGCGCGAGCAGGAGCACCATCCGCTCTTGAGCTGGGTTGACGTCCTGGTACTCGTCGACGAGGAGGTAGCGGCAGCGTTCCCGAGCCCAGGCGAGCGCTTCGCCGCAGCGCTCGAGGAGCCGGACGGCGCAGAGCACCAGATCGTCGAAGTCGAGCGCGCCGCGCGCTTCGAGCGCGCGCTGGTAGGCGGCGTAAACCGGCGCGATCTCGGGCGCGCATGGCTCGGGGCCGAGCAGCTTCGCCTTGGCCAGCCCGATCGCGGCTGCGAGCTTGCCGGAGGGCGTGACGCCGACCTCTCGGGCGGCCACTTTGATCGCCTCCGTGCGCGCCCGTTCGTCCAAGATCTCGAAGTCGGGCGCGAGGCCCGCGTGCTCGGCAAAGGCGCGAAGGAGCGTGCGGCCAAACGCGTGAAAGGTGCTCGCTTCGATGAGTGCCGCGTCGGGCCCGAGGAGCTCGGCGAGCCGCTCGCGCAGCTCACCGGCTGCCCGGCGCGTGAAGGTGATCGCACAGATCGAGCGCGCGGCAATCCCTTGCTGCACGAGGCGAGCGATGCGGCGGGTGAGCACCCGGGTCTTTCCGGTGCCGGGACCCGCGAGAACGAGGAGCGCACCGCCCGCGTGCTCGACGGCGCGCGTCTGCTCTTCGTTAAGTTCGGGATGGTTAGGCGCAGAAGCGTGCGCGACGCTGGCCGTGGCGGCCTGTGCCCTGACGGGCTGCGTCCGGGAATGCGGAGGCTCTTCGGAGTGGCGCTGCGGAGCCGTCGCGAAGCCGAAGCTGCGCTGGTCCAGGAGGCGCCGGCGCTCCTCGGGCTCGAAGACCGTCACGGCCCCGTACTCGCCGTCGTAGCCGGGTTTCAGATGGACTCGACCTGTGCGCATCCGTTCGATCGCCTCACCGAGGAGCGGCGGTCCGTCGCGACCCAATTCCTCGAGCGGTAGATCGCCCAGCAGCGCGAGCTCAGGCCCGATTCGGTGGAGCAATCGCTCTTGCTCGCGGCCGACGCGCACGCTGCCGGCACCGACGTCCATCAGCTCACCGAGCAGCTCCGCGAGCGGGACGAAGCTCCTGAAAGGCTTGGCCCCTTCGGGCCGCGCACCCTCGGGCCTGTCGGCGAGCTCCTCTACCCTGCCCAAGACTCCTGCGGTCAGCCGCTTGCCGCAGCTCGGGCAGAGACCTCCTGCGCGACGCGCCTCGGCCGGCGTCAACACGACGCCGCAGTTGCGATGACCATCGAAGTGGTATTTGCCTTCTTCCGGGAAGAACTCCACCGTGCCGAGAAACCCCTCCCGCCGATCGCGGAGCGCGTCCCGAAGCGCGAAGTACGAGAGATCGCAGTCGAAGAGGTTGGCCTCGCGACCGAGCTTATCGGGCGAGTGCGCGTCGGAGTTCGAGACGAGGGCGTAGCGATCGAGCGCGGAAAGGCGCCAGTTCATCGCCGGATCGGACGAGAGCCCCGTCTCCACGGCGAAGATCTCGCCGGCGAGATCGGCGAAGCAGTCCGAGATCGCATCGAAGCCGGATTGGGCGCCGAGCGCGGAGAACCATGGAGTCCAGATATGGGCCGGCACGAGGAACGCGTCGGGCGACGATTCGCAGACGATCTCCAAAAAGTCGCGCGAATCGAGGCCAAGGATCGGCCGGCCGTCGGAGGCGATGTTGCCAATTCGCGAAAGGCGCGTGGAGATCCTGGCCGCGGCCTCGAGGTCGGGTGCGTAAGCGAGGTTGTGGACTTTGCGCACCTTGCCGTCACGCTTGTAGATGCTGCTTACTTCGACCGAGAGGACGAAGCGCACCGGGGCGCGGCAGGCGGGAGGGACGCTTTCGTCGATCGGGCGCGCGAGATCCTCGCGCAGGGCAAAGAGGCCGCTCTCGGCCGGCACCAGCTTCTCGCGGATCTCGGCGAACCAGCGCGGGTGGGTGAAGTCGCCGGTCGCGACAACGGTGATCCCTTTGCGCTGCGCCCACCGGTGGAGTTGCTCGAGGGTAAGCTCCCGACTGGTGGCGCGCGAAAGGTAGGAGTGGACGTGGAGATCGGCGAGGAACTTCACGCGCGCACTCTAGAGGCATGGTGGCAGCCCGCCACGAAAATCACCATGGCCAAGACTTGGTGTGCAAGGGCTGCCCACAAAGGCACATGGGAAAGCAGCGTCACAATCCCGAGCAAAACTTGCATGCCAACGAGCACCAGAAGAACCAAAGCATGCCGCGCTCCGCGCGTGCGCGGATGGCTACGCCACACGGTCACGGCGTAAAACACGGCAAGGACAGCTACGACGTAAGCCACCATTCGATGTTGGAATTGCACCATGGTGGCATTGGCAAAAAAGTTTTCGTACCAAGGGGAGAATACGAAAAGATCGCCGAAGGACGGAATGAACCGGCCGCTCATGAGCGGCCAAGTATTGTACGCGAACCCGGCTTTCGAGCCGGCCACCAGAGCGCCAAGCGCCATTTGCACGAGGAAAACGACAGGGATCCATTTCGACCAGAAGACGAGCCCTGGCGCCAGGCGGATGGGATCGGAGGACGACAGCTTCGCGAGGAAGCGCACCAGGGCCGCGAGAATGCATGCGGCCACCAAGAGGTGGAGCATCAGCTTGACCGGCGCGACCGCCACCATCCCTGGCCTGAGGCCTGACGCAACCATGATCCAACCCACGGCGGCCTGCAGTCCCCCGAGCATGCAGATACCGAGAAGCCAGCCCATCACCGCCCTGGATACCGTTCCCCGGCGCCATCCACGCACGAGAAGGAGAAATGGTACGAGAAATACGAGCCCCGTGGCGCGCCCGAATTGGCGGTGACTCCATTCCCACCAATAAATGGATTTGAATTCATCCATGGACATCCCATAATTGAGCACTTCGTATTGCGAGCTGTGCTGGTATTTGTCGAACTCAACGAGCCACGCCGCGTCCGACAAAGGAGGAATCGCACCCGTGAGGGGCCTCCATTCCGTCATCGATAGCCCCGAGCCCGTCAGCCGAGTCGCGCCGCCAAGGGCGACCATGACAATGACGAGCCCCACGAGCAACCAAAGCCAGTACCGCATCCAACCCGGTGCCTGAAACTGATTCATTTGGTCTGTTTCAACGAATGGCTGCATTTGCATGACTGAATGATTCATCCTTGCCAATAGACCGCTTTCAAGTTAACCGGGCGATACCCCGTACTGTGGGACGTACCCATGGCGGGGCTCCGCGCATACTTGCGCGCTCCTCATGTACCATCTCGAAACCTGCGCTGCGAATGGCCTCCGATGTATGGCGCGTAAGATGGCATCCGGCAGCAAAACGACACCAAATGGGGTCGAGCCTTTGCTGCCAGGTAAAGCGCTTGGGATCGTCCGCCGCAACGTGCTCGAGGAAGACGAGCCGGCCGTTCGGGCGGAGCACGCGCCGGATCTCCGCGAGCGCTCGGCTCGCGTCCGGCACCGTGCAAAGGACGAGCATCGAGACAACCGCATCGAACGAAGCATCCTTGAAAGGGAGAGCGTCCGCAGGAGCGGCGGACGTTTGGATCGAGGATGCGCGGACCGCGCCGCGATCCTGCGCAATCGCCCGGGCGAGCCGCGCGCGCATCCACCGATCGGGCTCGGCCACGACGAGACGTGTGACGGTTTCGGGGAAGTGCCGGAGGTTCGAGCCCGTACCAGCGCCGATCTCGAGGACCTCACCTTCGAGCCCCGACACGAGCTCTTTGCGCCACGACGCAAGACAAGCCTCCTCCGTCTTTCGCATGACAGGATCGTAAAAGCACGAAAAGAGGGGGCCCATCGCGCCCACCATACAGCGCAACTCCGTTGCGCTGCATTTGAAAGTGCCACCATGGACACGGGCCCGGCAACGTGCGACGAAGTCGCTACAGCGCGATGAACCCGTCGAGCCCTGACCGACAACGCCTGCTCGATCTCGTCCGCCGGCACGGCTGGAATGCGACCGCGTTTCAAACGGTGGGTGCAGGATACAACTACTTTTTCCATGGTGATGCCTGCGTCGCGTACGTCGATACGGGGCGTGCCTGGGTCGCCGCGGGCGCTCCCATCGCCGCCGCGGAAGCCGTTGCCAACGTCGCGAAAATCTTTGCGCGAGCTGCGCGCTCGGCGGGCAAACGCTGCTGCTTTTTTGCAACCGAAGATCACTTCCAGGAGACCACTGCCGAGGACTTCGAATCCTTCCAGGTTGGCGAGCAGCCCGTGTGGGATCCCCGGCAGTGGCCAGCCACGCTCGCAAACCACCCAAGCTTGCGCGAACAGCTCCGGCGCGCGCGCGCCAAGGGCGTCACCGTCCGCGAGACACGCGGAGAGCTGATTTCGGGCCCTCTACGCGATGCTCTCGACCGCGTGGCTGCGCGCTGGATCGCCACCCATGACATGGCACCCATGGGATTTCTGGTGAATATCCAGCCCTTCGGCACGCTGGTGGATCGCGCATGCTTCGTCGCAGAGCTGAACGGACGCGTCTGCGGGTTCGCGAGCGTCATCCCCGTTCCCGCACGCGGGGGCTGGTTCATCGAACACCTCATTCGCGATCCGAGCGCGCCGAACGGAACCGGCGAGCTTCTCGTCAACGCCGTGATGCAATGGGCAAAAGATGCCGATTGCGGTTGGCTCACGCTCGGCCTGGCGCCGCTCGCAGGAGACGTGTCGGGCTTTTTGCGTTTCACGCGTCGCATCGCAAGTCCTCTTTATGACTTCGACGGTCTTCGCGCATACAAGGCGAAACTCAATCCCCAGTCGTGGTCCGTGATTCATCTCACTTATCCAAATTCGCAGAGCCCCGCCATATCCATCTTGGATGTTCTCTCCGCATTCACGCGCGGCGGCTTTCTGCGATTCGGCATACGGTCCATCCTGCGCGGACCCACGTTCCTGCTTCGCGCCATTGCGACCCTGCTCGTCCCGTGGACGATCTTGCTCGCCGCAACTCCGGTGTATCCGTGGTTCGGAACACCCTACGTGAAATGGGCATGGGTCATCTTCGACGTGCTCCTCGCGCTCGGCCTCTTCGGCATGCTCCGGCGCCCGAAGGTATCCGGCATGACAGTACTTGCCATGGCCGTCACGTGCGATGCAGCGCTCACACTGCTTCAGGCTGTCGTCTGGAATGCACGACGAATCACCAATATCGGTGAAGCGCTCATCGTCTTCGTTGCGTGCGCCGGCCCCGCGTTTCTGGCTGTCGTTCTCTGGGGCGCCCGCGCCCGCATGGTCCGCGCTCACCGAATCTAGTCAACGTCGAATCTAGTCAACGTCAACGAGAGGCTCCGCATAAAACGCGCTCTCGCTGCCTCGGTCCGTCATGAGGAGCACCATGTCCCAGCGAGGCGCAACGCAACGCGGGCGCCGCGCAGGCTGGGGTCACACGTTATGGAATATAAAATACACTCCTTGGAAAGGAGGCTCTTGGGAGATGGGGACCTGATTTGGATTTCTCCCTGTGAGCGCGCGTGGATGAGGACACGATGGCTAGCAACAGCCCGAGCGCGACGGGAGCAACGAGATGCAAGGCGCCGCTCTTTTCGTTGAATCGCACATGCATGGCTATTCCGGAGAGCGGTGCGAAAACCAAGCCACGCGGGTTCGCAAGCTCACCCCAACCTACCCCAACCTACCTTTTGCCGTTGTTGTTGCCAGATACACGGCTGTGATCTCGGCGTGATCGAGCAGGCCTACCACGTGGCCTTCTTCGTTGGTGACGAGGAGCTCGCGCATCCCGCTTGAAAGCAGGACATCGAGTGCGCCGTGCAGATCGTCGGTTTCGCGGACGAAGACGGGCGGCGCCATGAGATCATCGGCGAGTGTGAGCGGGCCAATGTCTGGATCCGATGTCATCGTGCGGAGGATTTCGGCGGTGATCACGCCGACGAGCAACCCATCTTTGTCGACGACCGGAAATGCATCTTGCCCCTCGGAAGAAGCCACCACCTGCGTCACCTCCGAGGCAGGCGCATCTTGTCGAAAGATGGAAAACGGCCGATCTTTGACGACGATTTCATCCACTCGAATCCCCTTGAGCGTGTTGAAGCCGAGCTCGTCGCGATGGGCGGGGGATTCACGCTTGCTATTGACTTGTGCGTGATAAAGCGAGTGATTGCGAAGCGCGACGAACGCGATGCCCTCGGCAAGCATGAGCGGAACGAGCAGATCGTAGCTGCCCGCGAGCTCGCATGTCATCACGAGCGATCCAATGGGCACATGCGCGAGCCCGCCATAAAACGTGCCCATCCCAACGAGCGCGAATGCACCCGGGTCAATACGTGCATCATGCAGAAGTAGCTGGGCAGCGCGCCCGAAGGCTCCGCCAAAAATGCCACCCAAGACCATGGACGGCCCAAAGTCACCGGCGCTGCCGCCGCTGCCCACCGTGAGCGACGTTGCCATGATCTTCACCGCACCGAGCAGGAGCAAGATTTCGACGGCACGCCATCCACCCGGCAACCACGACGCGCCCGTGATGGCCACCTGCGCAGCGCCATACCCACCCCCGAGAATGCCGAGCCCCTGTCCCTCCCCCAGGCGCGTGCTGAGAACGTAGATGATGGGCGTTGCAACGATGCCAAGACCCAAACCACCCGCGGCAGGCCGCAGCCACGCCGGCAGCCGCGAATGCAACGAGAGGCGCCGCACCGCATCGAGGGACTGAACGAAGATCAAGGCCATGCCGCACACGACGAGAGCCATGAGCGCGAAGAGCGGCAAGTGCGCAGGGATGAATGGGTATTTCGTCGCGTGAGCGAAAAGCGTGGATTCCCCGAAGAAGGAAATGAAGACCGAATACGATACGACGCTTGCAAGAACCGAAGGTACGAGGGCGTCTGATTCGAAATCATCCTTATGTAGGATTTCGACCGCTAAAATCGCCGCTCCGAGCGGCGTACGAAAGACAGCGGCCATGCCCGCGGCCAATCCCGCAACGAGGAGGATGCGCCTTTCGCGATCGGTGACGCGCAGATAGCGACCGACGATGGACCCTATCGATCCACCGATCAGCATCGTTGGGCCTTCGCGCCCGCCGGAGCCACCAAACCCGAGCGTGGCAATCGACGCGAGTACTTTGATGAACGGAACGCGCCGTCGCACGACGCCGCCGTGCTCATGAAATGCCTCGATGATGGTATCGGCACCGCCGCCACGCGTTTCAGGGGCGAGCCGCGAGATGACACCGGCAAGGAGGGCGCCTATCCCAGGCAAGAACAAGAGAAGCCAGGGTCGAAAGTGTGTGTCTTCCCCGACGGGAAAGAGCGCCTCGCCCGCTGCACGAAGAGGTATGTAGCCAGCGAGACCTTCGAGCACCGTGTGTTCGACCAACTCGAGGCCTTTGACGAAACCCAGACTCACGCAACCAACGGCGGCACCCACAGCCGCAGCGTGAAGAAGAAGGCGACCCAGGAGCTGGAGCGTGATCGGCGGCCGCGCCGAAAACCCGCGCTCGATAAGCTTTGCCAGCTTTTTCAACGCAGCAGCCGGGAGCGTCGTCGGCCTGCCCTTCTGAACCGGCGGGACGATCTTGGGCGGCATATTCGAGTTCATGTGAAGCGCACGCGAGCTCTTTATAGGACGTAATCGCTGTCCGTGGTGACTCGTCCGCGAGCCGGAACGAACACCGATTGACAATCGGTGTATGGCGCTTACGCTGCCGCGCCATGCTCACCGTGCCGCGTTTGGGAGATCTCGAGATGGCCGTTCTCGAACTCGCCTGGTCTGCGCATGTCATCGACGTCAAAGAGGCGCATCGCCGTCTTGGCGAACCTCGCGGGATCACGTCGAACACGGTCCAATCCACACTCGAGCGCTTGTTTCGCAAAGGGCTGCTCGCGCGCGAACGAATCGGACACGCTTATCGTTATTCGCCCACACTTTCGCGCGACGAGTTCCGAGCGCAGGCCGCGGCGCAGGCCGTGGGCGAGCTTCGCGGCGCGCAGGCCAGCGGCGTGCTCGCTGCGTTCGTGGAGATCGCAGCAAAGGCCGATCGGAAAAATCTCGATCGCCTCGAAGCCATTCTTTCTCGGGCGCGGGCGCGGCGATGAGCACGGTGAGCCTTTGGTCGGTCATCGTCCTGCTCTTTGCGGCCGGATCCATGGCAGGAGCCATCGTTGTCACGAGCCTCGAGACAATGCTCCGCAGAAGCCTGCGAAGCTTTGCTCCGGCCGCGCGCGTTCGGTGGCTCACCACGCTGGTTGCCATGCCGTACGCAACGGGCCTGCTCGCAGTCGTCGTCGCGTTCGGGCCGTGCCTTCATCATCTCGCATTCGGCCTCGAAGATGGTTGCCTTGCGCACGGCCGTCCCAACTTCTTTTTCTGCCTGCGCACCCCCATGCACGACGTGCCCATGGCGTGGGCAGCCGCCGGTCTGCTCCTCGCTTTCGCTCTCGGACGCGCAGTCGCATCCACGGTTCGCCTCGTGCGCGCACACCGTGCATGTTGCATGCTTCGTCGCGTAGGCAGGTGGGATGCGTCGCGCTCGGTGTGGCTCGTGCCTGGCTCGGTCGCCATGGTCGCGGGCCTTCCCTCCCCGCACATCTTTCTCGGCGAAGTCCTCGTCCAGCATTTTTCGCAGCGCGTTCTCGACGCCGTCCTCGCGCATGAACGAGCGCACGCGGCCCGCCGCGATCTCGCAACGAAGCTCATCGCGCGCGTCGCTGCGAGTTGCCTTCCGCCGCGAACGCGCGCGGAGCTCTTGAGCGAGCTCGATCTCGCGATGGAACAAGCATGCGACGCGATCGCAGCCGCCGACACGCGCGATCCTCTTCTCGTCGCGCGATCGCTCTTGGAGCTCGCGAGTATCGACGACCGTCCTCATGCGTGGGCCGCCACGTTCGCTTCGAGCGAGCACCTGGAGGCGCGCGTGCGCGCTCTCTGCGAACCTCGCTGGCGCTCCTCACGCTCCGCTTTCGCGGCAGCCTCCACCCTCGTCACGGGCTTGCTCCTCACCTGTCTCGTCTTCGACCTGAAGATCCACGAAGCAACCGAGACGATCTTCGCGACCCTTCTTGTCGGATAAGAACATGCTGCAACGTCGGTTCATTGCGTTGGCTTGGCTTGCCTCCGCGGCGGGCGTCACGAACATCGCACGCGCAGAACCACGCATTCTCGACCGCGCCGCCGTCGTGGCTCTCGCGAGCGCACAAGCACCGAGCGTCGCGGTCGCCGAACGTCGCGTGGAAGAAGCAAGAGCCGCGCGCACGGGTGCAGGCGTCCTCGCCCCCATCAACCCGGAGCTGTCGGTGTACGTCGGGCCGCGGTGGCAGCAGAGCGGGACGACGAGCGCGGACTACTACGTCGGCCTCGCGTGGCCGTTCGATCTCTCGGGCGCTCCCTCACGCCGGATGCGCGTCGCCGACGAAGGCGCGCGTCTCGCAGAGAGCGAAGCCGAAGCAACGCGTCAGACCGCGATCGCCGAGGCGCTCGTCCTCTGGGCAAGTGCGCGCGCAGCGGAAGAACGCGTTCGACTCGACGACGCTCGCCTCACCATCGATCGCTCGGTTCTCCGGTCTGCCGAAATTCGACGGCGCGCGGGCACGGCAGGAGACGGCAACTTGGCGCTCGCTCGCGCCCTCGAGGCACAAGGAGCGGCGCGTCTCGTAACTTCGGAGCACGAGGCCGCGGCGTTCGAGGAGCGACTTCGTGCGCGCGTAGGCCTGCGACCCACGGACCGAACGCGCGCAGGCGGTTCGCTCATCACGGAGGAACCAAAGCCCCTCGAAGCGCTCCTGCGTGAACTCGCGGCGCAGCCCGCGATCGTGCGAGCGCTCGCGCAAAAGCGATTCGCCGAGAGCGACGCTGCACTGCAACGTCGCGCCGGATGGCCCGTGCCCCGCATCGCGGCGAGCATGGGCCGAGATCCGGACACGTACGCTCACCTCGGCGTGGACGTGCCGTTGCCGATCTACCAGCGCAACCAAACGAACGCCGCCGTTGCAGCGGCTCGCAGAGAGACGGCGGAGACGGAAGTTCGAAGTGCGCTCGTCCTTGGCGAAGCCGAGCTCCGTGCAGCCTACACGGAATACGAAGGAGCTCGTGAAGCCTTCAAGACGCTCGATCGCACGACCGCCGACATCGACGACGCCGAGCATCTCGCCGTGCGCAGCTACGAGCTCGGTCAAACGAGTCTATCGGAGCTCGCAACGACACGGCGTGAAGCCGCCGCCGCGCGCATCGCTCGGCTCGACGCTTCGATAGCCCTCGCAAAGGCACGCATCGCTCTCGACTTGCTTACGGGATCACTCCGATGAAACGAATCGTGTTGCTCGGCCTCGTACTCCTTGCATCATGCAAGAAAGTGGATCCGCCCGTACCCGTGGCCGATGCGGGCTCGGAGATCACCGTCGAGCTCACGAGCGAAGGGCTCGCCACGGCCCATGTCCGCACGGAGAAAGTCGGCCCAGGGACATTCACGCCGAGACTGCGCCTCGCCGGATCGATCGTCGGGGATCCCAAGCACGTGGCCGAGGTGGGGGCTCGCGTAAGCGGCCGCGTCGTTGCCATCCGCGTCGTGCTCGGCGATCGCGTGAAGCGAGGACAGGTGCTCGCCGAAGTCGACACCGTCGAGTTGCATCAAGTCGTGCTCGAGTACCGAACCGCCGTTGCAAAGGCAAAGAGCGCACAGGACACGCTCGCGCGGCAGAAGCAGCTCGTCGACGAACGCGTGGGACCCATTCAAGATCTGCGTCGTGCCGAAGCGGCCGCCGCCGAAGCGGAGGCAGCGCTCACCGAATCACGCGAGCACCTCAAGTTCCTCGGCCTCACCGACACCGACGTCGCACAGATACGGACCGGGACCGGAGACGCAAAGAGCCGAATCATGAGCCCCATCGACGGACGCGTTGCGATGCTCAACCTCACGCCCGGACAGGTCCTCACGGGCAGCGAGACGATCGCCGTGATCGCGGATCTCGATCCCATCTGGGCCCAAGTTCGCGTCTACGAGCGAGATCTGCAAACCATCCGCCCTGACGCCGCTGCCACGGTTGCAGTCCCGGCTTATCCGGATCGCACGTTTGACGGAACCATCGCGTTCGTGAGCGACGTGCTCGATTCCAAGAGCCGCAGCGCCGAAGTTCGCATCCGGCTCGTGAACGAAGACGGAGCGCTGCGTCCGGGAATGAGTGCGAACGCGTTCACCGCGCGCAGAGCGGGCGACCAATCGACGTGGCTCCCTGTGGCCGCCGTCCAGCCTCACGAGGGCGCGCGCATCGTGTTCGTTCGCACCGGCGAGCGACGCTTTCAGGCGCGTCGCGTGATCGTCGGTGAGGAGCAGGGAGACTACCTTCCCGTCGAGAGCGGCCTCGGCCCGGACGACGACGTCGTCGTCGAAGGAGCCTTTACGCTGCGGGGCGAGCTCGAACGCGCAGCTCTCGCGGGCGAGTAAGCGATGCTCGGCACCATCATCGCGCTCAGCATTCGCCATCGCATCGTGGTCCTGCTCGCCACGTGCGTGCTCGCCGTGCTCGGCGCGCAGGCATTCCAAAAGTTGCCCATCGACGCCGTGCCCGATCTCACGAACGTCCAGGTGCAAGTCTTGACGAGCGCGCCGGCGCTCGGACCGCTCGACGTCGAGCGCCTCGTGACCACGCCCGTCGAACGCGCGATGGGGGGCCTGCCGCGCCTCGTGGAGCTTCGATCCATCTCGCGCTACGGCGTCTCGGCGATCACGGTGGTCTTCGAGGACGGATTCGATCCGTACCTCGCAAGACAACTCGTCGGCGAACGGCTCGTGCACGCGCGCGACGCGATCCCGCCGGAATACGGCATCCCCGAGCTCGGGCCGATGACCACGGGGCTCGGCGAAATCTACCAGTTCGAAGTCAAAGGTGACGGCGTCTCGCCGATGGAGCTCCGGTCCATCCTCGACTGGGAGATCGCTCCACGGCTTCGCGTGGTGCCCGGCGTCGTCGAAATCAATACGTTCGGCGGACAGCTCAAAACCTTCGAAGTCGCCGTCGATCCCCAGAAGATGTCTGCGCACGGCGTCACGCTGCAAGATCTCTTCGTGGCGCTGCAGACGCAAAACCGCTTGAGCGGCGGCGGCGCGATCTTACGCGGCCCCGAAGGGATCCTGGTCCGCGGTGACGCCCTCGTGCAGTCGCTCGACGACATCCGGTGCGTGCTCGTCGCAACGCACGACGGCACGCCGATCCACGTCAGCGAGATCGCCGAAGTGCATCTTGCACCCATGCTCCGCCAGGGCGCGGCAACGCGCGACGGGCGCGGGGAGATCGTCGCCGGCACGGCGATGATGCTCATGGGCGAGAACTCGCGCAACGTCGCCGCGGACGTGCAGCGCGCCGTGGACGCCATCAACGCGACGTTGCCCAGCGGCGTGCGCATCGAGCCCTTCTACGATCGCACGGCGCTCGTGAATCACACGATCCATACCGTTGCGCGAAACCTGCTCGAAGGCGGAGCGCTCGTCATCGTCGTACTGTTCCTCATGCTGAGAAATGCCCGGGCGGGGCTGCTCGCGGCCATGATGATCCCGCTCTGCATGGGCGTCGCCTTCCTTGGGATGCACGCCGCCGGGGTCAGCGGAAACTTGATGTCGCTCGGCGCTATGGACTTCGGGCTCGTCGTGGATGGCGCCATCATTCTTCTCGAGAACTCCGTCCATCATCTCTCCGAGGAGAGGGAGAAACTCGGCCGGCTCCTCACCTCCCAGGAGCGCGACGTCGTCGTCGAGCGATCGGCGCTCGAAGTCCGATCGTCGAAGTTCGGCGAGTTGATCATCGCGCTCGTGTACTTGCCGGTGCTCACGCTGGAAGGCGTCGAGGGCAAGATGTTCCGCCCCATGGCGCTCACCGTGCTCTTCGCGCTGCTCGGCGCCGTCGTGCTTTCGCTCACGTTCGTTCCTGCGCTCGCGTCGCTGCTTCTTTCACGATCGACCGTCGATCGACCGAGCCCGATCGTCACGTTCGCTCAGCGCATCTACGAGCCGCTGCTCCGCGGAAGCCTCCGGCACCCATTGCAATCCGCGGCGCTCACGTTCGCTGCGTTCGCGACCAGCATGTTCCTCGCCTCGCGAATGGGATCGGAGTTCGTTCCTCGTCTCGACGAAGGCTCGATCGTCATCGAGATCAATCGCCTGCCGTCGACCTCGCTCGAAGAATCACTGAGGCAGTCGGGCGTCATCGAGACGACGCTCCGCGCGTTCCCCGAAGTCGCGACCGTGATCACGAAGACCGGGCGCCCGGAGATCGCCAACGATCCGGCGGGGGTCGAAGCATCGGACGTGTGGGTGATGCTGAAGCCGCGCGAAGAGTGGCCGCCGCCGCGCGATCGCGACGAGCTCGTCGATCGGATGAGCAAGGCTCTTCGGAGCGAGGTACCGGGCACCGTCTTCGGCTTCTCGCAGCCGATCGAAATGCGGATGAACGAGCTGGTGAGCGGCGTGCGCTCGGATCTTGCCGTCAAAGTCTACGGTGACGATCTCGAAACGCTCGCGAGGCTCGGCGATCGACTCCAGCGCATCATCGGCGGCGTGCGCGGGGCCGAAGACATCAAGGCCGATCGCGTGGAAGGCGATCCGGTGCTGCAGATCTTGGCGAACCGGCTCGCGCTCGCCGAGCGCGGGGTGTCTGCGTCCGACGTGCTCGATGCCATCGAGACCATTGGCGGGAAAACCGTGGGCGAGATCCTCGAAGGGCGCCGCCGCTTCGCGCTGCGCGTGCGGCTTCCCGAGCACGTGCGCAACGATCGCGATGCCATCGAGCGGCTCCCGCTTCGCACGCAATCCGGATCGTTCGTCACGCTCGGAGACGTCGCCACGCTGCAAATCGTCGATGAGCCTCTGCTCATCAACCGCGAAGCAACGGAGAGAAGGATCATCGTGCAGGCCAACGTGCGCGGTCGCGATCTCGGAAGCTTCGCGGACGAAGCGCAGCAAGCGGTGGCGCGCAAACTGAAACTGCCGCGCGGCTACCATCTCTCGTGGGGTGGTCAGTTCGAAAACCTGCGGCGTGCGCGCACACGCCTCTTCGTCGTCGTCCCGCTGGCGCTCGCCCTCATCGCGACGCTCCTCTATCTGGCCTTCCGCAACCTTCGCGCCGCGATGCTCATCCTGTTCAACGTGCCCATGGCGGCCACCGGCGGCGTGCTGCTCCTCGCGGCGCGCGGGCTGCCACTCAGTATCTCGGCGGGCGTCGGCTTCGTCGCGCTCTTCGGCGTCGCGGTGTTGAACGGCCTCGTCCTCGTCAACACCGCGCGCGACATGCAGAAGCACGGCCACGAAGCGCACGAGGCCGCGCGCCTCGGCGCGCTACGCCGCCTCCGCCCCGTGATGACAACAGCACTTGTCGCATCGCTCGGCTTCGTGCCCATGGCCCTCGCCACCGGCTCTGGCGCCGAGGTACAGCGGCCACTCGCCACCGTCGTCATCGGCGGCCTGGTCACATCAACTCTGCTCACGCTCCTCGTGATCCCAACTTTGTACGCGCGTATCTTCAGGTCCCCACCGCGCAAGATATCCTGCGACGCCCCGTAGCGCCGCTCGATTGCACATTGAGGCACTCCGGCCGTCGCCCGTTGCAACGAACGATGCGCCCCGCGAGCGATCTCCAGGCTCCGGCACGTGTCATGAATTCTTCGCTTCCGTGGTTCTCGACACACGGGAGCCTCAAGGAGAAAGACAATGAGGCACTGGAGATGGCTTGGCGGGTTGGGCGCGTGTGCAATGGCAACGGCTGTCGCATGCGGCTCGAGTGGGAATTCCTCGGATCCCTTGCAGCCCACGGCAGCATTCCAAAACTGCACCCATACCGCGGACTATTGGCGGAACAACCCGGACGCATGGCCGGAGTTCTCGACACCCATGATGCTGGGTGGGGTTTCGTACTCACAAGACCAGCTCCTGCAAATCCTCGCACAACCGACGGGTGTCAACGGCCTCGTCGATTTGGCGCAGGCGGAGATCACGGCGACGTTGAACGCGAGCGCCATCCAGAACGACGAATCCATCGGCCACCTCCTCTATCCGCAGCGGGACGATGCAGACCTACTCATGTTGAGGCTCGTCCCGCCGCCCATCGGCACGGACTCGTTGCCAGAGGAGACAGTGGCACCCTATGTAACCTTCCTCAACAACTTCAGCGCGGGCGTCTTTGGTCCAGGTCTGTGCGAGGCCGACGCCGGCGCCGCGAGCGGGGCCAACAACTGCACCGAGTCGGCGAGCTACTGGCTGAACAATCCGGGCTCGTGGCCAGTGACGTCACTAGCCTTGGGTACGACGAGGTTGTCACAAGACCAGCTCCTGCAAATCCTCGCGCAGCCGGCCGGTGTCAATGGCTTCATCGATCTGGCGCAGGCGGAAATCGCGGTGAAACTCTCCCGCGCCGCGGGCGCCGATGGCAGCAGCATCATGGGGGTGGTCTATTCTACGGACGCATACATCGGTCCGTCTCTCCCCCCACCCATCGGCACGGACTCGGTGCCGGTCACAGCAACAGCAGGCCTCGTGACCGCCCTCAACGACTTCCTCACGGGTGTCGTTGGTCCAGGCGTGTGTGGAGCAGATGCGGGAACCCAGCCAAGTGAGAACATAACCCAGTCGCCTACTCAGGACCCCGAATGCATGGTAGGCGCTCCTGGTGTCCTCTATTCGGCAACGTGGTCTGGCATTGCGGACGGCACCCTCGATTTGGGTAACGGAGAGACCATCACCATCCTCAATTCGGACGGCGTACACTTCGATTGGTCGTCAACGACTCCAATCTCCGTCGTCATTGTTCGCGGAGATCCAATAAGGGGTGTCGTCGAATCCTACGATCCTGCGGCAACGCATGCAGAGAGGTTATCCCCGCCAAATAATCCGGACGACCGCGACATGCAACTCCCTATTTATTCAATCAAATTCTGTTTCCGCGACGCATCGGGCACGACCGACGCAGGCACGGACACCGGCACGGACGCGGGCACGAACACCGGGACGGACGCAGGCGTGGATTCTGGCGGGAACGTCCAGCAAGACGCCGCACCCCTTCCGAGCTACACCTGGTAGCCATCCGTCAAACCGGCACGAGGAGAATCGTTGGGAAATGCCGCTGCAGGCGCGTGAGATCGCCGACATCGCTCGTGTAGACGACTCCTCCACCCCTGAGCGCAGCAGACGCCATGACGACGGCGTCTGCGAGGGACGCTCGCGCACGGAGCTAAGCCCGGATGATTCATGACGACTCCACTCAGACGAGCCGATCCTCTTGCTACGAAGGGCGTACGGCGTTTCTCGGACCTGCGGCGTACGTACAGTACGCCTCGGTCCTGCGATACGGCGTGCGCCCTTCTCGCTGCGGTCTCGGCCGTCTGCAGAAATCGCGTCATGATTCATCCGGGCTAGCGCCTCCCCTGCAGCGCGACACAACGGATCTGACATGCTCTCGACGGTGACCATGGCAAGGATGGCCTCACGAATATCGGTTCGACCGCGCCACCACTCCACGTAGACGACGGCGGGAACGATCGGCAAAAAACCACGCCGAACGATGGCCCGCATCGCCTCGGTCGCTCTGGGTCTGCGCCGTTCGAGAGCGATGAGCAGTTAAACCAGCAGACGCTTGCTGCCCCCTGTGTAAGCAAATTTACGTTATTCTCGAATGCTTGCATGGGCACACCAAGGCTCTTTCTCGAAGTCATCGGCGGTGTCGATCTCGGCGCTCGCATCGACCTGGATGCGGCCACGCGGACGATCGGGCGCGCGGACGATTCCGACCTTGTCCTGCATGATCGCGCGGTCTCGCGCCAGCACGCCATCGTGACGCGCACGGAGACGGGAGCGATTCACTTCGAGATTTGTCCGAGCAAGTTGGCCGCTGTCGTGAAGGGTTGTGCCCTTCACCAACTCGATCTTCAGCCTGGAATCGAGCTGCTCATTGGCAACACCACCCTCGCGGTTCGCTCCTCTGATGACAAGCACGCCGTCTCCAACGGTAATGGCGGAACAACGGAGCGCCGCGGCGCTGGTGTCAGCGCCTTGCACCTAGCGGCGCTCGACGCACTCATTGCGATGCTCAACGACGTCCATGACGTTACCGAGCTCGTGTCACGCACGCAGGCGTGGTGTGTCGAATACTCGATGGCAACCGACGTGCAGCTCGGCGCCGTAACGGACAGTGCGACGACTGCGCCTTTCTCGAAGCACGACGACGGCATGGTCCGCGTTGGAGTGCCGATGCCGGGTGACTCGGACACGCTCGTCTTCACGTGTCCGTCGTCAACTGGCGAAGTGCAAGACTCGCTTCGAAAGACACTCGTGATGGCTGGTCAGTTTTTCGCGTTTACGCTCAACGACGTACGGCGATCACCTATCGCCGTTGACAAGGACGGTCCACACCGGGCAACGCCGTGCAGCTCCTCGCGAACGGTCCTCGGCTCCTCGGCAGCCGCTCGCAAGATCTCAGACTTCATCACGAAGCTGTCCGATAGCAACGCGACCGTGCTTCTCGAGGGAGAGACGGGAACGGGCAAATCGTTCGTCGCGCGCCTCATTCACGAGCACGGGCCTCGCGCGAAAGAACCGTTGCAGGTCGTCAACTGCGCGACCATTCCCGAAGCGCTGTTCGAAAGCGAGTTCTTTGGCCACGAGCGCGGAGCCTTCACCGGTGCGGAGAAATCCATTGGGAAGTTCGAAGCGGCGGGCCGCGGGACCGTGGTTCTCGAGGAGATCGACGCGCTCTCGCTGTCGAGTCAAGCCAAACTTTTAGGCGTGCTCGACGAACGGCACTTCGAGCGACTCGGTTCGAATCACAAGATTTCGCTCCATGCGCGTGTCATCTGCGCGACGAATCACGATCTCAAGGCAATGATTGTGGCAGGCGAATTCCGGAGCGATCTCTACTATCGAATTTCGGCTATGTGCGTGCCCATCCCGCCTCTCCGCGAGCGCGGCGAAGATCTGCTTCTCCTCGCCGAGCACTTCTTGAGTGTTCTTTCTGCGGCGAACTGCCGCCGCGTCAACGGCTTCTCCAAGGAGGCACTCAAGGTGATCACGAGCTACTCATGGCCGGGAAATGTTCGCGAGCTGCGCAACGCGATCGAGCGCGCGCTCGTACTCGGCGACAGGCCAATGATTGAGGCATTCGACTTGGCGCACGTGGTGGAGGCCATGGTCGATCAAGCGTTGTCGCCCACCTCGTTTCCTACGACTTCGCCCACGAAGCGGGCGCCCATCGAGCGTCCTGCCATCGAAAACGCAATCGCGGTGACCGACGGAAATCTCAGCAAAGCCGCCGCGATGCTCGGAATCAGCCGATCAACGCTGTACAGAAAGCGCGCGGAGTTCGAGGCGTCAGATCCAGGGAAGCCACCCACCACACCAAAGAAGTGATGAGAGTGTTCCTCGAACGTTTCACGCTACGTACCGTCGTACACTTTTCACCCGCACAAGAACGTGAAATACGAGGTTTTTGCGTTGGCATCATTCATGCTCAGGCGCGCATCGAAGAATCAAACTGTTAGCCACTTCTGAAATACGAATACACACACCTACAGCGCTTTTGGGCCGCTTTAACACTTGAGAACGAAGCGGGATCCGGCGAGTATGGCGATGGATTTCTTGAAACCGACGAACATGGAACTCACGGAAGCTCGCAGTCAGGATGGAACGTCGTCATGAGCGAGATAGTCATGAGCGGGATAACGCTCAAACCTTCTCCCTCTTATGGGTACGACAAAGGCAGCATTATGAAGCTGAAGACAGGCCAGATGATCGGGATCGCCGATCTTTTGGGCCTTGGGGGACAGGCGCAGGTCTACGGTGGCGTGGATATGCACTCTGGGGTTAAATTCGCGGTTAAGTTGATGGATCCCTTCTTGGCGGCAACACGGCCGGACTTGAGAGAAGAGTTTGAGCACGAAGGTCGATTGCTGGCCCGGTTGGGTAGTAGCCCGAAGGGCAATCACAAGAACATCGTCGCGCTGAGATTCATGAGCGAGACGGAGGGGGGCATTCCCGTCCTCGGAATGGAACTTCTTTGCGGTCTAACGTTGCAAGCCCTGCTCAATAAGATTCCGGGCGGAAAACTCCCGCTGCCCAAGGTCATCGAGATCGGGAAGCAGATAGCTGTGGGAATGTGTCACGCACACCTTTTGCGCGTTCTTCATCTCGATCTCAAGCCAGACAATATTTTCATTCACATTGACGCTGATGGTATCTGGATTGTGAAAATTATCGATTTCGGTGGGCATCGGCTTCTTGACGACATTGCCAGCGGCAGAGGGGCGGGCAGGGTCTTTACTTCTCCTTTTGCCTCACCCGAGCAACTCTTGGGGAGACTGGTCGGGGAGACGGCGGACGTTTTCTCCCTTGGTGTCACGCTCTACCGAGCATCGTCAGGACAGATGCCCTTTCACGGCGTTGGTCCTTCGTATGATGACCAGCGCCGGAGGTTGACCCGCATGCCGGATCCCATTCGTATGCACGGTGATTTCCCTTGGGAGTGGGAGGATTTCCTGCAGAGGATGATGCACCCAAATCACGCCATGCGGCAGCAGGACATGATGAGGGTCATCATGGGCTTGAAGCCGATTCAGCTCAGGCACGGCTACGAGACGGAGCGGTCGCCCATGCCAACGGAGGAAAGAGCAATCATGTACACGGAGGGCATGGAGACGCTCACACGCAAGAGTCTCATGCCGCCGTCGATGGAATATCTTCAGCGCGCAGCATCAACACATGTCGTTTACAACGTCGCCGGCTTCACGACGCAGGAACCTTCGAGGCATGCCCCTGCTCCGGCACCCTCCACCCAGGAAGCGCCGATTTCCCCGTCCGTGCTGGCAGAACTCCAACGCGCGCAAGAGGAGGCGGAGGCTCTGCGCAAGGAAGGTGCGCGCGACACGAACGTGGATCCGATCCGCGCCGATCGATTCGATTCATCGCTGCGTCCGGCGAGTGCCCCCACGCCGAACGCGCCCGCGTCCAATCAGCCCGTTCCCCCTGCACAGGCCCCTGTCCCACGTGGGAAAGGCTGGACGTTAAAAATGGACAATCCGGGGCCACTGCCCCTGCCACCGCCAGAGTGGAGCCAGCCTCCGGCTCCGGCCCCGCGCGGAAAAGGCTGGACATTGCCGATGGGGAATTCGGTGCTCGTAGACAAGTCGTCGGAGGCGTGGGCCCCGGAGGCGCCTGCGCAACCAAAGTCAGAGACTCGTCAGATACAAGACCGCCCGACGCCCCAGTCTTCACATCAGCCACCGCCTCCGCAGCAAGATCCGCAGCCAACGCCTTCGCAGCCGGAGCCAACGCAGCAGATGCAGGATGAGGCACGGGGTGACGTAGAGGTGCCGTGCACTCCGTCTTTCGAGTTCCTGCGTGCAGTCTGGCGCGAACGGCCCTTGTATGACTGCATTGACGTCGTTCTCGTCTTCGCAAACGTCCTTGTCCCTACTCACAGGCTTCGAGAGGCTTACATGAAGCTTATGCAGTCCTACCTCGCTCGATCCCCGAGATGGCGCCCTCTCTCTACCATTCTTGTTGGCACCTTCCTTCTCTTGACCATCTCTCTCGTGGTCTTTCTCTGGTTGTCGGCGTCGCCGGCGCGGGCCCCGGTTGCACCGCCGCCTCCCGTTGTCTCCTCCCCAGCATCTGCCGTGGCTCCGGCGCCATTGCCTCCTCCTGCGCAGAACGTGATGCCGACACCAAGCGCGTCTGCTTCGCCCGTGGTAAGTAACCCGAAGAGACTCCCATGAGCCGTCGCCCTGAAACTGATCCCAATACGTCTGAGTTCCGTAGGCCCACGACCGACGAAGTTTTCGTGGGCATGGGCGATATGACGAGAAAAGGGTTCAAGGAGGTACAGCAGGAGGCCATGCAGAGAGGGCTTGCGGCGATGAAGGAGGAAGTCAAGACCACGGAGCCTACGGCGCGGCAGGGAGTCAAGGCTTCTTATTGGGTGTTGCCGCTTTCGAAGGGGTGGGTCGTGGGGGTGGTGATCGTGGTGAGTGTGTCCGTGGGAATGCTTGCTCTTGCGATGGTCAAGGTCTTTGGCCAGTCAAAGGATCCGGCTCACGTGGGCCAGGTGGCAAGTGCGGGATCGGTGTCGAGTGCCTTGACGCGCATTGTGCCGAGTGCAACAAGCCCGCCAAAGATTCCGCACACGAGTGAGTCCATGACGCCGACATCGACAGTGCCAACTATGAGCGCAACGGCGCAGGCGTATCCTTCTGCAATGGTGCAGCAGCCGACCGAGCCTCCGCCGCGCAAGCCGAAGACGGCGCCCGTGGTGACGGTGGAGAAGAAGAATGTGGCGCCCGTGGTGACGGCGACGGTAAAGCCACCTGCACCCACTGCGACGCCGTCAGAACCTTCTGATATGACCGGTGATTTGCGAGGAACTTTGTGATGAGAATCTCCGTATTTTTCCCAACACTTGCCATGCTCTTGGTCGTTGGTCTTCCGGCGAGCGCCCAGCAGCTTCAGCAAAAGTCGATGGATCCACGAAAAGACGAAGCCGAGGTGCTGGTTGCGGAGGGCAATCACTTGCATGATCGCAAATTAGAGACGGAGTCATTAGCAAAGTATAAGGAAGCCTATGCGCTTTATCCGTCACCAAACGTCCTCTTCAACGTCGCGTTCCAAGAGCAGGTCTTAGGACAACGGCTCGAGGCTCTCAGGCATTTTCGGGAGGCGTTGCGCAATCCGCTGATCGCGCCACGCGGCATGGAGCTTGGTAAGGGGTACATCGCCGAGCTCGAGCCAAGTTTCGCGCGAGTCGACTTCAAAGGTCCCTCGGGGCTCGTGGTGTCGCTTGGCAAGGATACAGTCAAGTTGCCATTGGCGGAGCCGCTAGATATTGAACCAGGGACCGTTACGGCAACGGGAGAGATGGATGGGCAACGCTATCAAGGCTCTGCAAAAGCGGGAGCTGGTGAGTTTGTAACCATTGAGATGGAGGCGGCGATGGTGCAGCCAGTGGTGGTGCCACCCGCCGAGGATAAGAAAGAGGATTACTGGACGGGGCGACACATCACGGGTGTGGCGCTTGGCGGAGCTGCCGTGGTGGCCGCGGGTCTTGGCATTGGGTTTCTGGCGGCGCACAACGGGCATGCAGCGGATGCGAACTCCTTCGCATTGGATCCGTATGCGTGCCAACCGCACACGAATTCAGCTTGTCAGAACTACCAAAGTGCAAAGGACAGCGCGAAGAACGCCAAAACGGGGGAGATTGTCTCGTTTGTGGCGGCGGGCGCTCTTGCGGTGGGCGCAGTGGTCTTGCTTTGGCCAACACCGAAGAAGGAAGGCGCGCGCGTGACGGCGCGCGTGATTCCAACGGGCCAGGGCGTCTTGATTGACGGAGCTTTTTAGGAGGAGATGACGATGCGTAACCTTTTTGTGGCATTTGGTGCACTCGTAAGCGCGAGTCTCTTCCTGCAATGCACATCGATTACAGATCTTTGTATGGACGACGAATGCCCGCCGGTGAAAACAACCGAATGCGATCCGGTTGCCAATAGTCTTGAGTGCATGACAACGGGTGTCTTCGTAGATTCCGTGGGGGGTCTGGACACGAACGACGGCACACAAGCCACCCCTGTGCAGACGGTGGCCAAGGCTTTGGCGCTTGCCAAATCCCAGAGCAAACCGAGTGTCTTTCTCTGCAAAGGCAATTATGGCGCCGTGACTCTCAACACGGCGTCAACGGCAGCCACGTCGCTTTACGGCGGCTTCGACTGCAACAACTCGTGGACGTACGACCCCAGCAACAAGACCACCATCTCATCTGCCGACAACTCCCCTGCCCTGCGCATCACGGGATTTTCGGAGAGTATCGTGATTGCAGATCTGTCCTTTGAGTCAAAGGACGCTACGCTTGCGGGAGATTCATCGATCGCCATCTTCATTGCCAACTCGGATGTGACGCTTCGGCGTGTGACGGCAACCGCGGGCAATGGTCAGAGCGCGGTTCCTGCTGGTGATCCAACATCGAACTCGTACGCCGGTATCGACGGCAACACGGCCACGGCTGCAGCCGGCGGTTCAGAGAATTCCTGTACGTGCCCAAGTTGGGGCAGCAGCACGGGAGGCAAGGGAGGCGATCCGGGCAGCCCCAATGCAGAAAATGGAGCGAATGGCTCGGCCAATCCATCGGCAGATGTTGTAGGGTTCTACACGAGCGTCGGAGGGGTTGGTTATCCAAATAATGCTGGTGACTGCGACAAGGGCAAATCCGGCTCTAACGGTGCACCCCGCTCGGGTGGCGCTGGCGCCAATACCCTCGGCTCTCTCTCTGCCAGCACCTGGACACCTGCTTCTGGCGAAGTGGGTCAGGCAGGCAACCCCGGCGCGGGTGGCGGTGGCGGCGGAGGCAGCAAGAGCGTCGGTGGTGGCGGAGGCGGTTGCGGAGGATGTGGAGGTGCTGGGGGCCTTGGCGGGACCGGAGGTGGTGCGAGCATCGCGGTGGCAAGTTACCAAAGCACCCTCTCCCTCGAATCCTGCACGCTGACGAGCGGCAGCGCCGGCGATGGTGGTACCGGAGGCACGGGTGAAGCTGGCGAGGGTGGAGGTGGAATTACTGCTGGCACCGGTTGTAACGGCGGCACTGGAGGCAACGGCGCGGGAGGCAGCGGAGGAGGCGGAGGCACAGGAGGCATTTCCGTTGCTGTCTTGCAGAGCGGCGGCACCGTCAACAAGGACGACACCACGAAGTTTTCCTTCGGGACCTTTGGTCAGGGCGGCGGCCCTGGCGCTGGTGGCGCCGGCGGACATAACGACGCCCTGCCCAACGATGCACCGGTTGGCGCAACAGCATCGCCCGGACAAGCCGGTGCTGCTCAGGACGTCCTGGAGGTGATGCCATGAACAAGAAGAAGAAGGCCAAAACCGTCACGAGACCTGAAAACCTGCCGCAAGAATTGACCCTCGCAGTTCTTCGACGCAAAGGGGTTTCGCCCGCGGCGAGCGACGACATCCTCCAACAGATGAAGAGTATGGAGCTTCTTGTCGGGTTTCTCGA
>Ga0123357_10001459_pt1 | contig 25141 bp, 24 predicted proteins | sample TergutEmb28metaG_FD_89873 | JGI IMG/M metagenome (GOLD analysis project Ga0123357, IMG submission 89873) | Embiratermes neotenicus P4 segment gut microbial communities from Petit-Saut dam, French Guiana - Emb289 P4 | ecosystem: Host-associated > Arthropoda: Insects > Digestive system > Gut ...
CAACTGAACCATCGGCTTGGTCAGCCACGAGATTCCCCACCAACCCTGAAATAGGAAATTCTCGGGGCCCGGCGCCGTCCATTGCATAGGAATCATGCCTTGGTACCTCCGAGCCGCTTGAATACAAGATACATTGACAACCCAATCCCAAATAACAGTCCGATAATCACGATGAACGACGTGTTCAAAAGACGGTCGGCCAAATACCCCAAACCGCCGTACAAGATGATCCCGGCCATGATTTCGGCAAAGATCTTGAGCCCGGTGTTGGAATCAACAATGGCTTGCTCTGAAGCCTCAGAGATCGGAGGCGTCGTTACCGGAGGTTGGATAGCGGTCATGCCACCGCCTGATCGTAGATCGGCCAGCGGCCGGTGAGGTGGGCACCGAAAAGCCCAGCCACCCAGGTGCAAGTCGCCACGCCCAGCCCGATGCCGAACCATGCCCTGCTGGCGAGCAGACCGGAATCGACGAGCATGACGCCGACGAGGGCGATCAACGCCATGCGCAACGTGTAAGACATCAAGACGGCCAGTCCGGCCGACCAGTCGGGACGACGGGCCGCCCACGCGTCTATGACGGTACCGAGCGCGAAGAACACGACGAAAACAACGACACCCAAGGCAGCCGAACCGGCGGACGGCCAACCAGCCGTCAACAGCGCGATTGCTGCGACCACCACCAGCGCGAGCATCGTTGCCGTCACTGCCGTGCCCTCGGCGCGCACAAGCCAGCGGCGAATGGTGGCGTCAGCAGCCGACATGTGCTCGGGTCCTTCCGGGGTCACGTGGATGTCAAACAGATTAACATACCCACCCAACTATTCGGGGCTCGTCGCCGCAGTATGGACGGCCCGTCTTTTCAGCAACCACGGCCATATGGTGACCAGTGCGCTGACGGCGAAGGCCAGGGCCGTCAACAGGACCACCAGTTTGGTTCGTAGCAATGCCACACCCATTACGCCATACGCAATTGTCGCCGTCCATAGGTACATGACGATGACGGCACTGACCTGGCTGTGGCCGCGCTCAATCAGACGGTGGTGCAGGTGTTGTTTGTCGGCTTGGAACCACCATTTGCCGGAAATCGTGCGCCGGATGTATGCCATCACCAGGTCGAGAAGCGGCAGGAACATGATGGCGATCGGCAATATCAGCGGCAGCCAGGCTGGCAGTACACCGGCGCCGGTGATGGACGAGCCGAGCACCGAAGCGTCCAGCTGCCCGGTGAAAGAAATCGTCGAGCAGGCCAGCAACAACCCCAGCAGCATCGACCCGGAATCACCCATGAACATTTTTGCCCGGTGTACGTTATGGGGCAGGAAACCCAAACAAACGCCGGTGATGGCGACGGTGACCAAAGACGCCGTCGTCGCCGTCAGAAGGTTCTCCCAGCGGGCCAGGAAGTAGGTGTAACAGAACATGGCCGACGCCCCGATGCCAACCACGCCGGCGGCCAGCCCGTCCAGCCCGTCAACCAGATTGATCGCGTTGACGCAGACGAAGATGAACACAACCGTGACGACCGTCGAGGCAATCGGGTCGAGGGTGTAGATGGCGTCGGGCAACGACAGCCAATACATCCGCACCCCGAAGTAGACGGCGACACCGGCGGCCAGGACCTGGCCGAAGACCTTCGCTATGACGGGCAGGTCGATGGCGTCGTCGATGGCGCCGACCACGCAAATGACCAGGGCAGCCAAAAAGATGCCCAGCGCGTCGTGCGTCACCACCGGCTGCTTGCTCAGCCATGGCAGGTGCGAGGCCAACAGGAAGGCCAGGCCCACCCCCATCAGCATCGCTACACCGCCGAAGTAGGGCGTCGGCGTGGTGTGTACGTCACGGGCCCGCACGAGTGCGATGGCGCCGCTGCGGGCGGCGATCCGTCGCCACAGCCCGGCCGTCATGTAACAACCGGCGGCCGCCACCAGCATGACGAGCATGTATTCACGCACTGCGGGCCCCGTCCTCGATGCCTGGCCAGACTGCCCGCAAATCCGCTGCCGGGATGGCGCCTTGACGGATGATGCGCGCAGGGTCGGCGGTCACGTCGACGATGGTGCTGGGCACATCACCCGGGGTGGGGCCGCCGTCCAGGTAGACGGCCACAGCGTCACCCAGCATGGCCTGTGCATCAGCGGCGGTGGTGGCGGGCGCGCGGCCCGACAAATTGGCCGAACTGACGGCCAGCAGTCCGGTGGCGCGTAGCAGGGCGCGGGCCCCGTCATGGTCCGGCACGCGAACAGCGATAGTTGTTGGACGATCACCCAGGTCGAGCGGCAGTTTGGCTTTCAGGACCAACGTCAGGGCGCCCGGCCAGAATGCGCCGGCCAGGGCTATCGCCGCGTCGGTGACGTCGGCGGCCACCTCAGCCAGCAGGTCGGCGTCGGGCAGCAGAATCGGCGGGGGCATGTCGCGCCCGCGTTGCTTGGCGTCAAGCAGGCTTTGGACGGCTTGCGGTGACGTGGCGTCGGCGCCGATGCCGTAGACGGTGTCCGTCGGCAAGACGATGCACCCACCCACTGCGACGGCAGAGGCAGCAGCCCGGATTCCGGGGGCATCGAGTGGGACGATCACGCACACAACTCTAGACGGTCGCCGCAGCCACCGAACCGATTCGCCGCGCCACCTCGACCACATGGCCAGGCGTTATGCCGAAACGCTCCAGCATCATCTCGCCAGGCGCCGACTCGCCGAAATCGTCGACCCCCACCACAGCACCATCAAGGCCGGCGTACTTGTACCACGGCGCTGTCCGGGCGGCTTCCACCACAACCCGACGGCGCGCCTCAGGTGGCAGCACGGCGTCGCGGTATTGCGCCGGCTGTGCTTCGAACCATGAGACGCACGGCATCGAAACCACGCGGACGGTGTGCCCCTCCCCTGCCAAAACGCGTCCGGCTTCCAGCGCCACAGCCACCTCCGAACCGCTGCCGATCAGCACCACCGGGTCCGGGTCGTCGCCCGACTGCCAAAGGACGTAGCCGCCACGCGCGACCTCGTCATCATCACCCGGCGGCAACACGGGCACCGTCTGGCGGGAAAGTATCAGCGCCGTCGGACGCTCGGGATTCGCAAGAATCCGCCGCCACGCCGCCACCGTCTCACGCGCGTCGCCCGGTCGCACGACGTCCAACCCGGGCACAAGCCGCAGCGACGCGATCTGCTCGACGGGTTGGTGCGTCGGCCCGTCCTCGCCCACCGCCACAGAGTCGTGGGTGAAAATGTAGATGACCGGCAGCTTCATCAGCGCAGCCAGACGGATCGCGCCGCGGGCATAATCGCTGAACACCAAGTAACCAGAGACATAGGGCCGCCACAGCCCGTGCAACGCTATGCCACTGGCCATTGCGACCATCGCGTGCTCACGAATGCCGAAGCGGATCTGCTGGCCGTCCGGGCGTTCCGAAGAGACGACTTGCCCAGACAGCGCAGTGTTGGTCGACCCGGAAAGATCTGCCGAACCGCCCCACAGAGGGGCGTATTGCGAATCGTCGGACAGTGACCGCAGCACCGCGCCGCTGGTTATGCGGGTGGCCAAAGGCGCGACGATGTCTATGGCATCCAACGGTGACAGGTCGATCTTCCCAGCTTGCAGGGCATCTCGCGCGGCTGCCAGCGCGGGGTTCGCTTTTCGCCACGCAACGAGTCGTTCGTCCCACTCCAGGTGCATTTGGACGCCCCGATCGAGGCACTTGCGGCAGTGATCGACGATTTCGCCCGGCAACAGGTCAGCCAAACCGGCGTCAGGAGCAAACCCCAAAGTCTTGCAAATCTCGCGCACATCGTCTTGGCCGAAGGCTCCGGCGTGGGCAGAGGAACGTCCCTGATGGCCTGGCGACGGCCACCCGATCACGGATCGCACTGCCAGCAGCGTAGGCCGCCCCGTCCGAATCTTGGCTTCCGCCAAGGCCCCTGTGATCTCGTCGAGATCCAAGAAGTCGTCCACGTCAATGACGCGCCAACCGTAAGCCCGATAGCGGGCCCGCACATCTTCGGAAAATGCCTCAGAGGTCGGCCCGTCGATCGTGACGCGGTTGTCATCCCAAATCAACACGAGATTGTCTAGTCCTTGCGTGCCCGCCAGGCTGGACGCCTCGGCAGAGACGCCTTCAGTCAGGCAACCGTCGCCCGCCAGCACCCAAATCGTCGGATCGAACAGGCCCGTCCCGGCACCGAACATGGCCTCGTCGCGGCGGGCCGCCAACGCGAGACCGACGGCGGTGGCAACCCCTTGGCCCAGTGGGCCGGTGCTCATTTCGACGCCAGGCGTGTGCCCAAGCTCCGGGTGGCCGGGCGTCGGCGAGCCCGCCATGCGGGTGTGTGCCACATCTTCAATCGTCAGCCCGTAGCCCGTCAGGAAAAGCTGGATGTACAACAGCAGGCTGGCGTGACCAGCGGACAACAGGAACCGGTCACGGCCAGGCCAGGACGGGTCGGCGGGGTCGTGACGCAGGACTGAGCCGAACAGACAGTGCGCCACGCCCGCCATTCCCATAGCCGCTCCGGCATGCCCGTGACCCTTGGCCTGCACAACCATCGGCGGCACCGCTATCGCGCCGGCGACGGCTCGTCGATCGGCTTCGTCCCGTCCCCTGATATTTCGATTGTCCATACAGCCAATCTTTACTTCAAAGCCCCAGGGAATCAAGGTAACAAGGTAAAACAACCAAAAACAGACCCTTCAGCGCAAACGAGTACGCACATGGGCTATGCTCGTGACAACAAAGGTGGCGAATATGGAATTACCCCTCCCTGACAAAGCGGTGCGTCTCAACGTGCAAGCTGCCGATTGGCGCGCAGCTATCGAACAGGCCGGCGGCGCTCTCGCCGATGCCGGCATCACGACGACCGACTACATCGCCGAGATGATCTCGACCGTCGAAACTCTCGGGCCGTACATCGTCATCGCGCCTGGCATAGCCTTGGCCCATTCCCGGCCGTCACCAGCCGTCAACCGGGCAGGTATTTCTTGGGTGACGCTCGCCGAACCGGTGCCTTTCGGTAATGCCGACAACGACCCCGTCGGCCTTGTGATCGGCTTGGCGGCGCTCGATCATGACGGGCACATCGATCTCATGGCCGCTTTGGCCGAAACTCTGTCAGACGAAACCCGTCTGGCGAAAGCCCGCGCCGCCACCACACCGCAAGAACTGCGTGATGCCCTGGCAGAACCGAAAGAAGGAGCACTATGAAAATCGTCACCGTTTGTGGAATGGGCATCGGCACATCGATCCTCCTCAAGATGAACGTCGAAAAGGCCCTGCGCGCCGCCGGGCATGACGACTGCGAGGTCGAGGCCGCCGACATCGGCACGGCCCGCGGCGTCGCGCGTACGGCTGACGCCATCTTCACATCGGCCGACCTGGCAGACGAAATCGGCAACGTGCAAGCGAAGATCGTGGTCATCAAGAACTTCACAAACTTGGCCGAGATCACAGACCGGGTCAAAGAACTTTTCTGAACAACACTGTTCCCACCCCCCCGCTGTCATCGCCTTGACCTTGCGAGATTAGGCTAGTTCTCGAGCGGGCGTTGCTCCCTGAATACGAAGGTCGTATCCAGATGCCCGCTTCCCAGGGAAGGGAACGCTATGAGCGTTTTTCTAGCAATACTCAACTTCATTGGCCAGCAGATACTCAACGTGCCGGCCTACCTCATCGGCATCATAACGGCCATCGGCCTGATCGCCCTGAAGCGCAAGGGCGGGCAGGTGATCGGCGGTGCGTTGAAGGCAGCCATGGGCTATCTGATCTTGGGCGCCGGCGCCGGCGTCGTCACCGCATCCCTGGCGCCACTGGGCAACCTGATCTTCGGTGTCACAGGCGCCCACGGCGTCGTCCCGACGAACGAGGTGATCACAGCCCAGGCGTCGTCGCATTACGGCGCCCAGGCGGCATACATCCTGATCCTCGGATTCATCGTCATGCTGGTGCTTGCCCGGTTCACCCCGCTGCGCTACATCTTCCTGACGGGCCACCACATGGTGTTCATGTCGCTGTTGCTCACAGTCGTGCTGTCGTGGGGCATGCCACACGCCAGCTGGCTCGTCGTCGTTCTCGGCGCCCTGCTGCTGGGCGTCATCATGGTCGTGATGCCGGCGTTTGCCCACCCATTCATGAAGAAGGTGACCGGCGACGACTCGGTGGCAATCGGCCACTTCAACACGCTGGGCTACATCGTTTCCGGCGCCACCGGCGCGGCCGTCGGCAAGACCAGCCGCTCAACCGAGAACATCAACTTCCCGCAGGGCCTGAAGTTCCTTCGCGATTCCATGGTCGCCACCGCCTTGTCCATGGTGCTGATCTACATGGTCTTCGCCATCTGGGGCCTGATCAAGCTGCCACTTCACGACGCCCTGGTGATCTTCGGCACCCAGGCCGACGGCACCACGCCGCTGATGGCCAACCAAGGCGCCTACATCATGGCCGCCTTCGCCCAGGCTCTGCAGTTCGGCGTCGGGGTTGCGATCATCCTCTACGGCGTTCGCACCATCCTCGGCGAGATCGTCCCCGCCTTCGAGGGCATCGCCCACAAGGTCGTCCCAGGCGCCAAGCCAGCCTTGGACATCCCGATCGTCTTCCCGTATGCCTCTAATGGCGTGCTGATCGGCTTCATATCCTCGTTCGTCGGTGGCCTGGTCATGCTCGTCCTGATGATTCTCTGGCTCGGGCCGGTGTTCGGTCTCGCGCTGATCCTGCCAGGCATGGTGCCCCACTTCTTCGATGGCGGCGGCGCTGGAGTCTTCGGCAACGCCACCGGCGGACGTCGCGGAGCGGCCATCGGCGGTTTCATCAACGGCTTGATCATCACGATCCTTCCGGCTTTCTTGTTCATCGTGTTCACTCAGATGGGCTTCCAGAACAGCAGCTTCGGCGACGCCGACTTCGGCTGGTTCGGATCGCTGCTGGGCAGCGGCTTCATGGGCGGCCCGGTCGTCGGCACCATCGTTGCCGTCGTGCTTGGCGCAGTGCTGGTAGTCGGCGCGTCCATCTGGCAGCGCAAGGTTGTCGACACCGGTTGGGTGCCTGGCGCCAAGCGCGACAAGTGGCTTGACGAACACCCGCAAGAGGAAGTCGCCGCATAGTCGTCAGACATATGCGAAGAAGGAAAAATGGCTAGTCGAACAGCAGTTGTAGCGGCGGCGGTCGGGCTTCACGCCCGGCCTGCCAGCCTGTTTGTGCAGGCCGTCACGGCCAGCGGACTGCCCGTCAAGGTCGGGCGTGTGGGCCAGAAGATGGTCGACGCGCGCAGCATCTTGATGGTGATGTCGCTGGGCGTCAAATGCGGCGAGGAAGTCGAGTTGACGGCTGATGGCGGCGACGCCGAAGCCGTGCTCGACCAACTGGCGCAAATGCTGGAAACCGACCTGGACGCCGCATGAAAGGCACCGGGGTCTCGAAAGGGTTCGCCATCGGCCCGGCGGTGACGGTAGCCGCCGCGCCTGGCTTCGACCCCGCCGAACCAGCCACCACGGACGCAGCCGCCGGCAGCGATAAAGTGCGCTCAGCACTTCAACTCGTTGCCGACGGGCTGCGGGCCCGTGCCGACACCGTGACCGACGACGCCAAGGCCGTGCTGGAAGCCGGGGCGATGATAGCCCAGGATCCCAGCCTGGCCGACAGCATCGACGAACACCTGAAGACGGGCACCGGGTTGACACGTTCCGTCCACGACGCGGTAGACGAATATGCCGCGATGTTGAACTCGCTGGGCGGCTACATGGCCGAGCGCGTCACCGACCTGTTCGATGTGCGCGACCGCGTCATCGCCCGCCTTCTGGGCCAGCCCGAGCCCGGCGTGCCAACACTTACCGAACCGTCCATCCTGGTGGCCCAGGATCTGGCGCCGGCCGAGACGGTTCTGCTTGACCCGGCTCTGTGCCTGGGCATCGTCACGGCATTGGGCGGGCCGACGTCGCACACCGCGATCCTGGCCAACCAACTGGGCATCCCAGCCGTCGTCCAGGTGCACGATCTGGACATCGCCACCGGCACTTTGCTGGCCATCGACGGCGGGACGGGCGAGGTGTTCGTCAACCCGTCCAGCGACGAACAAGCCAAGCTCCGGGCCCGCCAGGCCCGCCGCACGGCGGCACTGTCCGACTCCAGCGCGCCCGGAGCTACCAAGGACGGCCACCCAGTCGCCCTGCTGGCCAACATCGGTTCGGTGGCTGACGCCGAAGCCGCCGCCGCGCAGGCCGTGGAAGGTGTCGGCCTTTTCCGCACCGAGTTCCTGTTTCTAGACCGGACGGACGCGCCTTCGGTGGCCGAACAGACCGAGACGTACACAGCAGTGTTGAAGGCCTTCGGCAAGCGTCATGTGGTTATCAGAACCCTTGACGCGGGCGCCGACAAGCCACTCGCATTCGCCGACCTCGGCCCCGAGGAAAACCCGGCCCTTGGGCGCCGCGGGCTGCGCTTGGGGCAGGCCCGACTGGACATTCTTGATGACCAGTTGAAAGCACTGGGCGCCGCTCATCAGGCGCTCGGAGCAGACGTGTGGGTGATGGCACCCATGGTCGGCACCGTCCAAGAAACCGAATGGTTCACGCAGCGCGTTCGTGCCGCCGGCTTACCGATGGCAGGGGTCATGATTGAAATTCCCGCCGCGGCACTGCGTTCGCAGCAGATTCTGGCTGTGGCCGATTTCGCGTCGCTCGGGACGAACGACCTGCAACAGTACACGATGGCGGCTGACCGTCTGAGAGGCGAACTGGGCGAATTGCTCGACCCCTGGCAGCCAGCAGTGCTTGACATGATCGCGGCGGCAGCCGCCGGCGGCATCGCGACGGGCAAGCCCGTCGGTGTCTGCGGCGAATCTGGCGGCGACCCCGGGTTGGCTCTTGTATTGACTGGCCTAGGCGTCACCAGCTTGTCCATGGCGCCCAAGAAGGTGGCGGCGGTTCGCACGTCCTTGGCCGCACACACGCTCGCCCGCTGCCAGGAGATTGCGGCGGCAGCAAGGTCGGCTAGCGGGCCGGCCGAGGCCAAACAGGCCGTCTTGGCGATGGCCGACCCCGTGCTGCGCGAATTGATCTAGGAAACCCCACGACGGGCCGTCACGAAACGCGGGCGGCCCGTCAAGTCTGGGTAGTCTTGCACCTCATCGAACTGGCCCGTGGCGTCGATCAGCGCTGGGACGGCTGCACCATGCGACTCGTCGTGCTCGCAAACCAGGCTTCCGCCTGGGCGCAGCAGACGTGCCGCCGTGTCTGCCACGACCTTGATGGCGTCCAGCCCGTCCGGCCCGGCAAATAGTGCCCGGCTCGGCTCGTGCGCCAGCACATCGGCGGCCACCAGTGTGCGGTCGACGCCAGGGATGTAGGGCGGGTTGGCGATGACCAAGTCGACGGTGCCGTCCAGTTCGTGCAAAGCATCGGCCATGTCGGCGTGGACGAGTTGGATGTCGCTGCCGGAGCAGTTTTTCATCAACCATGTGAAAGCGTCGTCGTCCAGTTCGACGGCATATTGGCGGCACCCTGGCGCTTCGGCCGCAATTGCCAAAGAGATGGCTCCGCTGCCCGCGCACAACTCGACGACAATCCGCCCGGGTTGCAACCGTTCCAGCGCCCAACCCGCCACCGTCTCCGTCTCGGGACGCGGGATGAAGACGCCCGGCCCGACGGCCACACTAACAGTGCGAAAATACGCCACGCCGGTCAGATACTGCACCGGCTCCCCCGCCGCCCGCGCGTCAACCAGCTTGTTGAATCGGGCGACGGTTGCCGCGTCCACCGTCTCTGTGGCCAATTGCCACGGTTCCAGACCGGCCGCCCAAGCCAGCAAAGTCCGGGCGTCCGCCTCCGGTGACGCGACCCCCGCCGCGCGCAGACGCCTTACTCCGTCTTCCTGCGCGGAGCTCACTTGTCACCCGCCGACGCCAGTCGCTCGGCCAGGTCGGCTTCTTTCAGCGCGGCCACCAGCGCTTCCATGTCGCCAGCCAGGACGGCGTCCAGGTTGTATGCCTTGTAGCCGATGCGGTGGTCGGCGATGCGGTTCTCGGGGAAGTTGTAGGTGCGGATGCGCTCGGAACGGTCGACGGTGCGCACCTGCGACTTGCGGGCGGCTGACGCCTCGGCCTGCGCCTGTTCCTCGGCGGTGGCCACCAGGCGGGCACGCAGGATGCGCATGGCCTGTTCTTTGTTCTGCAACTGCGAGCGCTGGTCCTGGCAGGTGACGACGATACCGCTGGGCAGGTGGGTGATGCGGACGGCCGAGTCGGTGGTGTTGACGCCCTGGCCGCCCTTGCCGGTGCTGCGGTAGACGTCAACGCGCAGGTCGTCGTCCGAAATCTCGATGTCCTCGGGGGCGACGTCCGGCATGACGAGCACGCCGGCGGCGGACGTGTGTATGCGTCCCTGCGACTCGGTGACGGGCACGCGCTGGACGCGGTGCACGCCACCCTCGAACTTCAGCGTCCCGTAGGGCGCGTCGTCGGGGCTGCCATTGGCGCTGCCGCGCACGGCCGCCGTCAACGATTTGATGCCGCCCAGATCGGTGGTCTCCGAATCGAGCACGTCGATCTTCCAGCCGCGACGCGCGGCATACGCCTGGTACATCGCGAAAAGGTCCTCGGCGAACAGGGCCGATTCCTCGCCGCCCTCGCCCGATTTGATCTCCATGATGGCGTCGTTGGCGTCGTTGGGGTCGCGGGGGGCCAGCAGGGCCGTCAAGCGCTCGTCGACGTCCGCCAGATTGGCGCGCAGTTCGTCGGCCTCGGCGGCGAAATCGGCATCGTCGGCGGCCAGTTCCTCGGCAGTGGCAAGGTCGCCGGTAAGACGGGCGTGCTCGTCCAACCCGGCAACGATGGGCGCAAGCTCGTTGTAGCGCCGCCCGACACGGCGAGACCGGGCCGGATCGGCATGGATGGTCGGGTCGGCCAGTTCGGCCTCGCAGCGCGCAAACTCGTCGCGCAGCGCCTCGGCAGCCTCAAACATGGCACGCCTCCTTTTCGTTCGTGTTTTCGCCAGGCAAAGCAACAGGCGCCGGACGGGTCACGTCCAGCGCCTGCGTGTAAGTAGCTACTTGCCGGCCTTTTTGGCCTCGTCGGCCTTCTTGGCCTGGCCGGCCTTGCCGTACATCCGCTCGAAGCGGGCGACGCGGCCGCCGGTGTCAAGAATCTTCTGCTTGCCGGTGTAGAACGGGTGGCACTCGCTGCAGACGTCAGCGGCAAGGGCGCCGCCACGAGCCGTCGAGCGGGTGGTGAATGTGTTGCCACAGGTGCAAGTGACCGTGGTCTCGTGGTAATCGGGGTGGATTCCCTGCTTCATGGTTTTCTCCTTGTTTTGTCAAGCCCGGGTCGCTCGCGGGAGAACCGCGCCGACACTGTGCCGGAACGCGTGAACCGGGCCGTCGGCTTATTATACCGGCCGGACCACTTGACTTCTAATCGGCGCCGGGGGTGGTCTTCGAGATGACCACCAGGAACTCCGAGTTGTTCTGCGTCTTGCGCATGCGGTTCAGCAGCATCTCCAGGGCCTGTTGGTCTTCCAGGCCGGCGAGTACGCGGCGCAGCTTCCAGATGATGTTCAGCTCGTCGCTGCGCATCAGCAGCTCTTCGCGGCGGGTGCCTGAGGCATCCACATCAATGGCGGGGAATATGCGCTTGTCAGCGAGCTGACGGCTCAACTTGAGCTCCATGTTGCCGGTGCCCTTGAACTCCTCGAAGATGACCTCATCCATCTTCGAACCGGTCTCGACCAGGGCCGTCGCCAGGATCGTCAACGAACCGCCGTTCTCGATGTTGCGGGCCGCGCCGAAGAACTTCTTCGGCGGGTACAGGGCGGCCGAATCGACGCCGCCGGAAAGGATGCGGCCGGACGCCGGAGCGGCCTGGTTGTAGGCGCGCCCAAGACGGGTGATGCCGTCCAGCAGGATGACGACGTCATGGCCCAGCTCGACGAGGCGTTTGGCGCGCTCAACGGCCAGCTCGGCGACGGTGGTGTGATCCTCGGCCGGGTGGTCGAACGTCGACGCGATGACCTCCGCGGTCGTGTTGCGCTGGAAATCGGTGACCTCTTCAGGGCGCTCTTCCACCAGGACGACCATCAGGTAAACCTCGGGGTTGTTGGCAGCGATGGCGTTGGCGATGTTCTGCATGATCATCGTCTTGCCGGCCTTCGGCGGCGACACGATCAGTCCGCGCTGGCCCTTGCCGATCGGCGCGACGAGGTCGATGATGCGGCCCGTCATGTTGGTCGACGTCGTTTCCAGGCGCAGCCGTTCCTGCGGGTACAGGGGGGTTAGTTTGAAGAAATCGACGCGGCCTTTCATCTGCTCCGGCGGGACGCCGTTGACGGTGTCGAGGCGCACCAGCGGGTTGTACTTCTGGGTGCGTTCGCCGTCACGCGGCATGCGAACGGCGCCGGTGACGACGTCACCCTTGCGCAGTTCGGCCTTGCGCACCATCGACAGCGACACATATGCGTCGTTCGGGCCGGGCAGATAGCCGGACGTGCGGACGAAGGCGTAGTTGTCGAGGATGTCCAGGATGCCACCGACCTCGACCAGCACGTCGTCGTCGCGGACGCCGGCCTCGGCCTGGGCCTCGATGTCATTGCCGGTGCGGGGACGACGACCGTTGCGATCACGGTCACGGTCGCGGTTACGGCGTCGCCGACGTGCCCGTCCGCCCTCCTCATCGCCAACCGCCCGCTCGACGGCTGCAACGACAGCCAAGGGTGGTTCGGCCGGGCCGTTCTTGGTGCGGCGCTGGCGTCCCTCCTGGCTTAGTTGATCAAGGCGCGCGCCAACCTCGTCGGCCACCGTCTTGCCGCCGGAAGAGGCTTGGGCGGTGCCTTCAGATTCGGCATGACCGCTGCCCCGATCGGCCGACTGTATGGCGTCGACAAGATCTTGCTTGCGCATCTGCGCGACTCCCTTGATGCCAAGCGCCGATGCGGCCGCCTTGAGTTCTGGCAACTTCAACGCTGTAACGTCGCCGGATGAAACCTGATTTTCGCTCACTGATTAGTTCCTTTTCGCGCACATGAACCACTGGGCACACAAACTGGGACGCCGACCGGTTACATGACATTTCGCCGCGAGACTGCATCTTGTCTTGGCCTGACGCGGCTGGTGGAGTTGAGGTACGCCCGTGCTTTATTCCTACGGGCACCTCCCAACGCCGACAATACTAGCAAAAGTGACGTCATATACTCAAGCGCGGGTTTTCCACAGATCAATAGAAATGTCCGTGGTTATCCACAGATCGGCGACTCGGTGACGATTTGGTTGGGCAGATAGCCATACTGCAGCCATGAAGAGCATTTTGCGTATTGCCATCGTCTCATTGGCGATGGGTGCCCTGGCTTTCGCCGGGATACCCACTGCACTGGCCGATTCCGACCACGTCTGGCCTATATCCGGCCCGGTCGTGCGCGGTTTCGACCCGCCCCAAACCAGTTACGGGACTGGGCATCGGGGCGTCGACATCGCGGCGCCTGAAGGCACGCCTGTGGCCTCCGCTGCCGACGGCGTCGTCACCTTTGTCGGCGTGATCGACAATGTAACCATGATTACGGTTACGCACGGCGACGTGCGCACCACCTACCAACCGGTGTCGCCGATCGTGTCCACCGGCCAATCTGTCAGCGCCGGGCAGGTTATCGGCACATTGCTGGCCGGCCACGGCACCACCACCAGCTTGCATTTCGGCGTCCTCCAGGGCCAGGACTATCTCGACCCACTCGCCTGGTTGGGAAGCCAGGCGACCCAGCGGGTGCGGTTACTGCCGGACGGCACTGTGGTGCCGGCGATCGCCCGGGCCGCCCCGCAGAACTCCGGCGTGGCCAGCGGCTGGCCGGTCAGCGGACCGGTCACATCCGGCTACGGCTGGCGTTTCCACCCTATTCTGCACACAATGGCGTTCCACGACGGCATCGACATAGGCGCGCCCTGCGGCACCCCCGTCACCACGCCCTGGCCAGGCACCGTCGTGACGGCCGCCACCTCGTCCTCACTGGGCAACTATGTGGTGATCGCCAACAGCAATGGCATAACTTCGACGTATGCCCACCTCAGCGCCATTGACGTCCGTGTTGGTGCCAAGGTGGGCGGTGGGCAACAGATCGGGTTGGTCGGCACGACAGGCCTCTCAACCGGTTGCCACCTGCACTTCGCTACTGCACGCAACGGAGTCGGCTTCGACCCGCGGACAGTGCTGCCTTAGGCCCGCGGGTGCGCCTGACGGTAGGCGTCACGCAGGCGCTCGTCGCTGACGTGGGTGTATATCTGCGTGGTGGCCAGGGACGCATGGCCGAGCATCTCTTGGACGCTGCGCAGGTCGGCGCCGCCCTCCAGCAGGTGTGTGGCCATGGCGTGGCGCAAGCCGTGTGGGCCGATGTCTGGCGCTTCTGGCACGGCACCCATGGCGGCGTGGACGATGCGACGGGCCACCCGGGGGTCAAGCCTGGCACCACGTTCGCCCAAGAAAACCGCCGGGCCCGATGCCGTAGTCGCCAACACCGAGCGCGCCTCCAGCCATGACTTCAGAGCGTCCTGAGCCGGGACGCCCACCGGCACCACTCGCTGCTTGTTGCCTTTGCCGGTGACGCGGATGGTGCCGCGCGCCCAATCGATGTCGTCGACATCCAGGCCGCAGAGCTCGGAGACACGCACGCCGCCGCCATAGAGAACCTCTAGCACCGCGACGTCACGCGTCGCCATCGGGCCGCCTTCTTCACCCGCACGGGTGATGATCGCGGCCATTACCGTGCCCATTTCCGACACCGACGGGGTGCGCGGCAACCGGTGCGGCAGTTTAGGCGAGCGCAACCCGGCCGTGGGGTCGGCGTCGACAAGCCCCACCCGTCGGGCCCAGCCGAAAAAAGCATGAGCCGCACTACCGTGCCGCCGCAAGGTGGCCGGGGCCGCACCACCGTCGCGCGCGCCCGCCAACCATTCGCGCAAGTCGGCGATGCCGATCTGCCGCAAATCGGTGGCGCCCTGCGTCGCCATCAACTGCAAAAGCGACTCCGCGTCACCCACATAGGCGTTGACGGTGTTCGCCGACAGCGCCCGCTCCAGCCTCAGATGATCGCGGAACCGTCCCAGGGCATCGTCAAAGGCTGACGGAAGCTCCATGACATCATCTGATACCTGCGCACTCATCAACACCACAATTGCCGCCTGGAAAGCGCATCGCAAGTCGGCGCGCCAAGGTAACCTTGAGGACGAAGGAGACAAGCTATGCCAAGTGCCGCGCAGTGGGCCGACAAAGGACACGTCCGTCGCATCGTGCCGTGGGACGAGCCCATAATGCACCAGCCCACCCGTCCCGTAACACAGTTCGGGGCCGCCTTGGACGAGTTGGTGGCCGACATGTTCGCCACGATGGCGGCCGCTGACGGGGTTGGCCTGGCCGGACCTCAGGTTGACGTGGACCTCGCCATTTTTGTCTACAACGCACCAGACGATGACAAGCGCTACCACAGTGGCGTTATCTGCAACCCGACCGTCGAATTGCCGCAGGACAAGGATCGCAACCTCGACGCATCCCAGGAAGGGTGCCTTTCATGGCCGGGCGCCTACGAGTTGCTAGCCCGCCCTGACAGGGCAATTTGCCGTGGCGTCGACGAGACAGGCCAACCCGTCGAAGTGCACGGTACAGGCATTCTGGCGCGCTGCCTGCAACACGAGACCGACCACCTTGGTGGCACGGTCTTCGGCGACCGTCTGTCCAACCGATCACGTCGCAAGCTGAACGAAGAACGCGAGCGGCTGCGCCACCTCTATCCGAATGACTGGCCGATCACGCGCCGGGGCGGCGGCGACGAATGACGAGCACAGTGGCCAAGTTGGTTGACGTCACCGTCCGTCGTGGGGTGGCCGCCGTCCTGCTGAACAATGTCAACCTGGAGATCACCGAAGGCGAACGCTGGGTGATCATCGGCCCCAACGGCGCTGGGAAAACCACCCTGCTGGCGATTCTATCAACCCAGCTTTACCCCAGTGCCGGCACCGTGTCACTGCTCGGCGAGACGCTCGGGAAGGTTGATGTGTTCGGGTTGAGGCCGCGTATCGGTATCGCCTCGTCCGCAGTCGGCGCACGGATACCCGGCCGCGAAATCGTCAGCGACGTCGTCCTTTCCGCCGCCTACGGGGTACTCGGGCGTTGGCGCGAAGCCTACGATGCCACCGATGTCGCCCAGGCCAACCATTTGCTTGACGATTGGCAGGTCGACCACCTGTCGGGGCGCTACTTCGGGACGCTCAGCGACGGCGAGCGCAAACGCGTCGAAATCGCCCGCGCTCTGATGACCGATCCCGAGTTGCTGCTGCTCGACGAGCCAGGCGCCGGGCTCGACCTGGCCGGACGCGAAGACCTGGTGCGTTCCTTGGCACAGCTTTGCCTAGACCCCAGTTCACCAACAATTGTGCTTGTCACACACCATTTGGAAGAGATACCGCTGGGTGTCACCCACGTGCTTTTGCTGAATCATGGGCAGGTTGTCGCCGCCGGGCCGATTGCCACGACGTTGACCAGCCCCAACCTGAGCGAGACGTACGAGATGCCGCTGGTCGTGCGTTACGAGGACGGCCGCTGGTCGGCCCGCAGCGCGGCCTGACCGCCGTATTTGCTGGCTAACACCGAGCAGGCCATCAATTGTGCCTGGTGAAAAATCATTAGCGGCAGAACGATGAAACCGACCGTGCCGGACGCAAAGATCACATAGGCCATCGGCACGCCCGATGTCAGAGATTTCTTGGTGCCACAGAATTGGATGGCAATCTGGTCAGGCCGGTTGAACCCCAGCCATCCGGCGACATGCCACGTCAACCACAGCATAAATGCCAGCATGACAAGGGAAATCCCCACTATCGCCAGTATTTCCCAGACGCTGGTGCGCGACCATGTGTGCCCCGTCATGGCGTCGGAAAAGGCCAGATAGACGACGATGGCGATCGTCACCTGGTCGAAATACTTCAGCTTCGGGTGGCCCAACACGAAATCCGCGCACCAGGGCCGCAGCAATTGGCCCAGCACAAATGGCGCCAACACTTGGGCGACGATGTCGAGAATTGAGGACGGTGCGATTCTCAGCCCGGTAGTGCTCATCAGCAGCATCGCCAAAAGCGGCGTGAATACCACACCCAGCATGTTCGACAGCGACGAACTGACCACCGCCCCGGCAACATTGCCGCGGGCAATCGAAGTGAAATTGACAGCCGATTGCACGGTCCCCGGCACGACACAAATCCACAAAATACCGCGATACAAATCCGGGTCTATGACGCTCGGGCTGAGCGGGCGTAGCGCGATGCCGATAAGCGGAAAGACGATATAGGTACACGCAAGGATGACACCGTGCAGCCGCCAGTGTTTGAGTCCCGCGATCGCTTCGTGACGCGCCAGGCGCGTCCCGTAAAGAAAAAACAGCACCGCCACCGTGACACGCGACACCCAGGTGCCAACCGTCACGCCTACGCCATGAACGGGCAGCAGCGTGCCGATGACGGCCGTCGCGATGATCATCAACAAGAAAGTGTCGGGTCGGAATCTGAACCGCCGCGTCGTGACGGCAGGCTGGCTCGGCATAACCCCAGCTTAGCTGCCGCTATCCCCGGCTACCGCCTGGTTGCCGTCTCGGCCTATTGAAGGACGTCCACATGATGGCGCCGGCGGTACCAGTCGATGGAGGCGATCACCAGCGCGACGCCGATCATCGCCATCGACGCGATCAACGTCTTGGCGGCCGCACCGCGCGCGCCCAATGACGCATAGTTGGCGAAGAAACCCGATAGCACAATGCTCATTCCGACGGCCGAACCGAGACGCTGCCCGACCTGCATGACGCCGCCGGCCACACCGCCGATTCGCGGCGGGACGGATGCCAAAGTCAACGTCTGGTTAGGTGAAATGACCGAACCAGAGCCCAGGCCGGTGAAGAACCCGGCCACCGCCATCGCCCAGGCTATGTGGTTGGGCGGCGTCCAGCGCAACACCATGTCCATCGCAGCCAACCCGGCCAGCATGAGAAGCAGGCCACCGATCATCCAAAGACGGCCGAAACGCCCCACCATGCGTCCGGCGATCGGCGCCGCCAACCCTGAGCCGATCGCAAAGGGCGCCCCGATCAGGCCGGCCATCAGCGCCGAGTACAAAAGCCCGCGCTGCAGCACCATCGTCACGATCAGGAAGATTGAATTGAAGCCGGCAAAATAGGCCATCCCGACCAACACGCCGAACAGATATCCGACGTTGCTTATCAGGGACGGGTCGAGCACGGCCGCGCCGAACCTGGCCTGATAGCGCCGCTCCCATAACAGGAACACCCCGGCTATCAGCACAGCCACAGCCAACATCCACCAGCGCCAGGGGCCCAGTGACGCCTCGCCCTGTTCGGCCGTCCCGACGAAGGGCACCATCGCCACCGCCGCTGCCAGACCGATCAGCGCGACACCTGGCAGGTCCAACCGCGGAGGCGCCTCGCTCGCCACCCTGGGCGGCAGCAGATGGTGGGCCAATGGCACGACGACAAGCACAATCGGCACGTTGATGAAGAACACCCAGCGCCAGCCGTTCGTCGGGCCCGCCAGCGTCACGATCGCGCCGCCGACGACGGGGCCGAGCGCCGTCGCCACGCCGATGGTGGCGCCCATCAGGCCGAACGCCTTGCCACGCTCCTTGCCCCGGAACATCTGCTGGATCAACCCAGAGGTTTGCGGATTGATGACACCAGCAAAGGCGCCTTGCAACAAGCGGATGACGGCCAAGTAGGTGTCGGAATTGGCCAACCCGGCCAACAAGCTCATCAACCCGAACCCGCCGACACCGATCATGAACATCATGCGGCGGCCCCGGGCGTCCCCGATTCGTCCCGCCGGGACGACCAGCAGCGCCATCGCCAGTGTGTAGCCGGCGACGATCAACTGCAACTGGGCCGAGCCGGCGTGCAGAGCCTTCTGCATGCTGGGCATCGCAACGTTGACGATCGACACGTCCAGCATGGTGATGAAAGCACCGCCCAGACAGACGGCCAGCGCCCGCCACCGCCGATCGTCAAGCTGGCTGGGCGCAGCGGGACTACTCACGACGCGGCCCGGACGTCATCGGACTTGGTCGTCGGTGACGCTGGATGCGAATGTGTTGCAATTACCTGCCACCTGGGCACCAAGCCCGGTGTTCAACCAGTTAAGCCTGTGGGCGCCCCAGCCGTGGTCGCCGTCAATGTTGGGGTCACCAGTCAGCACATCGTCGCCCAACGAATAGAACACCTGCCCGAGGGCGCTCTGCTCGTCCGGGGTGATGCCGGCGGACTGCGATATGGATTGCAAGAAGGCCCCGGCGAAACAATCGGCTTGCTGTTCGGTGCGCCGCGACAAATCGTTGGCGCTGGCGTCATCGCCGTTGTCGGAATCGGCCTGCTGCCAAGCTGTCTCCGAGTACAAAATGCCCGATTGGGCCTGAATGGCATGGCCGAATTCGTGTGCAATAACAGCCACCGGCACCATCGGGTCAGATGTTCTGCCGGGGAACAGATCTGGCAAGTCCGTGGCGTAATACACCTGCTGGTCGGCCGAGCAGTACAAGGCGTTCTCGTCGGGCATCTTGCCGCATGGCGACTGAATCTGCCCGGTGTAAACCGTCACGGACGGGCGGGCGGCGTTGTAACCGGCGGCTTCAAGCTGCGGGCCCCAGACGCGCATCAGGCAGGCCACGGCGTCGTTTAGATAAGCCTGCAGCTGCGACGTGGACGCCGAGGACGGGTCGATGGACGGTATCTGGCATTCGACGGGCACGGGGATCGGCTGGTTGTAGAAGCTGTTGTTCTGCATCCAGTCCGTCGCCTCGTCATACGTGTTGGGCATCGGCAGATCCGGCGGGTTGAGATTGGGATCAGGCACCACGTAATCAGCGTTCTGGTAACCGCCGGGAGGCGGCTGGACGGGCTGGGCCGGCGGCATCGTCGTCGACGGTGATTGCGACCCCGCCGTCGATGTGGTGCCGGATTGGTAGCCGACGGACGGGGTGGTGTCAGTGCCGCTGGTGTCGGACATCACCTTGTCGAGGACGATCAGGCAGAAGAAGACTCCGACGATCAGCAGCAAGCCTTTGAGGACGCGCCCGACCGAGCCAGCGGGACGTGTCGATGCCGGCGCCGACGGCGCACCTGTCGGAAGCATGGAACGTTGCGGCACGGCGCCACTGCCCCACGGATTGTTCGGCGATCCCCAAGGATTCATAACCACAGAATATCAGCCTTCGTTGTGAACCCGACCCACAGTCGGACTAGGCTATTTTCGGGAGCCCGAATGGCCGGGGCCAGAAGGAGATTGACGTGACCAGTTGGCGCACGAAAGCAACGACAATGGCGGTCGCCGCACTGACGCTCGGAGCAGGGATCTTGGTATCGACACCCAGCGCCTGGGCCGACACCGGCATCGACACCTACACCGTCAGCGGGCAAGTCTCCCAGGACGGTTCGCTGCAACTGTCCACCGCTATCGCCTTCACCGGCGGCACCGCGCCCGACAAGTTCGTCCAGAAGTTGGCCCTGACTCAAGACGGCGCCGACTACACCTTCTACCAGTACACGATCTCAAACGTCACAGCCACCGGCGCAAGCGGCGCCGACCTCCGGCCCACCGTCGCCACCGCTGGCAACACCGAGACGATCACCGTCGACACGTCCCAGCTTGGCAGCGCTCCACTGACTATCGGCTACACCGTCACCGGCGCCGCTACCAGCGCGGGCGTCACCAGCAGCGGGACGACGATCACGTCCGTCAAATGGCCCGTCCTACAAGGCTTGACGATGCCCGTCGCCACCGCCAGCGGAACTATCAACGTGCCTTTGATCGGCGCGTCGGGGTCGATCCTCAGCGTCGACTGCCAGTCAGGTTCACCGGCCGGCTTGCAACCCTGCCAGATGTGGGGCGGCGGCACGCATGACTCGTGGAGTCCAACCTTCCAGGATTCACAGATCGCCGCCGGCTCGCAAGTCGTCCTGGGCTTCACTGCGCCGACGTCGATGATCGCCGTCAACCAGGACGTTAAGGCCCACTGGACGCTTGACCGGGCCTTCTCGACGTCCACCGGCCCGCTGCTGACGGCCTTGGCCGTGCTGATACTGGGGGCTTTGATTCTTTTGCTGGTGTGGCGCCGGGTCGGCCGTGACGTGAACAACATGAAGGACCCGATCGTCGTCGCCAGCTTCGTCCCATCGGGTGTGGGCACCGTGGAATTCGACATCGCGGACAACGTCCGTCCAGGTCATGTGGGCACGGTCGTGGACGAGCGGGTCGACCCCGTGGACATCACCGCGACGCTTCTCGACCTGGCTGTACGCGGTCATTTGCAGATCATCGAACTGCCCCCTGCGAAGAACAATTCGCCCATCGACTGGACTTTCAAGCGTCTTCAATCGGACGACGCGATGCGGCCTTTCGAATCCACACTGGTGGACGCCATCGCTCCAGCGGACGGCCCGGCGGCGGTCGTCTCGAAGATAGGCCAACCGGTCGAAAAAGTCATTACCCAGGTGCAGGACGACCTTTATGAGGAAGTCGTCGACCGCGGCTGGTTCTCGCATCGCCCCGATCAGGTGCGCCACACGTTCGACCGCGTCGGCTGGGTGCTGCTGGGCGCCGCCCTCGTTGCCTTGGTGCTATTGGTGGCATTCACACAATACGGCTTGCTCGGCTTGGCAATAGTGGCCCTGGCCGTCGGTTTCCTGGCGCTCGGCCAGACGCTGCCGCGCCGCACGCAAACGGGTATAGATGTGGTGCATGGCTTGCATGCGTTGTCGATGTCGCTGCAAACCCAGCCCGTCAACCAGATACCCAAGGACACCGCCTATACGCAGATCTCGAAGATACTGCCGTATGCCATCGTCCTGGGTGGCCGCGACCGCTGGCTGCAAGCCTTGGTCGACGCCGACAACGACCCCGGCGTGCCCGACCCGGACGACCTCGGCTGGTACTCGGCGCCACCCACCTGGAACATGTCGGACTTGCCTGTTTCGCTCGACGCCTTCGTCGTGGCCGTCTCGGGCCGCCTGGTCGGGCGGGCCTGAGCGCATGGACAACCTCACCGACTTCACTACAGCCGCGGCGACCGTAGCTAACCCCCAGACGTCGGCCGCTGACCTGGCCGCCATCGCGCAAAATCACCCGAACTTACGGCCCGCCGTCGCTGGGCACCCGAACGCCTATCCAGCGCTTCTCGACTGGCTGAACCAAACGGGCGACCCGGCGGTGCAGGCCGCGGTGGCGGCCCGTCGTGGCGTCGCCACACCTGCCCCGACATTCGCGCCCGCAACATCTGCCAACTGGCAGCCGTCCTTCCAACCTGCAGCATCACAGCCGGCGACAGCCCAACCGGCGGTGTCCCAGCCGCCGTACCAGGGCTATTCCCAGCCGTCATTCCAGCCGTCCTACCAGGGCTACTCCCAGGGTTACCCGGCAGCGCAACCGGCGCCTCGTCGCGGGAAAGGGGCCTTGATAGCGGTGCTCATAGTGGTGGTGCTGGCGTTGATCGCGGCACTTGTGATCCTCGTAATCAAACCCGGTGGGCTTGGCAGCAAGCCCACCCCCGCACCCGAAAAGGTTTCGCCGCACGCACCCTGGACGGCAAACTGGGGTAACGGCGACCAGGCAGCGTTCACCGCGACGGCGATCACCCCAGACGGCGGTGTCGTCGCCATCGGCTGCACCGAGTCGGCCACATGCCAGTCACTGACCGACGTCACCGGCGGCGAAATCGTCAAGTACAACCCCGACGCTACCCTGGCGTGGTCCCACACCTACGGTGACAGCACCACGGTCATGGAGTTCAGTGCGATGGCCGTGGCTTCGGACGGCACCATTGTGGTCGTCGGCTTCACCGACGCGACGAGCGGCGACATCAGTTCGTCGCATGGGGGCCTTGATGCCGTCATTGCAGCATTCTCTGCCGACGGCACGTTGAAGTGGACGAAGGCTTACGGTGGCAGTGACGACGACTGGTTCAACGGGGTGGCAATATCCGACAGCACGATTTATGTGATCGGCGTCACAAAATCATCGGACAACGGCTTCAGCGCGAGTAGCGACGACAGGGACGCCATAGCTGCGTCAATCACATTGGACGGCGATCTTAACTGGATCAAGTCCTACGGCGGCGAGGGAGGCGACTATTTCAACGGGGTGGCCATCGCATCCGACGGGACAATCATCGTCGCCGGTCTGACCGATTCCACCTCTGGAGATTTCCCATCGTCCCACGGTGATCAGGACGCCATGGTGGCCTCGCTGAAAACCGACGGCACGCTCGCATGGGGCAAAACGTTCGGCGGCAGCGGCAACGATAGTTTCTATACCGTCGCGCCAGGACCAGGCGGAAGCATCATCGCCGGCGGCTACACCGAATCCCTCGACGGCGATTTCCCTGCGATGGATGACAACGGTGATGCCGTCGTGGTGTCGGTCTCATCGAGTGGAACGCTCAACTGGTCCAAGGTCATCAGCGGCAGTGATACGGACAGCGTCGACGCGCTGGCGGTCGGATCTGACGGCACAATCGTCGCCGCCGGCGACACCTATTCGACCGACGGTGATTTCGCCGACAACCACGGCGGCCAGGACGCTTTCGTCTTGTCATTGAGCAGTTCCGGTGTGCAGAACTGGGTCAAATGCTACGGCGGCAGCAGTGATGACTGGTTCAATGCCGTTACGGTGGCGGCCAACGGCAACATTGTCGTAGCCGGAGGAACATCGTCGTCCGACGGGGACTTCCCTGCCACCAACAGCGCCCAGGATGCGGTCGTGGCCTCACTGACGCCGAGTGGGGCTCTGCGTTGAATCTGCGCGGTTGATGGACACCCGCCCACCGGCGGCTCGAACGTGCCAGAATTTTGCTTATGACTGAGTTGACAATTCCTGACAATCTGAAACCGCGTGACGGGCGTTTTGGCTCTGGCCCGTCGCGGGTGCCCGTCGAGGCGCTGCAGGCACTGGCGGCCCCCGGCTCCGTCATAGGGACGTCGCACCGGCAGGCGCCCGTCAAAGCGCTGGTAGGTCGCATTCAAGAGAATTTGACGACGCTGTATGGAATCCCGGACGGCTACCAGGTTGTGATGGGCAACGGCGGGTCGAACCTGTTCTGGGACATCGCCGTCTGCTGCCTTGTCGAGCACCGGTCGGCGCACGGCGCGTGGGGCGAGTTCGGGCGCAAATTCGTGGACGCTGTGACTGCGGCGCCGTTCCTGGACGAGCCCGTCAGCTACACCGCGCCATTCGGACAGGCGGCGACGATGCTGCCCGCCGACGGCGTGGACGTGTATGCCTGGCCGCAGAACGAGACGTCCACCGGGGTCTGCGCGCCTGTCGAGCGGCTGACGGACGACGGTGCCCTGATGCTTGTCGACGCGACTAGCTCGGCCGGCGGAATGGACGCCGATATCAGCCAAACCGACGCCTACTATTTCGCGCCGCAGAAGAATTTCGCCTCGGACGGCGGCCTGTGGGTGGCGTTCTGCTCGCCGGCGGCGCTGGAGCGCTCGTCCCGGCTGGCGGCAGGGCGCTGGGTGCCGCCGATGCTGAACCTGACCGTCGCCGCCGATAACTCGGCCCTGCACCAGACGCTGAACACCCCGGCGCTGGCCACGCTGGCCCTGTTCGACCACCAGTTGACGTGGCTGCTGGAAAACGGCGGCATGGCGTTCGCCGAGGCACGGACGAAGGCCAGCTCGGGCGCGTTGTACGACTGGGCCGCGTCGAAACCATTCGTCCAGCCCTTCGTCGCCGACCCGGCACAGCGGTCCCCCGTCGTCGCCACCCTGCAATTCGACGACACGGTGGACGCCAAGGCGTTGACGGCGACGATGCGGGCCAATGGCATCGTCGACATCGAGCCGTACCGAAGCGCCGGGCCCAACCAGATCCGCGTCGGCTGCTACGCCGCCGTCGACCCGGCTGACGTCAAGGCCCTGATAGCGTGCATGGATTGGGTGATCGACCAACGGAGGTGACGGCCCCGTCATCCGTCATCCGTCATCCTGCGCGATGTCTCAGGATCTGGCCATTTTCACACCGAATCGGCGTAGCCTGGTTTCACGAACCGTGACCATCGGAGGTGACGATGAACGACTTGGCCAGTTCTTTGTGGCTTTATGCCATTCCACTGGACGACGTGCAGGGGTTCTTTTCGGCGCCGCC
>Ga0123357_10001460_pt1 | contig 25134 bp, 2 predicted proteins | sample TergutEmb28metaG_FD_89873 | JGI IMG/M metagenome (GOLD analysis project Ga0123357, IMG submission 89873) | Embiratermes neotenicus P4 segment gut microbial communities from Petit-Saut dam, French Guiana - Emb289 P4 | ecosystem: Host-associated > Arthropoda: Insects > Digestive system > Gut ...
AAACTCACCGCCATTATTTTTTCCAAATTTTCCTCCCGCATTTCCCCCTAAACAAAAAAAAAAAAACAAATAAAAAAATATTAACAACACACAAAATTATTAACCCCCCCCCCCCCCCTCAATTATACGTTCGACTTTCGCATTTGTGTTGCGATAGTTATTTGAATCGTGTCCGCGGATTGAAGTATCGCAGGCTTCCAAGCCTGCTCGATCACGAGGAGGCTTGCCGAAGGGCGCAGCAGGCTTGGAAGCCTGCGATACTTCAGGTTTTGAGAGAGATTTTCCGCTTCGGGCGGGCTGGGAGGGTCGCATGAGCTACTTTCCTTACGCTCCCAACACTTGGGGATATTTGCCCATGCCCGCGGCAAACCCTCCTCCTCTTCCTTTCCCCGATGTGAAAGTCGCCGCCACGTATCAGGGCGATCACAGGCGGGCCGTGGCATTGCTGCAGGGCTTCAGCTTGTTCTTGCACTTCCTCCTGAACGCCGAGGCAAACCACCTTTGCGGCGTGCCCCTGCGCGCCCATTCGTGCGAACGCGTCAATCATCGCATCGGCTACCATCCGCGCAAGCTCTCCACGCCCATCGGCGCCTTCGCGGTTCGCGCCCCAAGCCTGCTTAATCTCTGCCCGCGCGTGTCCATCTGCAAACGCGCCAAGCGCCTCGCCCCGGAAGTCCTCGAAATCCTCTCCCAAGTCCTGGCCCTCCCTGGAGGGACGACCTCCGTGTCGTCCGCCAAAATATCTTCCGCATCGTCCGCCGCTATGACCTCCGCGTCGCCCGCCGCCGCGCCCTCCGAAGCCGCCGTCTCCGGAGGCGACATTTCTGCGCTGCCGCGCTCGCCAGCTTTTTCCTCCATTTCCCTCCTTTCCGCCGCCTTCATCAAGCTCTTGTGGACGATTGAGCTTTCCGACGGCCTCCTTGCCAGTCTCACGGGCCAACTTACCCCCGTTTTCGAAGCCTGGCGCGAGCGCACTTTTCGCCGCGAACGCGAAGATATGAATGGCGCGAGGCAAGTTTCGGCGGACGACACGGGGGGTTCGGCGGACGACACGGAGGTCGTCCCTCCAGGGGGCATGGCGGATAATGCAGCTTTTTCCCCCGCCGCCCCCGCTGCAGCCGCTGCAGCCGCAGCAGCAGTTCCCGTCGCCGTCCCTGTCGCCGCCTTCGCCTATGCCGTGTATTGAAAGCCTGAAAGACCTGAAACACGCAACCCACTAACCGATGGCCACAAAAGAGCATAAAAGGGCGCAAGGTAGCCAGCCTTCTGGAGGGACGACCTCTGTGTCGTCCGAAAGTATCGCAGGCTTCCAAGCCTGCTTGACTTGGGAATGGCCCGTCCGAGAACAAGCAGGCTTGGAAGCCTGCGATACTTGTCCCTGGTCGACAGGAACGACAGGAACGACGGGATCGACGACGGGGGGATTGGACGACAGGACGACACGGAGGTCGTCCCTCCAGCGATACCAGCGATACTGCGATACCTGCACTCGTTTTTCTTTACCTGTCACCTTTATTTTGCATTACCTGTCACCTTTTGATATTTTTTTAAATCCATGATAGACAAATACATCACAACTAAACTCGCATCCACTGGCCTTCGTTCGCCGGCTTTTGTTCTCTGGACTCTGGCCTTGGCCTCCGGCCTCTGCCTTCTGGCCTCCGGCCTCTGGACTGGCGTCGCTCGCGCGCAGTCCTCTTGGCTCACCGCCGGCTCCGGCACTTGGTCTGTCCCTTCAAACTGGTCTGCCGGCGTTCCAAATGGCATCGACGCGATGGCCGTGTTTAACGCCGATTCCGCCGGCGGCGACAAGACCATCACGCTCACCGCCTCCGCCACCGTCGGCACACTCTTTATCATGGGCAAGCCCGCCACGCTCACCAACTACACCTTCAGCAGCAACACACTCACCTTCGATAACAGCGGCGGCATCGCCTTGTGGCAAATCCAGGATAATCACAACGTCACCTTCAACACCGCCGTCAACCTCGCCTCCGACCTCTCCATCATCATCCCCAACGACGGCTCCGGCAACGCCTCCTCGCTCCTCCTCAACGGCGCCGTCAGCGGCAATGGCAACAACCTCTCCGTCGGCATCGATTGGGCCAATAGCACCGTGACGTTCGGCAGCGTGATCTCCGGCACAGGCACCCAGCTCACCAAGACCGGCGTTGGCACCCTCAACCTCAACAACGTCAATAACACCTTTACCGGCGGCTTTTTCGGTTCCGGCGGCCTCACCGCGATCAACGTCAACGGCGTCAGCGGCACCCTCGTCATCGGTGCCTCCCAAGCCGGCGCCAACAATCTCGGTGTGGGCAACGTCTCCCTCGACGCCTCCTCCGACCCCGCCACCGCCATCCGAATCCTCACCACCAACACTAACCAGTCCGTCGTCCTCGCCGGCAGCACCCTCACCCTTGCCAACGGCTCCCTGTTCTCCTTCATCAGAAACAACGCCAGCACCGTCTACGCCGGCAGCTTCTTCGCCATCACCGGCGGAACCCTTGACGGCGGCGCCGGCGCCACTCCGGCCACATCCGGCACCCTCTACCTCTCCGGCGTCGATTTTTCCATCACCGGCGGCAGCATCATCAACTCCCCCAACCTCTGGTTCGACTCCGGCCTCGGCGCCACCGTCACCAGCGTGCAACTCATCTCCGGCGCCGGCGCGACCGCCATCACCGGCTTGGGCAACATCACCCGCACCGGCACCCTCGGCATCCTCCGCATCGATTCTTCCGTCGCCTCGCTTTCCGCCAACAATTTCTCCGTCGCCAGTGGCACCCTCGACCTCGGCACCGCCACCATCACCCTCGCCGGCTCGCAGGGCCTCGTCCTCGGCATGTCCGCGCTTGCCGCCTCGAACACCACCACCAACGTCCTCCTCAATAAATCCGCCCAATTCACCGTCCCGCCCGCCATCACAGTTGTTCCCGGCCTCCGCGACGCCCTAAGCAACACCTTCTTTAACATCGCCACCCTCTCCCTCAACAACACCGACCAGTCCCTCGGCCCCATCACCACAGGCTCGCTCGGCTACATTCGCCTCGACATGGGGCCCTCCTACGTCTCCCCCGGCGCCGCCGTCAACACCCTCACCCTCACCGGCCCCGCCACCTTTGCCGATTCCGCCAATCCCAACTCCTACATCAACATTATCAACTGGGACGGCGACCCTGCCGGCCTCGCCAACGGCACCGCCCCCCGTCAGGACATCCTCGCCGTTTCTCCCGCCTCCGGCATCACCGGTTCGCAGCTCTGGTTCTACGGTTTCGAGCGCGGCGCCGTTTCCATCGGCACCACGCCCACCGGCGACACCATCTATGCCCCCACCACCTTTATGACCGGCACCGCCGTTAGCACCGTCTCTGCCGTGTCCTCCCTCGACTATTTCGATTACCGCAACTGGATGGGCAACAACCCCGCCGGCATGACCATCCCCAACCACGCCGGCGCCACCGCGGACTTCACCCTCGTATCGCCTTACATCGGCAGCTCTAGCGCCCCCAGATACAACCTCGGCAACAGCGGCACCATCACGCTTGGCAGGCTCCTCCTCGGTGATATCCCCAACACTGGCATCACCTCCGGCGCCAGCGCCGCCGTCGGCAACACGGCTATCATCTGGGACAGTGGCGTGCAGGGCGTTTCCGCGGTCATCCGGACGGGAGCAGGAAGTAACTACGGCTACGGCAATCGCGCCACATGGGTGCTCAACAGCAATCTGGATGTCTATGCCAGCTCCGCCTATGACTCATTAATAGGCAATATCACTGGCAGCGGCACGGTTTCCCTCATGACGGGCCGTTTCAACTACAATCAATACGCCTCCTCCCTTGTGACCGACTTTGGCGGCTTCGTCATCAATCCCGGCGCCTTGCTTAACCTCTCGCGGTCGTCCGACGAGGGCACCACCTATATGTATGATGTCGAATTCACGGGCCTCGGCTCCTCCACCCCCATCTTCATCAACGGCGGCGAAATTGACAGCACCCGCGACGGCTCTGGTATTACGTTCATGCTTATCCTCCCCAACCTCCTTGTCTTTGCCCCCAGCGCAACCCTCGCCAGCAGGGGCATCACCTACGCCTATGACGGAAACATCGTGCTCTCCGGCACCAACGGCATCACCACCAACGGCAACCTGACCCTCGGCTATGCCAGCGACCTCACGACGCCAGTCATCTTCAGCGCCAGCACCAACCTTACCGGTGCCGGCGGCCTCGCGAAAGCCGGTTCCCAAAACATGCGCCTGCTCAGCCCGAACAACGACTTTTCCGGCGGCCTCTACGTCACCGGGGGCACCGTCTCCACCAAGGTCGGTGCCGCCGGCATCAACATCGGCTCCCCCGACCCTGGCCGCAACTACCTCGGCAGCGGCCTCATCTACGGCAACAACACCAACATCTTCGTCCTCATCGACAACCAGGGACTCGCCGCCAGCGACGAAATCACCGGCACGGTCAACATGACTAACTCCTCGCGCCTGCGCGTCACCAACGGCGGCACCCTCACCCTGCAAAGCACCGGCGTCATCGACGGCGGCACGGCGGGTAGCGCAGGCGGCGTAGCCACCAGCCGTGGCGGTCTTTCCATCGGCGACGGCGTCGCGTTCGTCAACAACAGCGGCACCCTCCTCAACAGCCCCATCATCCTCTTCAGCAACGTTGTGGACAACACCCTCTCCGGCGACCCGCTCACCGGCGTCGGCACCCTGCGCAAGGAAGGCCCAGGCAACACCTTCATCGACACCACCGTCCAATCCTTCTCGCTCAACGTCGTGGGCGGTAACTTCGTGCTCAACACCAGCGGCAACAACATGGGCACCGCCTACTTCTTTGGCGGCGCGCTCAACACCGGCTCCAACACCGCGAACACCTTTGGCCAGCTCTATCTCGCCGGCAACGCCGGCATCTTCATGGCCGGCAACAGCACCCTTACCTTTAGTTACTTTTCCCCCACCACCGCCAACTATTGGACCCCCTCCCAGCAACTCAACATCGCCAACGAAACCGGCATTTGGAACACCGCCGAGACCGCCGCGCTCGGCACCCCCGTCGCCGACACCTACGTCTACGTCACCAATACCACCACCAACGCCAATCAAGGCCAGCTCGGCCTCATCGCCTTCACCGGCTACACCCCCGGCGCCGAGTATGTCGCCGCCGGCCCCGGTCTCTGGTTTATCGCCCCCAAGGGCACCCTCATTTCCGAATGGTCGGGCAACCCCTCCGCCGGCTACACCGGCGTCAACTGGAGCAACCCCGACGACTGGTTCGGCGCCCGCGTCCCCAACTCCGCCGGCGCCTACGCCGCCTTCCGCGACCTCGACCAGCTCCTCTCCGGCAAAACCGTGCTAGTGGACGTCTCCTCCACCATCGGCGCCCTTGAGCTTTCCTCCGCCTCCGTCGACTACACCATTGCCAGCGCCCCCGGCCAGACCCTCACCTTCGACTCCGGCGACCCCTCCGCCAACGCCACCCTCCGCATCGCCAACGCAGGCACCCCCATCATCGCCGCCGACCTCGTGCTCACCAGCACCCTCGACTTCGCCAACAACAACGCCGTCGCCTCCCTATCCACGCTCTCCTCCTATATCACCGGCCCCGGCGCCATCAACTACACCGTCGTCAACACCGGCAACACCATGCGCCTCTCCGGCAACGTCTTCAACAGCGACTACACCGGCGGCTTCACCTTCCTCGGCAGCGCCGCCACCACGTATGCCGCCGCCGCGCGCCCCACGCTCCTCATTGAGGGCGACGGCTCCCCCTTTGGCCCCGGCTCCTACAACGGCACCGACGCCGAAAACAGCACCCAGTCCCTCACCATCGGCAACGGCTCCGGCGCCTTCTGGTATGGTCTCCTTCCCAGCGCCATTCCCGACGGCAACGGCACCCGCACCATCGACGCCTCGCTGCGCCTCGCGGGCAACCTCTTCTTCGGCGCTACCACCGGCTACTCCGGCACCATGGCCACGCTCGTCATCAAAAGCGACGACCCCAGCTACATCACCGCCGGCACATGGGCGCTCAACGGCAACAGCATGAACAACGCCAACGCCATCATTACCAACCGCCTCGTCCTTCAAACCGACCTCGAAGGCCCCGGCACCCTGAAGATCAACAGCTACACCCGCGTCATGTTTTCCGGCACCAATAACACCGCTTGGACCGGCGGCCTCAACGTTGATAGCGCCAGCTCATTTCTTCTGATTGGCGCGGACAACGCCCCCGGCACCGGCACCGTGTGGCTCAACGGCAACGGCTCCATATTTATCGGCGCCAACAACAACCCATCCCTCTACGGCACGGACGGCATGGGCGCCTACAGCATCGGCAACGAAATTGTCTTTAACAACAACCCCGCCACCCCCGGCACCGCCACCCTCTACTTTACCGGCACGCTCACGCTCAACCACACCGGCACCAGCACGCTACTCGCGCCCGTAACGCACCTTGGCGCCTATTATTCGAGTATTGCCTCGACTGGTAACTTAGGTTTCGGCGAAAACATGCTCATCTTCGCTGCCAGCAACACCCTCGTCGGCGACGGCATCCTGCGCCTCGGCGCCGCATCCGCCGCCTACGGCGGTATCATCCGCTTCGAAGGCGCCAACACCTACACCGGCAACACCGAGTTTTATTACGGCAGCCCCAGCAGTGTCGTCCAAGTCGCCGATGACCGCGCCCTCGGCAGCGGCACTCTTGTCTTCAACTCGTATGCGAGTTCAGTGATGCGCCTCTCCTCCTACGGCCGCGACGTGACCCTCTCCAACCCCGTCAACTTCACCGCCCTCTCAGCAAATGGCCAGCCGAACGCCGGCTATGTCCTCCTCCGTGGCGACGGCGGCATGCTCACACTCGATGCGCCCGCCGGCGCCGACATCAACCCCAACCAGATTTTCAACGTTGACAGCGGCACCGCAGCCTTCGGCGCCAACCTCTCCTTCTCCAACAACATCGCCTCCGGCGACGCCAGCAACCTGACCAAGGCCGGCAGCGGCGCCCTCATCTTCAACTCCGGCTACAGCACCTACACCGGCGCCACGCTCGTCAACAACGGCGTCCTGCGCGTCAACGCCTCCGGTGACATCACCACCGGCTACTCCGACCTCGGCAACAACTACCTCGGCATCGGCAACATCGGCTTCGACACCTCCGTCAGCAGCGTCATGCGCTACCTCGAACTCGTCGCCCCCGATGGCGGCAACGTCAATCTCGGATCCACCCTCATCAGCCTCAACGGCCAGAACGCCGCCTACTCCTCCACCCTCGCCATCACCACCACCCCCGGCGAGGTCAGCGGCGACGTCACCACCAACCTCGGCGGCCCCGCCGACCAAGTTATCGTCGGCAACGCCTTCGGCTACCTCCGCGCCCCCGGAGACATCGTCAAAACCACCGCGAACAACCTCACCTTCGCCAGCGGAAACATCGTCGCCAACGGCAGCTTCATCGCGCGCCAAGGCGGCATCCTCTTCCAAGGCGGCGCGCTCACCACTCCCAACCTCGACATCCAATCTGGCGCCGCCGTCACCATGCAAACCATCACCTACCCCGCCGTGCAGCAACTCACCCTCGAAACCGGCGCCACGCTGAACATCCTCGCCAGCGCCACCGCCACGCTCGCCAACGCCGCGCTTAACATCGCCGGCGACTCCATCCTCAACCTCAACGGCGGCGGCATCCTCACCCTCGGCAGCGCCCCCGACCCGCTGGCCGGCACCCTGACCGTCGAAAATTGGAACGGCCTCATCACTGGCGGCGGCGCCACCCGCATCCAGTTTGCCACCTCCTCGATCAGCAGCGCGTTCCTCAACTCAATCACCTTTGAGAACGTCAACCCGTCCATCGTTTACGACCCCGGCGCGCGCGCCATCCGCAACTCCCTCGGTTTTTATGAACTCATCCCCCTTTTCCCCGGCGTGACATGGACGGGCTTGGCCGGCAACTACCTGTGGGACGGTGTATCGGATACCAATTGGGAGCCGCAGAACGTCCCCAACGGCCAGGGCAAGATAGCGACATTCGCGGACGAAGACCCGAATCTGGACGAGAAGACCATCACGCTCACCACCAACGTCACCCTCGGCGAACTGCGCCTGAGAAGCTCCGCCGATCACTACACCCTCAGCGGCAATCCGTTTTTCCTCTACTTCAACCAAACCCCCGGCATGGGCAACGCCTATCTGACGCTGGACGACGCCAACTCCGTGACCATCGACGCGCAAGTCGGCTTGTATAGCAACCTCGACGTGACCACCCAGGGCACCGGCACGCTATTCTTCAACAAGCCAATCAGCAGCTTCGGCATCACCGGCCTGAACAAATACGGTGAAAGCGTGATGGTTCTCAACGCCGCGAACAACTTTAACGGCGGCTTCACGCTCTACGCTGGCAAAGTCATCATGGGCGACGACCATGCGCTCAGCACCGGTCCGCTCAACCTCGACGGCGGCGAACTCGACGCCGGCGGCGTCGCGCGGACGCTGACCAACGGCTACACGCTCGGAGGCACAACGGCCTACACCGGCACCCTCACTCTCGCCGGCCTCGGCAGCCTGACGGACGACGGAGGCGGCATCATCACCAACGGCCTCCTCATCCTCAGCAACACCCTGAGCAATTCCCTCAGCGGCACCGGTGGCCTCACCAAGAGCGGCACCGGCATGCTCGTCCTCTCCTCGACCAACACCTTCATCGGCGGCCTGACGCTCCAAGACGGCGTGACGCAAATTCCCCTCGCCGCCGCGCTCGGCACCGGCACGGTCAGCTTCGCGGGCAACGCGACGCTCCAAACCACGGCCCCGCTCACCATCACCAACGCCATCGCGCTGCTCTCCGACACCGGCACGCTCTCCGGCACCGAAACCGTCAGCGGCGTCATCAGCGGTGAAGCCGCGCTCGCGGTTGACGGCATGGCGACCTTGACCGCCGCCAACACGCTCACCGGCACGCTCATCGCCAGCGATGGCACAATCAGCGTGGGCGCGGGCGGCGCGGCAGGCTCAATCGCCAGCGCCAATGTCTCGCTCGCCACGCCGGCCTCCGAACTGCGCTTCGACAACAGCGTCGACACGACCTACGCCGGCGAAATCACCGGCGCGGGCAACTTCGTGAAAATGAACACCAACACCCTCACGCTGACCGGCAGCAGCGCCATCAGCGGCACGACGGTGGTCAACGCCGGCATCCTCCAAGTGGGCGACGGCAACGACTACGGCTACATTTCCATCATCAACGGCGGCACCGACATCGTCGCCGTGAACGCGGCAAACGCCGCCATCGCCTTCAACCGCAGCGACGCGATTACGTTGACCGGCACCATCACCGGCATCGGCCAGCTTGTGCAAAACGGCGGCGGGCTGCTCGACATCCTTTCCACCAACAAATACACCGGCGGCACGGTCATCAACTCCGGCACGGTGCGCGTGCGCGCCACCAGCTACGCGGGCAACTACGGGGATTACTCGACGGTGAACGTGACCGGCGCGGGCGAGTTCGTCATCGGCGCCGGCTCGTGGGACACATCGGCTTACTTCCTCGACTACCGGCTGGCGGGCGAGCCGGGAGGCATCGTGGCCGTGGACATCGGCTCGCCTTACACCTTCTATTTCGGAAACAACGTGGCCACCGCGCTCGCCAACGGCGCGGCCTTCCAAGGCGAGCTGGACATGCGCCGCGCCAAATACGAGGTGAGCGCGGCCTTCCAAGCCTTCTTCGCGGGCGGCGGCAATTTGCGCACCGAGGACGGCAGCTTCGGCAGCGTCGCCGCCCCCAATATCTCCATGCCCGAAGTCACCGGCACCTGGACGATGCCCGGCGGGGTGACCTTCGCGGGCGGCACGATGGCGTGGGAGTTTAACAGCGCGAACCAGACAAACCTCATCAGCGCCGCCGGCCCGATAGCGATAGCGGACACGGCGACGACGACCTTCCAACTGACGCTGCAAAACACAATCAACGCGCCGACGCTCGCGGAAATCCAGGCGCACCCCGAATGGTCGCTGTTCAAGCAGGACACCGGCGGCGACACGCTGACGCTCGCGCACAGCGACGACAGCGTGAGCGGCGCCTACGACCACGCGAAGCTGCAAATCTACGTGCCCGGCCTCGGCCTCCAGCAAAACACCTCGGTCTCGCAATTGACCGCGCAGGACGGCTCGACCGTCGCCAAGGCCACCTACGACTGGGCCGCCTACGGCGCGGCGGGCGACCCGCTGAACATCAACAGCACCGACCTGACCGTCGGCTACAAGCTCATGAAGCTGGAAGTCTTCAAAGACCAGTCCCTCGAAATCATCCGCGGCGCGAACGACCCGGCGGCGTTCGACGTGCTCGTCACCGACATGGCCAGCGGCACCGGCTCCGACCCCGTGAGCGGCACGGCGGCCAACGGCATGGGCAGCGTGCGCTTCATGGACGCGAGCGCCGCGCAAACCGGCATCCTCCTGGGCCTCGAGAACACCTACACCGGCACGAGCTTTATCGAGAGCGGCACGGTTATCGCGGGCCTGAACAATCCCCACGCCCTCGGCGCGACGGCAAACCTGATGGTTGGAGGGACGGCCTCCATGCCGTCTGCCGCGGGCGCTTTCGACCTCAACGGCCAGGCCCAAACCGTGGGCGCGCTAAACACCGGCGAAGGCGCGGTCGTGAACATCCACGGCGGCACGCTGACCATCAGCGACGCGCAACGCGCCGTCGCGGGCGACATGGCGGGCGGCCACATCGCCAACAACACGGTTTACGGCAACGGCCTGCTCATCATCGACCCGGGCGTGGTGCTCGTGGACGGCACGCAAGCCTTCAGCGGCGCCTACACCATCGAGGGAAGCTCGACGGTCGTGCTGAACACCGCGGGCGCGCTCCAATCCGCCGACCAGGTGAAACTCGACAGCGCGACCGACATGGTGCTCTACGCGAGCCACACGGATTTCCTCGCCATCGACCCGACCGGCACCTGCGTCGACCTGATCAGCGGCTCCGACGCCGCGACCTACGCCGGCATCGGCGGCATCGCGGTATCGGACGGCATCGCCGTCACCCTGACCGGCAGCAACACCGAGTTCAGCGGCACTTGGTATGCGTGGGAAAACAGCACGTTAAAAGCCACCGGCGCGAACAGCCTGGGCGCCGCGCAAGTGGTGGACAGCGGCACCTTCATCCTTGGAGGGACGACCTCCGTGTCGTCCGCCAACTGGACCCTCGCCCCCGCCAACACCATCAGCGGCGCCGGCGCGCTGGTGAAAGAAGACGCGAACCAAGTCACCATAGCCCAAGCGAACCCGGACTTCACCGGCAACACCTACGTGAACACCGGCACCCTGCGCCTCGCCGCCCAAGGCGCCGTCGGCCCCACTGGCGCCGCGACCATCGCCGCGAACGCCGACCTCCTCCTCGATTACACCGGCACTTGGTATAACTACACCGCAGGCAGCGGCACCGCCGAAGTCGCCGCCACCCGCGCCGTCGACATCACCGGCAACAACAGCACTTTTGCTGGCGCCTGGAAAATCGACCCCGCCGCCAGCGCGACGATGACCACCCAGCAAAACCTCGGCGCGACCGGCGCCACCGGCGCCACGGTCGCCATCGACGCGGGCGGCGCCCTCTACCTCGAAAACATGGGTGGCGACTTCACGCTGGACAATGTGCTCAACGGCGCTGGCCTCCTCGACATCAACCTCGCCGCGCCCGGCAATGTGTTTGCGTTGGACTCCGGACTCCGGACACAGGACGCCGCGTTCAGCGGGACGGTGAATTTCCACAACGCCACCTACACGCTCACCGGCGGCGATTTCGCCGGCGCCACGCTCGTGAGCAGCGCGAACAGCGCCGTGACCATCGGCAGCGGCAGCAACCCGCTCGCGAGTTACGTCTTCAACGGCGGCCTGACCAACTTCGACCTCGCCACCAACCCCGCGAATCCCGTCGGCGCCGACTACGCCAACGGCTGGATCAACGCCTCTGGCGCCATCGTCATCACCAGCGGCACGGTGCTGGTCACCAACCCGCAAGTCGCGGCCACGAACACCTACGCGCTGCTCCTGCAGGACAACTACGGCGGCGGCGCCACGATCCTCGCCAAAGGCGCGAGCGTGAGCGGCGACGTTTCCGACCTGACCCTCCTGCCCGCCTCCTCGCTCACGGACACCTCGACTGCCGCGATTATGCAGACGAATGAAACCGGCGGCGCCGTCGCGGGCAACAGCGGCGAAGTCGCCACCGGCTACTATCTGCGCGGCGCCCTCGCGCGAACGGACACGACCGTCCAACTCACCGGCGGCCCGCTCGTCCAGCTCGACCTCCTCTCCGGCAAAACCACCGTCCTCGACAACGCCGTCACGCACATCATCGCCCCCGGCGCCGGCGACAACATGACCGCGCAAATCGACGGCAGCGGCACCCTCTGGATCTACGACGCCGCCCTCACCGGCATCACCCTGACCGGCACGAACACGAACACCGGCGGCATCGTTATCAACGAAGGCGCCCTCATCGCTGGCAACGTCACCAACGCCGCCTGGGCGCTCGGTTCCGCGACCAACACCATCATCTACAACAACACGACCGACGGCAGCCAACTGCGCTTCCTGGCCAACGCAACGATGACCCAGCGCCAAGTCATCACCGACAACGCGGCCGCCACGCTCAACGCCGGCGCGGGCAACACCCTCACCGTGACCGCGACCACCTACGCCGGCGACGGCGCCGCGGTCTCCATCGCCACCGGCGCCACGTTCGACCTCCTCGGCGGCAGCATCTTCTTCACCAGCAACACCGCCACCGCCAACGGCGGCGCGATAGCCGCCGCGGGCGACGCCATCCTCACCGCGCGTTTCACCGACACCCTCGCCTTCACCGGCAACACGGCGGGCGCCACCGGCAACGGCGGCGCGCTCAACGCGGGCGGCGCCGTCTCCATCGACAGCGGCGCCGACGCCCTCGCCTTCACCGGCAACACTGCCGGCGCCAACGGCGGCGCCATCAACGCGGTCGGCGACGTCACCCTCACCAACGTCCTCGGCGGCGCCCTCGACATCACCGGCAACACTGCGGGCGGCAAAGGCGGTGCCATCTACTCCGGCGGCGACTTCACCCTCACCCTCGCCGACGCCAACAGCACCTTCACCGCCACCAACAACAAAGCCGCGAACGACGCCAGCGGCGGCTTCCTCTACGCGAACAGCGGCAGCATGCTCTTCAACATCGCCGCCGGCGCGCAAGCCACCCTCGGCGACGCCACCTCCATCGCCACCGCCGCCGACAGCATCGCCGCCGCCGACTCCACCATCTCCCTCACCAAGTCCGGCGCCGGCGTGCTCACGCTCAACGCCCGCAACACCTACACCGGCACCACCTTCGTCAACGCCGGCTACCTCGAAGTCAACGGATACCAATCCTCCACCTTCACCAACGTCGCCGCCAACGCCACCTACGCCGGCACCGGCACCAACGCCGGCGACCTCACCATCCGCAACGGCGGCACTCTATCTCCGGGCCTCCTGACTCCTGACTCCTTACTCCTGACTCCTCCCACCTCCGCCGCCGGCTGGCTGACCATCGGCGCGCCCGAAGGCTCCACCAACGCCGCCACGCTCACCTTCGACAACGGCGCCCAGCTCCTCTGGCAGCTCACCGACACCACCGGCGCGGCCAACGCCACCGGCGCCTTCGGCTCCCCCGCCCACGTCGAATCGACCAACAACGACCTCGTCATCGTCAACGGCAACGTCAACCTCTCCGAAGGCGCCGGCACGAGCACCCTCAACCTCAACTTCGGCGCGAGCAGCGTCGCCATCGGCCAATACGACCTCATCTACTACACCGGCGCGCTCACCGGCAGCGCCGGCAACATGGCCTTCGGCGCGATCAACGTCGGCGGCGCCGCCGAAACCGACTTCAGCCTCTACCGCATCGTCACCGCCGAACCCAACTGGATCAAACTCACCTACGGCATTGTCAACTTCGCCATCTGGGACAGCGGCAGCCCCGGCCTCTGGAACGACGGCACGGTTTCCGGCGGCAACGGCATCTGGCAGGCCCCCGGCGTCGCCCCCGTCGGCACGAACATCCCCTGGACGGACGACAGCGGCGCCGTCAACGGCGAATGGGAGCAAGGCAGCATGGCCATCTTTGGCGGCGTGACCACCAGCGGCACCGTCACCGTCCAAAACGACGGCGAGCAAATCCTCATCGGCGGCCTCCAGTTCGCCCGCGACGGCTACTACCTCTCCGGCGGCACGCTCACGACCACCGCCACCTCCGCCGACAACAACATCCCCGTCACCCTCGGCAGCGGCGGAGCCTTCACCAGCGCGACCATCTCCAGTGAAATCACCGGCGCCACCGGCCTGGACATCCGCGCCATCAGCGACGCGGGCCTGCTCACCCTCGAAGGCGCGAGCACCTACACCGGCACGACGCTCGTCGGCGCGGACGCCTCCGCCGTCGCCCTCGTCGTCAACGGCCGGATCACCGGCAGCGGCGTCTACGTCGGCGCCAACTCCCTGCTCGCCGGCACCGGCATCATCGACGCCCCCGTCGAAATGTCCCCCGGCAGCGTCCTAAGTCCCGGCTCCCTCGCGGAGTCCGGAGTCCGGAGTCCAGAATCCGGCAAACTCACCATCACCAACTCCCTCGCCCTCGCCGCCAACACCACCCTCGCCATGCAGCTCACCGCCCCCACCGTCTGGGACTCCGCGCAAAACAGTTGGCTCGACGTCACCGGCAACCTCGACATCGCCCCCTCCGCGACGCTCGCCGTCAGCACCACCACCGCCGGCCTGGGCGCCGGCCTCTACCACCTCGTCAGCTACACCGGCTCGCTCACCTACTCGCCGTTCAACACGCTCTACGACGCCAGCACCGGCCTGAGCGCCGCGAACAGCTACGTGCAAACCGCCAAGCCCCATGAAATCAACCTCGTGACCACCGGCACCAACCCCGACGAAAACAAAAACCCGGCCAGCCTCCTCGCCTTCACATGGTGGGACGGCTCCGGCTCCCCCGCGACGATGAACGACGGCAACATCGCCGGCGGCGACGGCACATGGTTCGCGTGGAGCGTGAGCAACGGCACCGCCGCCACCCCTGAAAACTGGGCGCAGCAAAGCGGCGCCGCGAATGCCATGTGGCAACCCGCCGGCTACGCGCATTTCGCGGGCGCCAGCGGCGTCGTCACCCTCGACAACAGCGCCGGCCAGGTCACCGCCAGCGCCCTGGATTTCCTCACCGACGGCTACTTGCTCCAAGGCGGCCAGCTCACCCTCGCAGGGGCGTCGCTTGCCACGCCCTCCATCCTAAGCGCCGCCGCCGACGTCACCGCCACCCTCGCCATGCCCATCACCGCCGCCGGCGACGTCACCAAAACCGGCGAAGGCGCCATCGTCCTCGCCGCCGAAAACACCTACACCGGCACCCTCACCCTCGCCGAAGGCGCCCTCGTCGTGAACACCCTCCTCACCACCCCAAGCGTCACCACCGCGCTCAACACCACCCTTGCCGGCAGCGGCACCCTCGCCGGCGCCGTCACCGTCAGCGGCACACTGGCTCCTGGCTCCTTACTCCTGACTCCTTCTTCCGGCACCTTAACCTTAACCTCCAACCTTAACCTGACCGCGAACGCGGTCTCCGCCTTCGACCTCGGCGCCAACGGCAACGACCTCGTTAACGTCTCCACCGCGCTCGTGCTCGGCGGCACCCTCAACGTCGCGCAAAACGGCGCCTTCGACACCGGCGTCTACCGCCTCTACAACTACGCCGCCGGCCAGCTCACCGACAACACACTCGCCATCGGCGCCATCCCGACCGCGGTCAACAACCAGAATTACTTCATCCAAACCAGCGTCGCCGGCCAGGTGAACCTCGTTTACATCGACGACGCCCAGCGCGGCGCCGTCAACTATTGGGACGGCGGCATGACGACCGCCAACGACAACACCATCACCGGCGGCAACGGCGTCTGGCAGGCTTGGGCCAGCAACAGCGACAACTGGACCACCGCCGACGGCTCCCTCAACGCCCCCTGGCAGGACTACGCCCACGCCATGTTCACCGCCGCCGGCGGCACCGTGACCCTCGACAAAACCAACGGCGACCTCACCGCCAGCGGCATGACCTTCAACGTCGGCGGCTATCTCCTCCAGAGTGGCAGCCTCATCCTCGGCGGCGGCGAAGACACCGCCACCCTCGCCGTCTCCTCCACCACCGGCGCGTCCATCAGCGCCACCATCGCCACCATCCTCACCGGCACGGTGGGCATCGAAAAAACCGGCCCCGACACCCTCGTCCTCACCGCCGCCAACACCTTTGGAGGGACGACCTCCGTGTCGTCCGGCACCCTCATCCTCACAAACCTCGCCGCCACCAGCGACGGCGACGTGACGGTCGCCGGGAGCGCGGAGCTTCTGCTCCGCTCCGTCGCCGGCGCCTACGCCAACAACATCACCGGTGGAGGCACGACCTCCGTGTCGTCCGACGCCACCGTGAACCTCACCGGCGCCAACACCATCGCCGCCTGGAACATCGCCGGCAGCGCCACCGTCACCGGCGCCCAAAACCTCGGCCCCGGCTCCACGCGCATCGACGGCCAACTCGACATCGTCAGCGCCGCCGCGTGGAACTACGTCAACGCCCTCACCGGCTCCGGCCTGCTCAACGTCAACACCTCTGGCGCTGACTTCTCCTTCGCTCCGTCCTCTGTCCTCTGGCCTCTGTCCTCTGGTTTCACCGGCACCGTCGAACTCGCCGCCTCCACCTTCGCCCTCGGCGCCGACAACACCGCCGCGCTCACCGCCGCCACCCTGCAGCTCGACGCCGGCAACCGCACCACCGTCGCCGACGGCACGCAGACCATCGGCAACCTCACCCTCAACGGTGGCCGCATCGACTTCGACGCCACCGTCCCCGCCGACATCGCCAGCCCCGCCTTCGTCGCCACCGCCACCCTCGCCCTCGACAGCGGCACCGTCGCCATCAACCGCCCCGCCGCCGCCGGCGCCGACCAGCAAACCCCGCTCCTCCAGCAAGACGAAGGCGCGCTCACCCAACTCGCCAGCGCCGACACCGTCACCGGCGCCGCCACCAACCTGTCCCTCATCGACGCCGTGACCGGCGGCGCCCTCGGCGCGAACACGCAGGCGAACATCAACCAAGGCGGCGCAACCGTCGCCAGCGGCACCTACGACCTCGCCCTGGCGACCTCCCGCCCCGGCTCCGCCAACGACGGCCTCTACGTGAGCTACCGCCTCACCGCGCTCGACCTCCTCGCCGGCCAGACCACGACGCTCGCCAGCGACACGACCACCCCCGCCGGCGGCGACGACATGACCGCGAAAATCACCGGCGCGGGCAACCTCGCCATTGACGCCGCGCGCTCCATCACGCTCGCCAACGCGAGCAACGCCTACACCGGCACGACCTTCGTGAACACCGGCACGCTCGTCAGCGGCGCGAACAACGCGCTCGGCGCCACGTCCTTCCTCGACGTCGCCGCCGCCGCCGCCTTCGACCTCGGCTCTCACACCCAGACCGTCGGCGCCATCGACACCGCCGCCACCTCGCTCCTGAACATCGCCACCGGCTCGCTCGCCGTCACCAACGGCGGCCAAATCTCCGGCGCCCTCGCCGGCGAAAGCGCCGCGACCCTCACCCTTGGAGGGACGACCTCCGTGTCGTCCACCAACGCAAACTTCGCCTCCAGCGTGAACGTCACCGGCACGACGACCATGAGCGACGTCGCCTCCCTCGGCGACACCGGCGCCGCCACCATCGCCGCCAACGCGCTCCTCACCACGCCCGCCACCGGCACCCTCGCCAAGACCCTCGCCGGCGCCGGCGACTTCGCCCTCACCGCCAACGCGAACGTCACCCTCTCCGCCACCAACGCGAACTTCTCCGGCACCTTCACCACCGCCGCCAACACCGCCCTCATCGCGACAACCACGGCGAACCTCGGCACGGCCCTCATCGCCGACACCGGCACCTTCATCATGCGCAACGCCGCCGCCGAAACCCTCGGCAACGCGCTCAGTGGCGCCGGCGCCTTCGTGAAAGAGAACACCGGCAACCTCACCATTGCCACGCCCAACGCCACCTTCACCGGCACGACCCTCGTGAGCGCCGGCACGCTCACCCTCGCCGACCTCGGCGGCGTCGGCCTTGGCGACATCACCGACAACTCCGTCCTCGTCCTCGCCGACACCGGCGTTTTTGCCAACAACATCTCCGGTGGAGGGACGACCTCCGTGTCGTCCGGCGCCTTCGTGAACCTCACCGGCGCCAACACCATTGCCGCCTGGGACATCGCCGGCAGCGGCACCGTCACCGGCACGCAAAACCTCGGCGCGGGCAACGTCCAAATCGACCGCGCCGGCACCCTCACCCTCGCCCCCGACACCGGCGGCTGGCTCTTCACCAACACCCTCGCCGGCCAGGGCGACCTCTACGTGCGCACTGCGAGTGGCACCTTCGATTACGCGTCAGCGACTGGGAGCGCCGGCGTCCCGCCGGCATCAGCCTTCACGGGCACCACCACCCTCCTCAATACCACCATCACCCTCGGCTCCGCGAACGAGAACGCCGCCAACCTCGCCAACTCCACCCTCCAACTCCTCGCCTCCTCCACGCTTTTCACCGCCTCCGAAACCCGCCCCATCGGCGGCCTCGACATGGGCGCCGGCAGCGTGACCTCGCTCCCGATGAACGGCCTCGTTCCCCGGCAAGTCCTGCAAACCGGCACGCTCTCCGTTGACACCCTCGCCCGCGTCGCCTTCGAGGGCTACACCGGCGCGATTGTCGACTCCACCACCATGCCGAAAAACTTCCTCGACCAGGACGGCCCCACCCCCAACGCCACGCTCCTCATCGCCACCGGCAGCCTCCTGTCCGCCAACCGCCAGATCACCGTCACGCAGCAGGACGGCGTCACCCCGCTCGACGGCGGCCAGCAAGTGGACTACGGCAACGTCATCGCCACCTACGGCTACACCGGCATCACCGTGACCGCCAGCACCGCCGCCAGCGTCATCGGCAGCGACACCGCCGGCCTCTACTACGACTACGTCCTGACCGTCCTCGACATCAAGAGCGGCACGACGCTCGCCATCAGCAACTCCGACGCCACCGACACCACCCTCGCCGCCCTTGTCACCGGCACGGGCAGCCTCGTGCTCGGCGCCGGCGCCACCAGCATCACCGTCTCGCACAGCAACAGCTACACCGGCACGACAACAATCACCAGCGGCACGATCATCGCCGACAACACCGACGCGCTCGGCCACACCGCGAATCTCATCGTCGCCAGCGCCGCCGCCTATGACCTCAACGGCAACACGCAATCCATCGGCTCCGGCAGCATCGCCGGCGCGCTCATCGGCGCCGCCACCGGCAGCCTCGGCCTCAACGGCCTCGTTGACATCACCAGCGCCAACCCCGACTTCGCCGCCAACGCCGGCGTGACCGGCACGACCGTGATGCACAACACGCAGGCGCTCGGCGATTCAGGGACGGCCTCCGTGTCGTCCGCCGCCCTCCTCCAGCTCACCAACGCCACCGGCGCCCTCGCCAAAACCCTCGCCGGCCCCGGCGCCGTGGAACTCAGCAACAACAGCGCCGTGACGCTCACCGCTACCAACGCAAACTTCAGCGGCACCTTCCTCACCGACGCGGCCACCACGCTCATCGCCACCACCACCGCGAACCTCGGCGCCGCGCTCATCGCCGACAGCGGCGCCTTCATCATGCGCAACGCCGCCGACGAAACCCTCGGCAACACCCTCACCGGCGCCGGCTCCTTCGTCAAAGACGCCGCGGGCAACCTCACCATCGCCCGCGACAACAACGCCTTCACCGGCGCCACGCTCATCAGCGCCGGCACCCTCACGCTCGCCGACCTCGGCGGCGCCGGCTCCGGCGACATCACCAACAACGCCGCCCTCGACCTCGCCCCCGCCGCCAGCGGCGTTTTTGCGAACAACATCTCCGGCGCAGGGACGACCTTCGTGTCGTCCGGCCCCATCGCCATCACCGGCAGCAACGCCACCACATGGAACATCACCCCCGCCGGCATCGCCACCGTCACGCAGCAACAAAACCTCGGCTCCGGCGCGACCCGCGTCGACGGCGTCCTCATCATCAACTCCGCCTCCGCCTGGAATTACATCGACCCGCTCACCGGCGCCGGACGCATCATAGCCGACACCACCGCCTCCTCCTTCGACTTCGCCCCCGCCGCCCGCGTCGCCGGCGCCCCCTTCACCGGCACCCTTGAGCTTAAATCCTCCACCTTTGACCTCTCCGGCGCCAACGACCTCGAACTCGCCGCCGCCACCCTCCAGCTCGACTCCGGCAACACCACCACCGTCGGCTCCGGCACGCAATTCCTCGCCGGCCTCGCCCTCGCCGGCGGGCGCATCGACTTTGCCGCCACCGTCCCCGCCGACCTCAAGAGCGAAACCTTCATCTCGACCGCCACCCTCGCGCTGACCTCCGGCACCGTCGCCGTGAACAAACCCACCGTCGCCAACACCTCCACCATCGGACAACTCCCGCTCCTCCAGCAAGACGAAGGCAACATCGGCGCCCAGCTCGCCGCCGCGACCACCGTCATCGGCAGCGCGACCCTCAACACCGCCGCCTTCACCCTCATCGACGCCGCCACCGGCGAAGTCCTCGGCGGCCCGACGCAAGCGGCCATCATCCAAGCCGGCGCCACCACCGCCATCGGCACATACGACTACGGCCTCACCTCCGGCACGCTCAACGACGGCCTCTACGTGAGCTACAAACTCACCGCCCTCGACCTCCAAGCCAACCAGACCACGACCCTCGCCAGCGACACCACCACCCCCGCGCAAGCCGACAACATGACCGCCCTCATCACCGGCTCCGGCAACCTCGCCATCGACGCCACGCGCTCGATCACGCTCACCAACGCCGCCAACACCTACACCGGCACGACCTTCGTAACCAGCGGCACCCTCGTCAGCGGCGCCGACAACGCCCTCGGCGACACCGCCGCCCTCATCGTAGGGGCGTCGCTTGCGACGCCCTCCGCCTTCGACCTCGCCACCCACGCCCAAACCATCGGCGCCATCACCACCGCCACCGACACCCTCCTCAACATCGCCACCGGCTCGCTCGCCATCACGAACGGCGGCGCCATCGCTGGCGCCCTCGCCGGCGAAAGCGCCGCGACCCTCACCCTTGGAGGGACGACCTCCGTGTCGTCCGCCAACGCAAACTTCGCCTCCAGCGTGAACGTCACTGGCACGACCACCCTGGGCGACGTTGCCTCCATCGGCAACACCGGCGCCGCCACCATCGCTGGGAACGCCGGGATTCTTCTCGGCGGTTCGGGCGCCCTCGCCAAAACCCTCGCAGGGCAGGGCACGCTCGAACTCAACAACAACGCGAACGTCACCCTCACCGCCACCAACGCGAATTTCTCCGGCGCCTTCACCACTGACGCCAACACCGCGCTCATCGCCACGACCACCGCGAACCTCGGCACGGCGCGAATCGCCGACAGCGGCACCTTCATCATGCGCAACGCCGCCGACGAAACCCTCGGCAACGCGCTCAGTGGCTCCGGCGCCTTCGTGAAAGAGAACACCGGCAACCTCACCATTGCCACGCCCAACGCCACCTTCGCCGGCACGACCCTCGTCACCGCCGGCACCCTGACCCTCGCCAACCTCGGCGGCGTCGGCCAAGGCGACATCACCAACAACGCCGCCCTCGACCTCGCCGCCAACGGCGCCTTCGCCAACAACATCTCCGGTGGAGGGACGACCTCCGTGTCGTCCGGCCCCATCACCCTCACCGGCACGAACCAAACCACCTGGAACATCACCCCCGCCGGCAACGCCACCGTCACCAGCACCGCGAATCTCGGCTCCGGCGCGACCCGCATCGACGGCGAACTCGCCATCAACTCGCCCACCGCGTGGCTCTACATCAACCCCCTCACCGGCAACGGCACGCTCTACGTCAACACCGCCGGCGCTGACTTTGCCTTCGCTCCGTCCTCTGTCCTCTGGCCTCTGTCCTCTGGTTTCACCGGCACGCTCGAACTCGCCGCTTCCACCTTCGCTCTCTCCGCCACGAACGCACAAGTTCTGGCCCAAGCCACGCTCCAGCTCGACCCCGGCAACACCACCACCGTCGGCGCCGGCACGCAGCAAATCGGCGCCCTCACGCTCGCTGGCGGACGCATCGACTTCGGCGCCAACGTCCCCGCCGACATCAAGAGCGAAACCTTCATCACCACCGGCGCCCTCACGCTCGCCACCGGCACCGTCGCCGTGAACAAACCCGCGCTCAACGCCGACACCCCGGCGGTCGGGCAGCTCCCGCTCCTCCAGCAAGACGAAGGCCTCATCGGCGCCCAACTCGCCTCCGCGACCACCGTCGCCGGCGCCGCCAACCTCGCCGACCCCGCGAAGTTCTCCCTCATCGACGCCGCCACCGGCCAGGCCCTCACCAACGCCACGCAAGCCAGCATCAACCAAAACGGCGTGACCGTTGCCAGCGGCACTTACGACTACGGCCTGACCGCCTCCCGCCCCGGCGAGGCCGACGACGGCCTCTACGTCAGTTACAAACTTACCGCGATGGACCTGCTCGCCGGACAAACCACCGTGCTCGCCAGCGACGCGACCGACCCCGCGCAAGCCGACAACATGCAGGCGAAAATCACCGGCGCCGGCAACCTCGCCATCGACGCCACCCAATCCATCACGCTCGCCAACGCGAACAACACCTACACCGGCACGACCCTCGTGCAAACCGGCACGCTCATCAGCGGCGCCGACAACGCCCTCGGCCAAACCTCCGCCTTGGTCGTAGGGGCGTCGCTTGCGACGCCCTCCGCCTTCGACCTCGCCTCCCACGCCCAGACCGTGGGCTCCATTACCACCGACGCCAACACCCTGCTCAACCTGAACACCGGCGCGCTCACCGTCCAAAACGGCGGCCTCATCGCCGGCTCCCTCGCCGGTGCGAACACCGCCACCCTGACGCTCGCTGGAGGGACGACCTCCGTGTCGTCCGCCAACCCCGACTTCGCCGCGCGGACCGCCATCGCCGCCCCCGCCACCGCCCGCATCACCAACGCCGCCGCCCTCGGCACATCCGCCATCGCGCTCGACGGCACGCTCATCGCCGACATTCCTGGAGGGACGACCTCCGTGTCGTCCGCCCCCCTCCTCAACACCCTCGCCGGAAACGGCCAGCTCCAGAAAACCAACACCGGCGCCCTCACCCTCGCCGCCAGCAGTCCGAACTTCCAAGGCAGCGCCACCATTGCCCAAGGCGCCATCACCACCGGCAAGATTGACGCCCTCGGCGCCGCCCCCGTCGCCGTCGCCGCCAACGCCACCTTCGAGCAAACCCACCTCGCCGGCATCCTCCAAAACCCCCTCAGTGGCGAAGGCACGCACCTGATCACCAGCGGCACGCTCGTCATCAATAACGCTCCCGCCTACACCATCGCCAACACCACCCTCGACGCCACCAGCGCCCTCGTGCTTGCCACCACCGGCGTGAACCTCGGCGCCCTCAACCTCAACGGCGGCTCCCTCGTCTTCGACACCCTCAACGGCGCCGCGAACGTCGCCACCCTCGCCTCGGGCGGCAACATCTTCATGAACGCGAACCTTGCCACCCTCGTTTCCAACACCCTGACCATCGCCAACAGCGCCGCCCCCAGCGCCAACGTGTATGTCAACCCCACCGGCGAGCCTGCGATGAACACCTCCATTCCGCTGATCTGCCTGACCAACGGCGGCACCACCAACTTCATCCTCGCCAGCGGCAAACTCGAATACGACCTTACCGCCCTCGACCTCGTCCGCGGCGACGGCAGCCAATACACCCCCGACACCAATATGTGGTATCTGAGCGACCGCGCCCTTTCCCACGTTGCCGACGCCATCATCAAAACCGTCTCCACCATGCCGCTGGATTGGAGCTACAGCATGGACAGCCTCTACCTGCGCATGGGCGAAACCCGCGACGAAAACCTCCGCTCCGCCTCTGCTCCGACCTCTGACCTCCGACCTCTGTCCTCTGGCAATCTCTGGGTCAAAACCCGCGCCTACCGCCTCAACGTCAGCGGCGACGCCGACAACACCGGCATGAGCTACCACCAATACACCTATGGCGTGACTGCCGGCATGGACAAAACCTTCCATGCCCAAAACGGCGTCACGCTCCTTGGCGCCTTCATTGACGCGGGCCGCATTGACCGCACCTTCGACGACACCGGCTCTGGCGGCACCGGCAGCACCAACACCATTGGCATTGGCGCCTACCTGACGCTCCTGCGCGGCAACGGCTATTTCGCCGACCTCGTCGCCCGTGTTGACCGTTACAGCAACAGCTTCGATGCCCGTGCCGCCAACGGCACGATTACGCACGGCGACTACAGCGCGACCTCCCAAGGCGTCTCGTTGGAAGCCGGCAAACGCATCACCCGCCAAAGCGGCTGGTGGGTTGAGCCGACCCTGCAAGCGAGCCTCCTGTGGATGAACTCCGCCAGCTTCGACACCCGTGCCACCGCTGCCGAAAAAGCGATGCATGTGACCATTGGCAGCAGCCAAGGCGCCCAATATCGCGCCCTCGTGCGCTTCGGCAAGCAGTTCAAAAACAGTCGCTGGTCCCCCTATGGCAAGATTGCCGGTGTGGCCGTCGACACCCAGGCCACCGACATCACTGCCCACGGCAAAACCGTTCCAGCCGCCAACACTGGCAAGCGCGTCGAGTTCGGTGCCGGCACCACCTACCGCATTAACGCCGGGAGCCAGTTCTATTTCGACTACGAATACGACAAAGCCCCGCAATACGAACGCCCCTGGTCTCTCAACCTAGGCTACCGCAAAGTCTGGTAAGAAAGGCACTTTGCCCGTGCCCCCCCAAGGCGCGGGCGTGACTCGAAAACTGACGCAACTCACTGCAATTCAGACATTTTTAAAGTGACAGACAAATAAATATTGACCGAGCTTCCACTTCTGGCCACCGTCATCTCGTCATCTTGTTTTTATGAGAACTCCTCGCTTCAAAATCGCATCTCACTTGGGACCGGCCATCTACCACTGCATGTCGCGCACCGTCAACGGCGAAC
>Ga0123357_10001461_pt1 | contig 25114 bp, 21 predicted proteins | sample TergutEmb28metaG_FD_89873 | JGI IMG/M metagenome (GOLD analysis project Ga0123357, IMG submission 89873) | Embiratermes neotenicus P4 segment gut microbial communities from Petit-Saut dam, French Guiana - Emb289 P4 | ecosystem: Host-associated > Arthropoda: Insects > Digestive system > Gut ...
CAACGGCGCTCTCGTATCGAGAACGAATGAGAACGGATACGCTCCCGCGAATGCGACGATAACGTTCACCGCTTCGGCGGACCCGGGTTTCGTCTTCGATTCCTGGTCCGTCGATCTCACAGGTTCCTATTCGACAGCGATCTTGCAGCTGACCGCGGACACAACGGCAACGGCGAACTTCGTTTCAGGGACCGGCCCCGTTCAGCTTGAGCTGAACATGACGGGAACGGGAACGGTGCAGATATCCGTAAACGGGACATGGGCTCCGTTCGTCCAAGGAACGCCGATGACCGTCTATAATACCGATGAGGTCATCTTCGCGGCATACTCGTCCGGCGGATGGGTGTTCTCGCACTGGATAATAGACGGTTCGTCATACGTCGTCCATACGACCGGAGCAATGACGTTCGCCGGCAACACGGTGGTATACGTCACGTTCTTTGATTCTGGCGACCCGTCGAACTTCTCGGTCGACCCGTACGCAACGCCGTCTGTCGGCGGAACCGTGACGTGGTCATTCGTAGACCTGGTGACCGGCGTTACGGTCACCAATACGGCATCTGGGTTCGCTCCCTCTGGTACGATGGTGACATTCAACGCGTACCCGGCCCCGCTGTACTCGTTCACCGGATGGTCCGGCGACGCGTCGGGAATGTACCCGGCGACAACATCGGAACTGCTTTCGAACATGACGGTCGGAGCGAACTTCGTTCCGACCTCGCAGGCTGTGAGGATAGACGTCCAGACCATCGGTTCCGGAACGGTCTCGGTGACCGTAACGGACGCGTCGTCGAATTCAACGACGTTCGACTACAGCGGAGCGTTCTCCGTGCTTCCCTCGTGGACCGTAGAGTTCACCGCGGGAACATCGGGAACATCGGGAACATGGGAGTTCTCGCACTGGAGGTTCGGGACCACAGCGATAACGTCATCGGACTCCGGTCAGTTGACGTTCGATCAGGATACCACCGTGTTCGCCACGTTCCTCGACAACAACGGATCGAGCAGCTTCCTTGTGAATGTCGGCGTCGGGACCGGATCAGGTTCCGTAACGTGGTCATTCATCGATAACGGCGCGGTCGTTTCGAGAACGGATGAGAGCGGATACGCCCCCGCGAACGCGACGATAACGTTCACTGCTTTCGCGGACCTCACGTACTCGTTCGTCAACTGGTCCGGTGGTACCGTGACGGGATCATACCCCACAGTAACGGCGCAGCTGACCGCAGATATAACGGCAACGGCGAACTTCGCTTCATCCGAGAATCTGATCAGGATAGACGTGTTCACCATCGGTTCCGGTTCCGTAACGGTGACCGTAACGGACGCATCGTCGAATTCAACGACGTTCGACTACAGCGGAGCGTTCTCGGTAACGTCGTCGCAGACAGTGACCCTGGAGGCTTCCGCCGACCCCGGCTGGACGTTCTCGTACTGGAGGGTCGGAACGACGGCTACGACAACGGATTCGTTATCGTTACCGCTCAGCACTAACATGACGGTGTTCGTGACGTTCCTTAACACGAACGACCCATCGAACAGCAAGTACGTGACGACAGGCACGGGTACCGGATCCGGTTCCGTAACGTGGTCGTTCATGGACAACGGCGCGTTGGTCTCTTACGACGCGAGCGGATACGCCCCGGCGTCTGCGGTAATAACGTTCGTGGCCACACCCGCACCATTGAACTCGTTCCTTAACTGGGACGGAAGCGTGCCCAGTGTCTACCCCATCGTTACGTCGTCACTGCAGACCGACATAACAATGACCGCGAACTTCGCTCTGACATCCGATACATCAAGGATAGATGTCCTGGTCACGGGCGACGGTATCGTTACGGTCACGATCGACTCAATGCCGTTCGTCTACAACGGGGCGTTCAGCGTCCTCAAGACAACGTCCGTTGAGTTCAATGCGTCATCGTCGCTGCCGTGGGAATTCTCGCACTGGATAATCGGTTCGGTGTCGTACCCGGACGCATCGATGACGCAGACGTTCGCCAGCGATACGACGGTCTTCGTGACGTTCTATGATACGTCGGACCCAAGCATAATGCTGGTGTCGGTGTCCCAGGACCCGGCGCTCGGCGGTACGGTCTCATGGTCATTCGTCGATAACGGCGTCCTCGTGACAAAGACGGGAACGGGACATGCTCCCAAGGGCTCGGAAATAACGTTCAGCGCTTCCCCGGACCCGGCATACTCGTTCATCGGATGGTCCGGAGACCTCTCCGGACTGTATCCCGTAGCTACGGCGGATCTGAACGGACCTATGACGGTGACGGCGGAATTCGCCCTCACGTCGCTTACGGTCAGGATCGATGTCAACATCACCGGTACAGGATCCGCTGACGTTACCGTCGACGGAGTGACGTTCACGTACACAGGGGCGTTCTCTGTACTGACCTCATCGTCGGTAACGTTCAGCGCCGTGGAGACTGACACGGACTGGGTGTTCTCGCACTGGGTGGTCGGTGACTCCGCATCTGCGATATCAACGCCCACTACGGACGCGCAGAAGTTCTCTGCGAACACGACGGTGTACCTCACGTTCCTGAGCACGGACCCGTCGAACAGCAAGTACGTGACGATCGGTGTCGGGACCGGATCAGGTTCTGTAACGTGGTCGTTCATGGACGGTTCGGCGGTGGTCACCATGAAGTCGAACGGATATGCTCCTTCATCGGCTGACATAACCTTCGCCGCATCCTCGGATGCGGGATACGCGTTCCTCTACTGGTCGGACGATGTCTCCGGTATCTACGAGACGGTAACGTTCTCGTCAACATCGGACATCCTTGCAACGGCGAACTTCGCCCCGCTGTCGCAGACGGCGAGGATAGACGTGGTGATGGACGGTAACGGTAAAGTTACAGTGGACGTATACGGTTCGACATTCGACTACAACGGAGCGTTCAATGTCCTCCAGGCAACGTCCGTCTCGTTCGAAGCCACGGCGGATTCTGACTGGGTACTGTCGCACTGGGTGGTCGGCACTGATGCGTACACAACGACAGACATAGGCCTGACCGTCTCTGCGAACACGACGGTATACGTCACGTTCTTGGACACGAAGGACCCGAGCAACAGCAAGTATATCACCATAGACGTGGCGGCAGGATCCGGAACAGTATCGTGGTCGTTCAGCGATCACGGAGCGACCGTCGTCAAGGACGCGCCAGGATACGCTCCGGTGAACTCGGAGATAACGTTCACCGCGACCCCGAGCACGACTCCGGACGTATACGTATTCGTGAGCTGGTCCGGTGACGTTCAGGGCGTTTATTCGACCGTTTCTTCATCGTCGACATCGGACATCACCGCAAAGGCGAACTTCGGCCTGCGTTCCGGTCTGTGGTATATAGATCTGAGCGTTGACGGCAACGGGACCGTGATGGTAACCATTGACTACGGAACACCGTTCGAATTCCAGGGCGGGTTCTATGTCAATTCCTCGCAGACCGTCACATTAGAATCGAAGCCGGGTTCCGGTTACGTATTATCGGACTGGGTTCTGCCATCCATGTCTAAGGCGTACACGACCGACTCCATCTCGCTGTCGTTCACGACTGATACGACGGTGTATGTAACGTTCGTCCCCAACACGTACGGCTTAGCGATGCACGTCACCGTCTCGGTGACGGACCCCGGTGCGGGACAGGTATCGTGGTGGTACACGGACCACGGCGTGACGGTGACAAGGACGACGAGCGGATACGTTCCGAATAACGTCGGTTACATCTACTTCACTGCGATCCCGACGGACGGGACATACGAGTTCCTGTTCTGGGGTGGTGCGCTGTCTGGAACATCCGTAGACACGGATGCACCATTATCATGGACGCTGACCGACGTGACCGTCACGGCGTACATTGCGTCCTCGGCTGACATCATCACCGTAACGGTAGATGTAAGCGGACACGGATCCGTCGATCTGACGGTGAACGATGATCCGATCGCATCGAGCAGTTCGTCGGTGACGTTCAGAACGTCGAAGCTCTGGACCAACGTCCTCACTGCGCATCCGGACAGCGGATGGGATTTCTCCAAGTGGACCGTTAACGGAGCGGACTCGACGAGCGCATCTATCACGGTACCGCAAACCAGCAGTTCGATCGCAGTGTTCTTCTCTGAGAATGGATCAGGGCACAGCTGGTCAGACTGGGAGTTGCCTCTGTTCATGATATTGGCGATAATCCTGATCTTCTTGGCGATCTGCCTGGTCAGATGGCTGATCTTCTTCCGCGATGACGACGAGGAGGAAGAATAGACAAGGATGTGAACGCGCGAGGCGGGGTCTGCGGACCCCGCCGATAAACACATGGACGCGGCGGAACCGATACCATTTAACCGCCGCGTCCACCCGTGTATAGACTCTTAGTCAAAATAGGTTTTGGTCCTCTTATTGTCATAGTATTTAATCCCGGCAGTTATCGCATAGAGTCGAATAGGGAGAGAGCCTTCACAGACCTAGAATGCGGAAACGGTTTTCGGCCTTGACCCGCCTCACGACATCAACATGTGGCTTAGACCGCGAGTATCGGAAAATGTTATAGACTTACGGCGCAGAATATCCGCGGCAAGCATGGAGAATAGCGGGTTTCTCAGCGAAGCTTATCAGATACTGCGGTATTTGTTGTGAGAGCCGATCTTTAACGTAGGAAACCGTTTTAAAACTTTTTTCAGCTGTTATTTCTGCGACAAGAATACTGTAAAGATGCGGTCAGACCATGCACTTACACCGTAATTTATGTGGACATTTCCTACGTTAAAAAGTAACCTCTTGTTTTAAATTACCTCATAGTTAGAAATAGCTATCGCTGTGGAACCAATGTTCTGTCTGAACAACCACTCCGCTCGTGCGGTCTTTTCCGTATCTCGAACCCATATAACATTTTCCGATACCCGCGGTCAAAGCCGCACGTCAATGTCGTTCTTGACTCGGACGGATGCGCCGCAGTTTACATAGGCGGTCTGGGCCGCAAAATGACGACAACGCGATCGTGATCCGTCCGGTCTCGGTCCGGTGCACGGAGCTTGCACAAGCTCCCGTGCCGCGGTCAGGTCTCGGCGGCCTGACCCTCGCCCTTCTCGGACGGATGCATCCTGAACGGTTCTCTGCAGGTCAGCATCGCCCACATCGCGCATACGATCTTCCTTGCTGCGGCCGTTGCCGCTTTCAGATGAGGCATACGCTTTACCATCCTTCTGTAGAACTTTGAGATCTCGCTTTTCGGAGAGAACATTACGTGGACATTCACAACATTACCGAGTCCGTATCTGACCAGCGGGTCGCCGCTCTTTGAGATACGCCCCTTCTTCCGTTTGCCCGCAGACTCGTCGGTGGTGGGGTCTAGACCGAAGAAGGACACGAGCTTCTCCGGGGATTCGAATCGTTCGATACCGTCTATCGCCGTGACCATGGTCGCTGCGGTCCTGATAGCCACACCTTTCATCGTCATCAGAAGTTTTACATCCTCGTCATCAGCGAACAGACGTTCCATCTCCGCTTCTGCACATTCTATCTGGGTCATCATCAGTTCCACAGTGTTGACCATTATTGTCAATGCTGGGTCGTTCTCCTTCTTCAGGAACCCTATGCTTCTTTTTGAATCGATGTTCTTATAGCTTTTCGGAATCTGGATGTCGTGAAGCGACAGATATTCCCATATCCTCTGAATGTTCTCGCTCTTGATGATGACGCACTCCGCACATACTCTGCACAGTGCTTTGCGCCGCATATTCTCATCCGATGAGAGATGAGATATTTTCACTTTACGTCTATCTTCGTTTATGTCCTTCATCAGTTCGGCAAGTTTCCTTGCGTCGATCCTGCCGTTCTTGACCTTGGCTTTACCGATATCCGGGAAGTCGGCCGGATGAACGGCCACGATGTCGTAACCTTTCTCTTTGAAGTGTCTGTACACAAAATGAGAACGGGTGGAGTTCTCGATCATTATCCTGCATTGATCCGGGCGATATTCCGCGGTGACAGCATCGAATCCGTTCGCAGACGTTTCGATGTTATGAAGTTCCGATTCCGTCTTATTGTTCTCGTTGATCACGCAGACCGTCGAGATGCGTTTATGTACGTCGATTCCTATATATTTCATGCCTCTTGTCTCCTTATGTTTGGCTACTAAAGGGTAGCAAGAGGCTACTTTTTAACCAAATTGTTTACATGTTCATTCATTCAACATTCGCTCATCATTCACTCACATACGGAACGTGAAGCGTTTTGACGGTTGTATCGAGCGTGGCAATAAGAGGGCAATAAGAGGGCAATAAGAGGGCAATAAGAAATTGATTAGATTGGCAATTATGTTGATCGGGGTAGGTACGCATCGTCAATTATCCGTCATTGGTACCGTCAATTCCGTCAATTATCCGTCAATTATTTTGTAAGAACTTCCCGCTCCTTTCCCGGCGTTCTCGAAGATACGATACTTTTCAACCAGCTCTGCCAGATCGTCGGTTGCCGTGTATCTTGACACCGAGTTGAGCTCCTGATATTCCTTGTTCGTGATCTTGCCATTCTTTTTCACAAACAGCACCGCTTCGACCTGTCTGGGATTCATCCCCAGCTTCGTCAGCTGTTCCTTGTTGAACCTGTCCTTGAACAGCGTCACCATGAATCCGCCGAAGCATTCCTTCAATTCCGGCTGAGGAAGCCCCGCTTCTTTACACGATTCGATTATCCGGATGGTGCCGCTGCCCCACATGTCTATCAGACCGCCTTTGAAACAAACGTCGGCGATAATATCATTACGCGGTTTCGAATGGTGTGTATTCCACAGAGATTCCAATGTTATACCGACAGGTAGACCGCCGTCGTTCCATACGCTCATCCTGTCGTCATAAACCTTTATTTGAGTAAAAGAACCGGCATAGCTGCGGTGGATCAACGCATTCAAGAGGATCTCACGAAGTGCCGGAAGAGGATATTCATATCCGTCCAGCCGGAGTATCCCTTCGAACTCTATCGGGCGTGTCAGGTACTTATGATTCAATCGTGAAAGAACTTCGCGCAGCAGCACGATTATGTTCCCTTCCTCCACATCCTGGAATTTGATATCCGTGTCATTCTTACCGAAGCGCCCGATCTTGACATAAGCATTGGTATAGAATTTGCACGGATCCTTTCCGAATAAGATCAATGCGGCACGTTTCAGTTCTCCGTTCTCGCTCAGACGCAGTTTTTCGAAGATCTCCTTCATCGACAATCCTTCAACGTCAGGCAAACGTTCTTTCTCCTTTGCCATTACCAAATATCGCCTGAATGATTCTTCATCGATGTCATCGAACGACGCTCTCGGTTCGGCGACATCGTCCCATGTGCGGCCCGCACGTTTCAATAAGAATTCATTGAGCGCAGCACCGGTCAACTCAACAGTTACACTTCCGATCCTGACATAATATCTTCCGCGTAACGATATAGGAACGGAATACGGTAACACGATAATTTCGATGTGATCCTTACCGTCCTTCTGTAAAAGATTCACTTCGGCGGTTATTCCCATCGTACTTTTGATCTTGTTAGGGATATCTTCCATCAATTTCTTGGAGTTCTTCACGCCGACCGGTTTCCCGTCATCATCAGTGCCTATACGGATGCACCCTCCCTGAGTGTTCGCGAATCCGCAGATAACCTTCAGATGATCGTCATGCCACGATGACTTGTACTCAACGTTCTGTGTTTCCATGTTCCCACCATTCCATGTCAAACCAAGTAAATATGTTTTCCATCGGCTGAACTCAACCTTTCACTGAATTCCGAACTGCCGCAGGTGCGCCGTGACTTGTGGATTCTATACTCTTCCCGTCTAACATCGCTTTGATCATCGACAGGTATCGTTCCCCTTCCTCTGTCAGTGAGATATGTTTGATGCTCCTTCCTCCGGGTGTTTCATCCAATAGTCCGCACTCGATCAGTTTGTTGACCAACATCCCGGGTTTCGATGAGCTAGTTCCAAGATTCTCATATATCACTGACTTTTTGATCCTCGGATTCTCTGACACCATCGTAAGGATGTCGAGTATGTAACTGTCGAATAATACCTCAGCAGGATTGGTCACGTATGTCGAATAGATAATCGAGTTAATAAATTCTTGCTTTTTCGATTATCCAAAAAGACAAAACATTTTATACTCATTATACTTTATCGAAAATGTGGAGATGGCAAGAAATCTCAACAGGATTGCAAAGGTAACTCAGGAAAAATCCCATATCTTGCCTCTCCGCACCTGAGTGAAAAGAAGAGGATACGAAAATGACAGGAACAGTATCAGAAGAAGCGTACACAGCGCACATTCCGTGCTGCATACACCATTTAACGTATCCTGAGAAAGAAGAACACGCGAAAGAAGGAGGTAAAGAAGAAACGGCACGTTACCCGTGGATGTACTTCGCAAATATAGTGCTGAAGACGAAGTCCTTCAGCATTGAAGAGAGCACATACCACGACCAATACCGCAGATACAAGCGCATAGGCGCAGCTGTCAATCATCTTTATGAGAACAAGAAGATAACGACGACATCGCCCTTGCACATGAAATTGAACGACATCAAGATGATCATTGAATGCAGACGTACTCAGATAAATCCGCGGACCGGGAAACCCGTGGGGAAGGAGAGTTGGCATAAAGACGAAACGGTGCTGAGAGCACTGTTCAACCATCCGGATGTGAAGAACAAGAACTTCGACAAATGCCTTGCGCACTATCCTGTGCTCAAAGCGGTAAGGTCGCACAACCGCCTTCCGCCCATAGAGGACAGTGATCTCCGCAAACTCATCAAGAGGGCGAACCAAGTAGCCGATGATGAGACGGCCGGGTTCGATGCGCTCCGCGGTTATTTTATATCCGTCCTTGCGGCGAACACCGGCGCGAGGATGATAGAGATGCGTAACATGAAGGTCGAGGATATCGATGTCGTCAGATGGGAAGCTTTTCTCCGTGTTGTGAAGGGAATGAACAAGTACGGGAAACCGAGACTCGCTCCTATCCTCCCGAACGCGAAGAACATTGTCTATGCGTACCTTTCACGTTTGGAAGCGTGGAAGAAGGCGCACGGACTGGAAGATAATCCGTATCTGTTCCCTTCCTCCCACAAGGGGGGCGGGGGTCCGCTCACCGGCAAGCAGCTGACCAAGTTCAGGGAAACTGTGAAGAACGATCTCGGTTTCGACTTCGATTTCCGAACATGCAGACGCACGTTTTACCAGCAGCTCCTTGACATGGGCATAGACAGCGACGACGGTTCCGTGGTCATGGGAAACACGGTCGGAGTGCTCGAGAAGCATTACGGCCGGCGGAAGCCGAGATTGGTCTTAGATAAGATAAAATCGAGGTTTTCAGAATGACCGTGGCGGCCGTAATTCAAATCGATAGGTTTTTGGAAGGGGTACGCTGGCTAAAGAGATCTCTCTTCCCCGGCGGCAGCGGAACTTCAAAGTTTCCGGTCTCAGGGTCTTTCCGCAAAGTATCTGCAGTAGGTCCTGACAGAACAGTTCCCGCACCTCGGTCTGTTCGGGAGACACACCTCCTGACCGTGCCTCACCACGTACCTGTTGATATCGGACCACCGTTCCTTCGGAGTTATCCTCATCAGTTCGTATTCCGTCTTCTCCGGCGTCCAGGTCGTGACGAAACCCATGAGGTTCATGATCCTGTGCACATGGGTATCGACGCACACCGCAGGTATGTCGAACGCATACGAGCGGACGCACGCCGCGGTCTTCCTTCCGACCATCGGAAGGCTCAGCAGTTCTTCGGTATCGGACGGAACTTCAGAATTGAATCTTTCAGTCAGCTGTCTGCAGGTTTCCTTTATCGCTTTGGCCTTCTGCACCGGGAATCCCGCCGGACGTATAAGGCCGGCGATATCGCCGGCATCCGCCGACGCCAGCGCTTCCGGCGAATCGTACCTGCTGAACAATGCGTCCGATGCCCTGCGGGTGTTGTTGTCCTTGGTCCGCTGGGACAGTATCGTCGCTATCAGAACGTGGAACGGATCAGGTTGCCATCTGGGTGAAAGACCCTCGGACGAACGTCCGGGGTATGCGCCTTCATCGTATTCCGTGGAAAGCGTGTCTAAGACCTTGCATATCTCTCTTTCAGCCATTCTTTTGCATCCCCTACCATGAAGAATGAACCGGTGACCAATATATATTCTCCGTCCCTTCTCAATTTCAACGCTGTTTCCATCGCTTCGTCCACGTTCTTTGCTTCGCGGACGTCGCTGTGACGTTCCGCCATGATCTTCTTTATCTCGGATATATCGGCGGCGCGTTCCGAATTCGGACGAGTGACCACGATCTTCGAGGCCACCGGCATCAATGCCTCTGCGATGTGCGTCACATCCTTATCGTTCAGTATGCCGAACACCAGGACGACCTTTCCGTATATCTTTTCTATATCTGCGGCAAGTCCCCGCGCCCCGGCGGCAGTGTGCGTCACATCCAGGATCACATCGCCCACGCGTTCCATCCTGGAGCCCCACCTGACCTTCCTGATGCCGTCTGATATGTTCTTCTCTCCGATGCCGAGCATACTTGCCGTTTCTATGACCATCGATGCGTTCTCAGCCTGGTATGACCCAGGGATGCCGATGTTGTATTCTCTGTTGCGGTATCTCATATGCGTCGTGACGCCGTCCGTCCTTACGTCGGATATATCCTCCTTATGTACGATGACCAATTCCGACCCACGTTCCTTTGCCGTTCCTGAGATCACGTCCAGTGCCGGTCCCGTATTTGCCGTGATCACCGGTATCCCGTGCTTTATTATGCCTGATTTCTCGAACGCAATCTTTTCTATTGTGTCTCCGAGTATCTTCGTATGTTCAAGGCTTATGTTGGTTATTACTGACAATACAGGCGTCACCGCGTTGGTGGCGTCGAATCTTCCACCGAGTCCGGTTTCCACGACCGCGTATTCAACTCCGGATTTCATGAAGTGGAGGAACGCCATTGCCGTCATTACCTCAAAGAACGTACACCTGCGTCCTTTTTCGTCCATGGTCTCCGCGGCCGGTCTTATCTCGCTTATCAGATTTTCGATCTCGCCGTCAGTTATCTCAGTGCTTCCGACGACGATCCTTTCATTCAATCTCGTTACATGCGGCGAAGTGTATAGTCCGGTAACGAACCCGGATCCACACAGTACCGAATGGATCATGGCGCATGTCGACCCCTTCCCGTCGCTTCCCGCTATGTGTATCGTTCTGAAAGAGTCCTGCGGATCCCCGAGCATCGAAAGCAATTCTCTGATATTCTCAAGGCCAAGCTTGATCCCCAAAGGGCCGAGGCCGTCAAGCCATTCCCTGCCGGACACTTCAGGTACCTTCTGAGATGCTTGATATGAGCTGGCTGATCGTCATCCCCTTCCTTTTGGCCAGAGAACGTATGATGTCCATGGTCCCAGATCCGTATTGCGCTGCCTTCTTCGGTTTGGATGCGATCTCAGGCTGACCGATGAGGACGGCAACGTCCCTGAGCACCGCTTTCCTGACATTTCCGGGGGCGATGTCCTTTATGTCGATCTCTCTGACTATCGATATCACCCGTTCGTCCATGAACGGATATACGATCCTCTTTCCGAAATGCTCGGCGACCCTGCGTTCGTGTTCCATTGTAGTTTCGGTTAACTTCATCATGTCCTCTTCCATCTTGTCCTTTAATTCCCGATATCCGAGGTCCTGGTATTTCGCATATCCTGCGAACAGTTCGTCGGCACCCTGTCCGCTCAGTATCGTTCTTTCACCGCAGTGTTTCAGGATGCAGAATATCGGCACTTCGAACGATAGCGTGATGGGGTTGACCGTTCCGGTGATGTCCATCATTTCTCTGAGGTCAGTTTCTATGTCACCGTCGTTCAGCGGTATGTGCTTCCATCTCATTTTCATCAATGAGGCGAGCTCTTCGGATGCGGCGACATCGTAAGCATCATCTGTCCCGACCGTGTATAACGTCACGTCGCCGCCGGCCATGGCGGCGATTATCCCGCTGTCGAGACCTCCCGAGAATGCCACGGCGGCCGAGCCGGAAGACACGGCCTCGTAGACCGAGTCCCGAATTGCGTCCCTGAGCCGTGCTGTTATGCTGTTGTCCACGGGTACAGTTCGACCAACTCCTATTTATCGGTTTCAATCGTTCGCACGGCATCTGCGTCAGCTCTCGACGTGAGTATGGGACTATAGAGGTTTATGTCCGCTATTAAGACGATCCGCAGAATCTTTTTTAATTGGAAGAGTTTTAGGCATAGATGGAAACATAACAGCGATTAAGGTCGTTTCCAGGAAGTGGTAAATATGGACAAACTTACGGTGAAAGGAATAGACGTGTCATACAGGAAGATGAACGATGCGGATTATATTTCGCTTACTGACATCGCAAGATTCAAGTCTCCGCAACCGAACAAGGTGATAGAGAATTGGATGCGCAACAGGGTGACGATCGAGTATCTGGGACTGTGGGAAACACTCAACAACCCAGATTTTAAACACCTCGAATTCGAGGGGTTCAGAAAAGAAGCGGGGCTGAACGCTTTTTTGCTTTCTCCTCAGAAATGGACCGATATGACGGGAGCAATAGGCATAATGTCCAAATCGGGCAAAGGCGGCGGAACATATGCCCACAAGGACATAGCATTCAAGTTCGCAAGCTGGGTGTCCGTAGAGTTCGAGCTCTATATCATCCGGGAGTTCCAGCGGCTGAAAGAAAATGAGCAACAGGCACTGGAATGGACGGCAAAACGTGAGCTTGCGAAAGTGAACTACCGCATACATACTGATGCTATCAAAGAGAACCTGATCGTTCCTCATCTTTCCGCTGCGCAGATCAACTTCGTCTACGCCAACGAAGCAGATCTGCTGAATGTTGCGCTTTTCGGCAAGACCGCCGGATCATGGCGGACGGAGAATCCTGATCTGAAGGGAAACATCCGAGACTATGCAAGCATAGAACAGCTTCTGGTCCTCGCAAACCTGGAAAGCTATAACGCCGTACTCATAGAAGAAAAGAAATCGCAGAGTGAACGAATAGTTCTTTTGAACAAAACGGCTGGGAAACAACTCGAAACACTGCTGAACACACAGATAGACCGCACAAAAATACTCGGCCTGCCGAAAGGTGATCTGTGAACCGCTTGTTTGAAAAATACCTAGGTGATTCCGCCGCATTTTTTACTGCGACGGCTGTTTGTTGTAAGATCGCCGGTCCGAGGTAATGTCCCGTCATCATTCCCGCTGACTGACGGGCATGAGTACCGGCTGCGGATGTTAAAGACAACAATAATATCCCAATTCGTCGATGACGCATCATGGACGGGGTAACACGCATAGGTGTCTCGTTGGAACCCGAACTTCTCAAGGAGTTCGACGGAACGATAATGAAGAAAGGATATGTGAGCCGGTCAGAGGCCATACGCGATCTTGTGCGCGACGCTTTGGCCGAGAACGACTGGAAGAATGACGACCAGTACATGGTCGGCGTTATCGTCATGATCTACGATCACACGGTCAGCAACGTCAAAGAAAGGCTGACGGACCTTCAGCACGAACGCGGGCAGAGCATAAGCACCACGATACACGTGCATCTGGACCACGACAGATGCATGGAGGTACTTCTGGTGGGCGGGCTGCTCGGTGAACTCAAGAAACTCACCGAAGAGATAACGTCAATAAAAGGGGTGCTCCGCGGAAGGCTCACGATGGCCTCGCCGGTATCGGGCAACCTGCATCATATCGGGCACAGGCACGGATGAATATGAATTTCGACCGCATAAAGGACAAGGCAGCCTCGGAAGGCATGACGCTGATCGAGGCCACGGTCCCGGTGTCGACCAACGATTCAATAAAGATGTTCAGGAAGAAGTGCGAGGAGAACCTCTGCGGCCACTATGGCAAGAGCTGGACCTGCCCCCCTGCCGTCGGGTCCCCCGAGGAATGTGCCAGTGAGTTGCTTGGTTTCGACAAGGCGGTCATCATGTTCAAAAGATACGAGAACATCGATGTCAAGGACCGTAAGGTGCTGGAGAGCGTGATCCGCACCCACCATGTATCATGCCGTGCGATCAAACGCATGTTCGCCGAAGAAGGTCTCGGCGAACTGACCCTTTGCGACGGACCGTGTAAATTCTGCGACGTATGTTCATATCCCGATCCGTGCCCTTATCCTAAGGAGCAGATACCTTCTGTGAGTGGATACGGCATCGATATGGAAAAGTATCTCGGATCGAACGGCATCGAACTCAAATTCAGCGGCAATGAGGTCACGTTTTACGGGATCGTCCTTTTCCGCGGACGTTGAATCCAACGATGACAGTGGACAGTTCCTCGTTCAGGCTCACGCCGTAATGCCTCTTTATCAGTATGTCGGATGACGGTGCCGGCGAAGACATGACCACGTCATAGCATCCGTCGTTCTCGTTCAGGACTGGGAAGCTCATCGGCTTCAGGATGAACCTTTCATCACCGGTAGGAACGACCCCCGGGAACATGATGAAATCCTCGGACACCCATATGATGTCTTCCCGGCCCTGATACTCCGGGATCATAGACTTCGTCAATATCATCCCGAGGATGTTCCCCTCGCGGTCCTCCAGGGTCAATGTCGACGTCTCCTGTTTTGAAATGCTGCGTTCGCAGAACATGCACAGCCTTACTTCGCGGCTGTATGTCTCCGTGAACGCCATGTTGATGACATCGGGTCCGGCAACGGATCTCACCGTCTCTTCCTCATCCCTGATCCTGTCCGCGATAGGGTCTTCGAAAACGACGATGCTGGCTACCCCTTCCACCTCATTCATTATTTTGCATATGGCAGCCTGGGTGTCCATGGCGGATGATAACCGAACATAATAAAAAAGCTAACGGAACAATGCCGCCGAACACGTTCGAGGAGGATAGTACTGCGTTATTCAGAACTTTCCTTTGATCAAGAGTCTTACCGATCTCGTATTTATCGTCATCAATATGTTTTCGAGTTCTGCCTTCTGCGTATCGGTAAGTCCCGGTTTCCATCCTCCAGTGTATCATTGAACGAGACCGGCTCTGCCGGTCTCGTTCCATCTCTTCTGTATCTAGCAGTAGGTTCCGTGATGCCCGCGGAAACGGACGATTATTCGACGGGATAACCTTTGTACATCATGCGGATGAAACAGAGGTCCCGTTCAGCGGTGCACCTCTGTGCAAGCGTGAGTGACGTTCCGTATTCTTTTAGGAGATCGTTCAATTGTTCGAACGGCGTGTGTTCTATTATCTTGATGGTTTCAGGTCTTCCATGGGTACAGTAATGGCAATGTCAGTTAAATTAGTTTATAAGATAATATAAGTATAATAGTAATAAACGTTAACGATAGAGGGAAGTTTGGTGCAACTTACCTGCCATAAATATAACTCGGATTTTAAATGTAACGTCCATCACTGTACAGACATATTTATACGGCATCTGACTGATAAGGATGACATGTCTCTGCCGAACGGAAAGAAGTACACTGTCGAGGAGCTTAGATCGATAGTTGCTCCGATTGCAGAGAGATATGGAGTAGGTAAGGTCTATCTCTTTGGTTCCGTTGCAAGGGGAGATTATAATGAGAAGAGCGATTATGATTTTTGCATCGAATTAGGAAAAATAGATAGCATATTTGAGGTGGCTGGATTCTTCGGGGATCTGAAGGACGCTGTCGGATATGACATTGATCTGGTGGACACGGAATCCGTACCTCCAGAATTCTTGAAAAATATCATAAATGACGGGATTGTTGTGTATGGCAAGTAGTGATATCTCTGTATTGCAGACCATCCTGAGATATTGTACCGATATTGAGAATGCAATGGGCAGATTCGGCAAAGATAAGGATAGTTTTCTGGAGGATACCGAATATCAGTATACCTGCTCTTTTTGTATAGCCCAGATTGGAGAGGTCATCAAGCGACTGTCCTTTGAAGTGACTGAGAAACATAAAGAGATATCATGGAGCAATATAGCAAAAATGAGAGATTTCCTCAACCACAGCTATCATAACATAAACCTCAGCACGGTCTGGAAAGCAATATCACGGGATGTCCCATTGTTGAAGGCAGTCTGTGAAAATATACTCCGAGATATCTCATAAAGCAGGCAATGGGCCGTAGCGTCTTCTGCAAGAAAACACTTCTGTCTAATTCTTTCAATGGATACGTGAGGTTAGGGGCTCAGAACAAAGTGTGCTGCATAGGGTCGAAAATAACAACGTTGGCTACCCTTTCCACCTTATTCATTATCTTGCATATGGCAGCCTGGGTGTCCATGGCGGATGATGACCGAACATGATAAAAAAGCTAACGGAACAATCCGCCGGACACGTCAACAAAAGTTATGCATAACAGTAAGTAAAAGTTATGTAAAACAGTCAGCCATTTAACCGTTGAAGAACACCCTGGCATAACGATGAACAGACACACAGATTGCCATGCGGCGCATATTCTTGATCGAAGATCTGCCTGCCTGGAATCCGCATCTCCGTTCGAGAACGCGCCTCGTCACGTCCTCAAAACGGCATTTCACCGACCCGTCGATAGCAATGTCTGCTTTGAAAGCATCTTCCGACGCACTTTTAAAAGACTTCAGGACCTTCGGATATTTCTTTGAATCCCTGTGTGTTAGAGACCTTCGCGTATACTCTCAGCCGTTGGACGGCGTTGTAAGCCACTTCCGTGACAGCAACGGCAACGAAGTGGATCTTATCGTAGAGCTTCCCGGGGGCGACTGGGGTGCCGTGGAGGTGAAGATGTCTACTGACAATGTCGGAGAAGGTGCCAAGAACCTGATAAAGTTCGCAGAGAAGATAAACACGGACATGATGAAGCCGCCCTCATTCCTTATGGTACTCACCGCAGGCCAGTATGCTTACAAAAGACCCGACGGAGTACTCGTGGTGCCGATAGGCTGTCTGAGGGACTGAGCATTCGGACCAAGGTGTCCGTGCAATATATCATAACATCTTGGGTTATGCAGGACGACGACGGTATGCGCGGTCATCTTTCGTCACGTTCCTGACCCTGCGCATAAGGACGGAGATATCAAAAGGGATACAGAACGCGGACTCTCGTCAAAGCGTTCTCCCGAGGACATCCTCATAAAATATACGTCGGTATACTCTATCAGATCCCCGGACCGGACATCGATTTCGAGATCAGGGCAGACATCATAAAACCGGATAAAGAGACAGGCATTAACTTATACCAATAAGAGCGAGTCAGGGTTTAAATCATAACACGCATTCAAGATGAACGCAGATGGCGATGCTTAAAAACGAATTCAACGGAAAATCAATAAGGGCCGAATACAGGACCGAGGATAAGCAGTGGATGTTCTCCGCGGTCGATGTCGTGGCAGCGCTTGCGGAACCCGCGAATCCGCGTAAGTATTGGAATGATACCAAACGGCGTCTCAAGGACAATCAGTTGTCCGCAAAAATCGGACAACTGAAAATGCGCTCAGCCGACGGAAAATCATACAAGACCGATGTGCTGAATTCGGAAGGCGCGATCGAGCTCGCAGGGATCATGAAGTCCCCAAATTCCAAGGCGTTCATCGAATGGCTCGCGCAATTCGAGGGAGCGAAAAAGAAGTTCATACTAAAACACAAGGATATCGATGTCGTTGAGCTGGATCTCGACGAGAACGGGTTGATATCCTCACTGGGGAAAGCATTAGATTTATCGCATTTGCCCATCGGGACGGCGGGTGTGAATGGTGCTGACGCAGCCGCGATCAAGGATTGGTGGAAAGGACGTTCGATACCGGCAAGCCGCGACGGTCTGAGAGAATTCCTGGAATCGCTGGACATGGTGTTACCTCAGGAACTTTTGAAAAGGAGTTTCGGTCTCAGTCTTTCCGATCAATACTGGATATGCCCGCAGGGCGAAGAGCTTTCATGGGCGAAGATCAACTTCTTTCACAATGAATTCTCCGAAGATGTCGGAGATATGCTGTTCGGCAAGCAGGACAGCAAGGATACTGGAGCAATAGACCTCACCTCGCCCGACAACACTTCTGACGGCGTTCTGAAGAAGAGGTGGAATGTGATCAACGGCAAACGCTGTCTGTTAAAGAGCGGAAGCAGACCATTCAATCAAGAGGTCGCTAACGAGGTTTTAGCATCGCGTATCTGCGAACGTCTCGGGATACCGTTCGTGAGATATGAGATAATGGAATTCGACGGTAACAGATACAGTGTCTGCGAGGATTTCATAACTAGGGATACAGAACTGGTTCCGGCGTTCCGTGTAAAGGAACTGATAAAGAAAGAGAACCACGTTTCAGACTATGAAAGCTTCATCAGAAAGGTAGAAGAGTTCGGTATTCCGGACGTTCGCAAAAGAATTGATATGATGATCACGCTGGATTTCATCATAGCGAACACCGACCGCCACTACAACAATTTCGGTCTGGTCAGGAATGCGGACACTCTGGAATGGATATCCGTTGCACCGATCTACGACAGCGGGACGTCAATGTGGTGTAATGAGACGGCGAATATGTTCAACAGGGGAAAAGACGAAAGCAGACCGTTCAGAAGCACACATGAGCGGCAGATTGAACTTGTGAGCAATCTTTCGTGGCTGAATGTCGATGCGCTCGACGGCATAGAAGAGGAGTATGCCGGGATCCTTTCGCTCTCCGTCTCCGACCCGTCTGAATTTTCCGCCCGTAATAAAGCGCTTTGCTCGGCACTGAGAAAACGCATCGATATGCTGAAGGCCGTCGCAACAAAAAAGGCAACTGAAATAGAACCTTTTACTTAAGATATTACTGAATATCTGCTCTGGTGAAACCATCCTGACATGATATGGTTGCATATGACCTCGTACTTGTTGCAGCGGTTCTGACAAGATTCATACGTCTATTTGTGTGAGTTTCTCCACTCTCTTTATCACATATCATATGTCGTCAATGGTTTCACCAGAGCCGGATGCGGAGAAAAGTTAAACTGTTTGAGACGGATACGATACTATGTCCCCGACAGTTCACAAAAGGCTCTCCATTGAGGAATTGAGATCCATAGTGGAACCGATAGCCAAAGAGTACGGCGTCGATAAAGTGTATCTGTTCGGATCGACGGCCCGCGGGGATGATGGTGATAACAGCGACTACGACTTCTGCATAGAACGGGGAAGATATCAGACCTGTTCGAACTCTCGGGATTCTTCGGGGACCTGAAAGATGCGATCGGGCATGAGATAGATCTGGTGACCGCTGGCTCACTTCCTCCCGAATTCATGAACAATGTGATGAAGGATGGGGCGATCCTCTACGGATAAGGACGCCAACCTAGTGAGAATCATCATCATGCGGTGCGAAGAGATAGAAGAAGCGATGAAGATCTCAATTTCAATTATATTGTCGAATGTTATGTTAAGTGCAGCATAAAGGCCAATTACCAGACACCTCGGGCGGCACCCGGGGCAGGTCTGTTTCATTCACATAACATCCTGCCGTATTTTGTCTTCAGATACATCGGAGCAGGTCGGATATTTCCTCGGATCTCAAGTCAGCCAGGGTTACCCAGCGGTCGCAGGCATAGTTATAATCGTAATTATCATACAGGGAGGCATGAAAGATAAAAAGTCGTTCAAGGGAACGATCACGGCGAAAGGTACGGAGATCGCCGTACTGTCGGAAGGCACAGACGACGATTACATCAGCCTGACTGATATTGCAAGATACAAAAACTCCGAATACCCGAGCGATGTCATTCAGAACTGGATGAGGAGCCGTAACACCGTCGAGTTCCTCGGCGTCTGGGAAAAGCTTTACAACCCGAAGTTCAACTACCTCGAATTCGAGGTAATTGACCTCGAGGCGGGACGAAATAGTTTTGTTCTTACACCGACGCGGTGGATAGAAAGTGTCAACGCTATAGGAATGACCTCCAAAATGGGCAGATACGCCTCCGTTTACGCGCATAAGGACATCGCGTTCAAATTCGCCGCATGGATATCAGTTGAATTCGAACTATACGTCATAAGGGATTATCAGCGTCTGAAATCTGACGAGAACAGCCGTATCTCCCTGGAGTGGAATGTCAAACGGATCCTCTCAAAAGTGAATTACAAAGTTCATACGGAAGCCATCAAAGACAATCTCATACCGTCAGAACTCTCCGCTAAACAGAGGTCTTTCGTGTATGCGGACGAAGCGGACGTCCTGAACATGGCGCTTTTCGGAATGACGGCCGCCGACTGGCGCAAAGCCAATCCGAACAAAGAGGGCAACATCCGCGACTATGCGACCATTGAGCAGCTTCTTGTGCTTGCCAATCTAGAGAATGTCAACGCACTTTACATCAACAAGGACATTCCGCAAGGCCAGCGCGTCACCGAACTTAACCGCCTCGCAAGGGAGCAGTTGTCCATGATGTTGAATAACCGGAGCGTCGACTCCCTGAAACGTCTGGACGAGGAAAAGAAAAGGATCTCTTGATCATATCTTCGAATTCTAAACAAGAGAATACACCTGTTCATGGTGGGGATCCGTTGAAACCGCGAAAGGGCCCATGCAGCACGATATGCGGATACCAATGGTTTTATAATCATTAGGTCTTGAGCGGAATGAATGAGGAAGCTTGTCATCACCGAGAAGGCGAACGCCGCGAGACGCATATCGACGATACTTTCTGACGGAAAGGCGAGTTCGAAGAACGTTAACGGCGCCACAGTCCTTTCCTTCACGTCCGGGAACGACGAATACAACGTGATAAGCCTGCGCGGGCACATAATGGAACTGGACTATCCTCCGGAATACAACGACTGGAGCAAGGTCCCGCCCGTTGATCTGGTTTTTGCGCCGCAGATCAAGACCGTCAAGGTCAAAAGCATAATCAATGCGATAGTATCGCTTACAAAAGAGTCGGACGAGGTCATCATCGCCACCGACTACGACCGCGAGGGGGAACTGATCGGCATGGAGACGGTCCGTGCGGCCGATGCCGATCTGTCCGTGGTGAAAAGGGCCAGATTCAGCGCTCTGACGAAAGGGGAGATAGAGAACGCATTCAAAACATTGGCACTCCCCGACATCAGACTCTCTGATTCCGCCGAGGCACGGCAGATCATCGACCTTTCGTGGGGGGCCGTCCTTACGCGTCTGATCTCCCTGTCCGCGGGACAGACCGGGAACAAGTTCCTTTCCGTCGGACGCGTCCAGAGCCCCACGCTCAAGATACTCGTGGACAGGCATCAGGAGATAGAAGCGTTCGTTCCGGTGCCGTTCTGGAAGATAAGCGGAAAATTCGGTATGCTCGCGTTCAAAGGCGACCATTCAAAGAATCCGTTCTGGGCGAAGAACGATGCTGAAAAGATCATGGACAACTGTTCTTCCGCAAAGACCGGCAAGGTCGTCTCCTATGAGACAGTCACGAAGGAAGAATACAGGCCAGCCCCGTTCGACACGACACAGATGCAGGTCGAGGCGAACAAGATAGGAATACCTCCGGCGGCGGCGATGAAGCTCGCCGAGGACCTCTACACGGCGGGATACATTTCATACCCGCGTACAGAGAACACCGAATATCCGAAGAGCCTGAACCTGCGCGGCGTGCTTGAGAGACTTAAGGATTCAGACTTCTCGGCGGAGGCGTCCGAGATCCTGGCACAGCCGTCGATACTTCCGTCCCGCGGCAAGCGCAGGACGACGGACCATCCCCCCATATATCCGACGGCGGGGGCCAGGTCCGAGAAGATGAAAGGCGATAAGTGGAAGCTGTACGAACTGATAGTCAGGCGTTTCATGGCGACACTCGCACCGAACGCGGAGGCCGACGTGACGAAGTGCAGGATAGACGTAGCCGGCGAGATCTTCGAAGCCGACGGGTACGTCATCAAAAAGCTCGGATGGAAGAAATACTACGGAAGATACATGACGGTCACGGATACGCACATCCCCATACTTGAGAAGGGTTCCGAGGTCGATGTGCGTTCAATGTCGATGGATGAGGCGGAGACCAGACCGCCGTACAGATACAACCAGGGGTCGCTGATCCAGGAGATGGACCGCCTGAACCTTGGCACCAAGAGCACAAGGCACGACATAATAGGTAAACTGTTCTCACGCAACTACGTTCAGGGTAACAGCATGATACCTACGCCGAGCGGCGTCGCCCTCACGAGGTCGCTAGAGAAGCACGGCGGAGGGATAACCGACCCGGACATGACGGCGAAGCTCGAGGACGATATGCGGAAGATAAGCCTCGGCGAAAGCAAACTCGGCGCGGTCGTGGAGAGCTCACAGTCCATGCTTCACGATGTCGCCGGTAAGATATCGGAGGAAAGCGTACAGATCGGCAGCGAGATACGTTCCGCCCTCAGATCGCAGCAGCATGTCGGCACCTGTCCGGCGTGCGGCAACAATCTGACCATAAGGAGATCGAAGAACGGCAACTTCGTCGGATGCGACGGATACCCTGACTGCAAGAGGACATATCCCATGCCGAGGGGTGCGATGATCCAGACCACCGAAGAGACATGCAGCGTATGCGGTCTGCCGAAGCTCAAGATAATAAGGAAGGGGAGTCCGCCGGAGGTGCTCTGCGTGGATCCCAAGTGTCAGAGCAACACCTCCGTCAACACGCTCGGTAAATGTCCCGCGTGCAGCGGCGAGATAAGGATCATGTTCTCAAAGGCCGGCAGAAGGTTCGCGGGATGTTCCGGGTGGCCGGAATGCAAACAGGCGTATCCTCTCAGACCGACAGGCAAGATAGTTCCGACGGGACGGCCGTGTGAGGTCTGCGGTGCGCCGGTGATCCTGTTCGGGAAGGGCGAACAATGCATAAACAAAGACTGTCCCGGAAAGAAGAGAAAAGAGACTAATTGATCCTGATGACCCTGTGTGCCTTGTCGGTACAATCTGGGTCACCGCATTCCGGGTCCCTGCATCCGGTGTCTGAGAATATCGTCATGGTATTATTTCCAAGGCTGTTGCGTCTCGTTTCGAGTATGCAGCATATGGCCCTCTCATCGATACCGTAGACGATGACGTTCACCGTCATCTCGTATGCGCTGACCCTGTCCGAGAAAGACGTCCTGATGCGGACATCTCCCCTGTCGTTCGTGGAACTGATCGAAAGCAGCTCTTCACCGGAACGGACGTTCGCTTTGATGTGTCCTATCATCACCGCTCCCGCGTTCAGGCAGTCCTTCGCGACCGCGGACAGGAATCCGCTAAAAGCGGAATTCGCATCCGATGCCTGCATACTTTCTGCGAACGATCCGTTGATGTCGGCCGCGACGGCCGACGGCAGGTCCTCCTTGATAGACGTCATAGTATCTCGTCAGGGACGGCATCCATGTTCAGGCCTTCTTCCGCCTGCGTCCTTATGATCTTCCCGGAGTACCCGAACGATCTTATCTCAGCTTCTATCTCTTCGGCCTCCTTCTCGGTCACGGTGTCGATCTTGTTCAGGAGGACCACGTCAGCGACGGCGAACTGATTCTTAAGCGGGCGTTCGAACATCCTTTTCATCTTCATGAAGCGTTCAGCATCGGTGACGATCACCACAGACACCGCCGATACGTCTATCCCTATGACATCCTGTATGCCGATTATGTGCTGCGGGTCGGCTATCCCGCTCGGTTCCACGATGACCATGTCCGGTCTGACATCGGACTGCAGATATCTCAAGGTGGTCACCAGGCCCGCTTTCATGGTGCAGCACACGCAGCCCCCCTCAAGTTCAAGGACCTCCATCCCGTTCTTCCTGATTATCTCGCCGTCCACGCCCTTCGTTCCGAACTCGTTCTCTATCACCGCTACTTTGTATCCTCTCTGCATCAGAAGCTCGATCATCTTCAGTACGGTCGATGTCTTTCCGACGCCCAGCATCCCCGATACAACTATGATCCTCATTGTTCCCCTGATGTACACGCAGTTTTAAAATATGACCCATCCGGCCGACGGGAACTGCGATCCGAATCGTCATCTGTCATCGGGACCAGAGAACACGGTCCTCGGTCCCTGTTCCTTGTCAGCGTATGAACATCTCGGGATCGTGTCCATTCTGCGCCCCGCGGCAAGCATTCGGAAACATGCACCGCATTCCGTCAAAGATCATGCTGGCCGCCAAGCTTCTGTATTGAGCCGTCATTTTCAGGTGATATTAGATCTGTTCCCAAGTGGAGGTCCGGAGGTATCAAACATAATTAATACAATAGTTCGATTCACATTATGATGATTCAGCGCCCGCGCGGTACAAGGGACTTCGTTCCTGATGACATGGAAAGAAGGAAGTTTTACGAGAACATATTGCGTAAAGAAGCGATAAAATTCGGATTCCGTGAGGTCGCAACGCCTATATTCGAAGAATCGGAACTCTTCATACTGAGATCAGGACCGAACATACTGAACGAGATATATGCGTTCAAGGACAAAGGGGACCGCGACATTGCCCTGCGTCCGGAGCTGACGGCGCCGGTGATGAGGATGGTAGTAAACGAACTGAGCAACGAACCGAAGCCGCTGAAGCTCTTCTATTTCGGTCAGTGCTTCAGATATGAAAGGCCGCAGTCCGGGCGGTACAGGGAATTCTTCCAATTCGGAGCGGAACTGGTGGGAACGGCAAACCCCGAATCCGATGCCGAGGTCATCGCTTTGGCGTCATCTATGATAAAAGCGCTCGGATCGAAAGACTACAGACTGAGGATCGGGCACATCGGCATCCTGAGACAAAAGATAGCATCGTCTGGAGTCCCAGAGGCGGATGTTCCTGAGATTCTTCAGAAACTTGACAAGAAACTCTACGATGAGGCGGAAGCGATACTGTCAAAACACAACATCACAAAGCAGATGTGCCAGGATATCTTCAGGCTGACTGAAACGGTCGGAGGCAAAGAGGTCCTTGAGAACGTCAGCGACTCTGCCGCCGCCTATCTGAAAGAAGTGGTGGAGATACTCGAAACGATGGGTGTGTCCGCGGAGATAGACCTGGGCGTCGTCCGCGGTCTCGACTACTATACGGGAATGGTGTTCGAGGCCGAGGCCCCGGCGTTAGGGGCTGAGAAACAGATATGCGGGGGCGGATCGTACTCGCTGACGGAACTGTTCGGCGGGGAGAAGGTGTTCTCAACGGGATTTGC